>ERZ724514.811-NODE-811-length-13984-cov-4.842702_pt1 | contig 13984 bp, 14 predicted proteins | sample MGYA00376047_ERZ724514 | MGnify/ENA primary metagenome ERZ724514 (study PRJEB28724, sample SAMN07190883) | activated sludge metagenome | isolation source: activated sludge of sewage treatment plant in Hong Hong | place: Hong Kong | collected 2016-03-17 ...
GTCCACACAATATTGCCCTGCAGGTCGGTTTTCTGCAGAAACAGCTGCTCTGTGGCAGAGATTTCACCGGCCATGAAATAGCCGCCGTCGGCGGTTTGTACGAGGTCGCGGCATGCGGCTGTGGCCGGTGAATATGTTTTGAGAAAGCCCTGCCCAAAATTAATACCGGCCAGCAGGAGCAGCGGTGCGATGCACAGGAAACGCATCGGGAGACGGGAAATGTTCATGTTTATATTTTTTAGATAGACAGATTAGTGTGACGAAATATTCATAGTACAAAAGTGGCGGGAGCAATTCGCGCCAACAAGGACAAAATTTATACTTTTTCAGATTTTATTTTGATTATTTTTTTATTTTTTAATTGATTATCAATTTATTAGAACATATTTTTGTTTTCTTTTTTCAGTTTTTAATTGATGAAATCGATACCACTGCTTCAAATATTACGTGCGCTACCGGCATCGTCCATGCGGGCCCTGGAAAAGTTTGTCCGATCCCCTTACCATGTGACCCATTCGGAAGTACTCCGGCTGTTCCGGCATCTTAAAGAAAACGATCTGAACGATATGTCGACTGCAACGCTTGCCCGCACTTTTTCGGCTCCCGGTAAAGCGGCCGGGCGGCGAATGTATCACCTCAACAATTACCTGCTGGAGGCAGTAGAGCAGTTTCTGGCACTCGAAATATGGGAACAGCGTCCGCACGATCGAAATCTGGCAACCGTAGAGCACTTGCGTCGCCTGCACCTCGATAAAGCAGCCGCATCCATGCTGCGCTACACGAGGAAACGCCTGGAGGCCGACCCTCAGCGCGGAAGCCATTACCACCGGAGCGTATACCTTTTACACCTGGAATCGTACTACCTGTCCCAACAGGAAGGCCGGGCGCGTTCGGCCAATGTGCAGGATCTTACCGATGCCGAAGACATTGCCTTTATCTGTGAAAAACTGCGTAACGGGTGCCTGTTGCTCAGCCATCAGGCCGTTACAAAACGCGAATACGACACCGGTTTGCTGGAAAACGTGCTGCAGTTCCTGCAAGGTCACCGATACCTCGAAATACCGATCGTGGCGGCCTATTATCACGGCTATTATGCACAGTTGGGTACCGACAGCGAGTATCATTTCATGAAAATGAAAACGCTTATTCAGCAACACGCCGGGCGGTTCTCGCTGGCCGAAACACACGATCTGTACCTGATGGCAATTAATTTTTGCATCCGGCGCATCAACCAGACAGATGAGCATTATTTCCGGGAAGTGTTTGAGTTGTACCAGTCGGGACTGCAACACGGCGCCCTGCTGGAGAACGGCATACTTTCGCGCTGGACCTACAACAACATTGCCGTTACGGCTATCCGGCTCCGGGAGTTTGAATGGGTAGAGCGGTTTCTGAATGACTTTGCGGTGTTTCTGCCGGAAAGCCACCGCGAAGGCGCATACCACTTCAATATGGCTCGTTTCTCTTATGATACGGGCGATTACCCCCGGTCGATGCAGCACCTGCTGCGCATGGAATACGACGACGTTTTGCAAAACCTGGTAGCCAAGACGATGCTCTGCAAGATATACTACGAATTGGATGAAACCGATGCGCTGGAAAATCAACTCGACAGCATACAGATTTACCTGCGCCGGAAAAAGGTATTGGGCTATCACAAAGACAACTATACAGCCATTGTCCGTTACCTGCGCAAACTACTGGCCCTCAACCCCAACAGCGCTGCGGAAAAAGAAAAACTGCGGCAGGAAATCGAAGAGGCGCCCGTATTGACCGAACGGGAATGGCTGCTGAAACACCTGGACGTACCGGCGGATAAGCCTTCCTGAATTACCTTTTCCCGTACAATACGGAGAAAAACCCCGCAAGAGTTCACTATTTTTGCCCCCGCAAAATACTGCCTCGAACTTTTGTCATCCATTAATCTGTTTATCCGCCGCAACGGCAAAACAACCCTTCACCGCAAACCATGCTTGCTCCAGGCGACAAAGCCCCCGATTTCGCGCTTCGCGCCAGCGATAAATCGCTGGTTCGTTTGTCAGAACAACACGGAAAGAACACGTTACTGTTGTTTTTCCCGTTTGCTTTTACAGGGGTTTGCACCAAAGAGATGTGTTACATGCGCGACAGCCTGGCCGATTATGAAAAACTAGATGCACAAATCCTGGCCATTTCCGTCGACAGCCCCTATACACTGGCACAATGGAAGCATGAACAGGGCTTTAATTTTCAGATGCTGTCAGACTTTAACAAGACTGTCAGCAAAAAATACGATACGCTGTACAAAACGTTCGGACTGGGATTGAAAGGCGTGTCCAAACGCTCCGCTTTTGTAGTAGACAAACAGGGCGTCATCCGCTACGCCGAGGTGCTGGAAAACGCCGGTGAACTCCCTGATTTCGAGGCTGTTAAAAAAACGCTCCAATCACTCAACTGAATATCATGCTGCCGGAATACAACATACTGAATTATGAGAAGCCGCTCTGGGAAGAAGAGGAGGAAGTGCTGGTCGAGGATGATATCAGCTCCGATCTGCCGGCCTATATTGTGGTGTACAACGACGACTTCAACACCTTCGAATGGGTGATCGAGTGCTTTATGAGCGTGCTGCAGCACAGCCACGAACAGGCCGAGCAGTTGGCCGTACTCATACACTTCAAGGGAAAAGCAACCGTGAAGTCCGGCGTGAAGGAAGAACTTATTCCGCTGTGCGAGGCGCTGCTCGACCGCGGCCTTTCCGCAGAGGTCATCAGCGAAGACTAGAGGCTATACGACCGGGCGGATCAAAGCCCTATGCCGGCGAATCCTCGATTAACAAAAATTGCCCGGAACACGATGCCCGTTTTTTGGCTCAGCGACGAGGAACTCAGCTTTCCCCACCCTTCCCTGGCAGAACCCGGCGGTCTGCTGGCCGTTGGCGGCGACCTGGAACCCGAGCGACTGGTACTGGCTTACCGGAACGGCATTTTTCCCTGGTTTGAAGACGACGGCCATTTCTACTGGTATTCGCCCGACCCGCGCTGGGTACTTTTTCCCGGAGAACTGCGAATCCACAAAAGCATGCGCTCTATCTTCAACAAGCAGAAATTTCGCTTTACCATCGATCAGTCGTTCGCTGCGGTCATGCGCGCCTGCGCCGCAACACCGCGGCAAGGCCAGCACGGTTCGTGGATATCGGAGGCTTTTATCGATGCCTATACCAGGCTACATCAGCAGGGCATCGCCCATTCTGTCGAGGTATGGCAGGAAGAACGGCTGGTAGGCGGACTCTATGGCCTTGCGCTGGGCCGCATATTCTATGGCGAAAGCATGTTTACCCGCGTTGCGAACGCCTCGAAAGCGGGCTTTATTACCCTGGCACAGGCGCTCGAACGCGCCGGCTTCCGGCTTATCGACTGCCAGCAGGAGACCGCCCATCTCGAAAGTCTCGGCGCGCGCGGCATCACCCGGGAGTTGTTTCTCGAGTACCTGGACAGAAATATTTATGAGAAAACCCTGATGGGGAAATGGAACCTCGATCCTGAAAAAGGCATCATAGTTGCAGCGGCAAAGCCGGGCTCCATTTGATTCTTTACCCGATGCATATTATCTTGCAGTTGAAAAGTGAACCATTTTAATCTTAGAACCGATGCGGAATATTTGGCTACGAATGCTGCTTTGCAGCCTTTCCCTTTTCCCGATAATGTCATTTGAAAACCAGGACCCTGCGCCCATGCCCGAACCTGAAGTCGTGCTGGCGGCCTACCCGAAAGACTATTTCCGCCCGCCGGTCGACGATAATACCATCAAACTGACCGGCACTTTTGGCGAACTGCGCTCCAACCACTTCCATACAGGCATCGACATCGACAGCAAAACCGGCGGTGTGGGGCAGCCCGTATTCGCTGCCGCCGACGGTTTTATCGATCGCATCAAGGTGCAGGCCGGCGGCTATGGCAACGTATTGTACCTCAAACATCCCAATGGCTATACCACGGTATATGCCCACCTCGACCGTTTTTCACCGGAAATACAGAAATACGTGCGGGATTTTCAATACAAACGGGAGCGCTTTGATGTTGATCTGCACCCTACAGACGGCAGTTTCAAGGTGAAACAGGGGCAGGAAATCGGCAAACTCGGCAACAGCGGCGGATCGACAGGCCCGCACCTGCACTTCGAAATACGCCATTCCGGTACGGGAAAAGCGCTGAACCCCCTGCTGTTCGGCCTCCCCATCACAGACCGGACCCCGCCCGACATCCGCGACATGAAGGTCTATTTTCTCAACGACAGGCGCGAAGTATTGCAAAGCAAACCTTTCCCCATTCAAAAACGCAAAGACGGCACCATTGGCATTCCGGGCGATGTGGCTACCATCGGCGCCTGGCGCGTGGGCTTCGGCGTAAAAACCTACGACCGGCAGAGCGGGTACCGCAACGACAACGGCATTTATGCCATTTCGCTTTATGCCGACGACAAACTGTCGTACCAATGGCGCATGGACGAACTGGATTTTGACGAAACGCGCTACCTGAATGCCCACATCGACTACAGCGCACGGATGCGCTACGGCGCCTGGTTCCACCGCTGCTTTGTGCTTCCCGGCGACAGGCTCAACAACTATTCCCGCACCGACATGCTGGGCGCCGTGGAATTGTTCAAGGACAAGCCTGTGAAAATCACCCTCAAGGTGCTGGATGCACTGGGCAACACCTCAACCCTGTCGTTCAGGGTACAGCGCGACGAGTCAATGGAAACGATCGCCGGAGCACCCTATCAGTTCGATATGCCCTACGACGTCGATAACCGTATCGACATGGAGGACTTCTTCATGACCATGCCCAAAGGCGCCCTGTACGAGTCGCTCCATTTTCAATACAAAACCACGCCCGATGAAAGCAACGGCATGTACTCGTCCATGTACCACCTGCACGACGACCGCACTCCCGTACAGCGCTATTTTGAAGTGGGCATCAAGCCCCGCAACCTGCCCGAAGCGTTGCGCACCAAGGCGGTGATCGCCTACTGCGGCGAAGGACGCCCGGACAACTGCGGAGGCAGCTGGCGCGGCGAATACCTCGTAACCAAAGTACGGGCGCTGGGCGACTATTGCGTCATGGCCGACACCCAGGCGCCGACCATCACTCCCGTTGTTTTCGACAGCGACATGCGGAAAAAAAGCACCATGTCGTTTCGCATACGCGACAACTTCGCCATCAACGGCAGCGCCGATGGCATGTCGTATCGGGGCACGGTAGACGGGCAATGGGTGCTGTTCGAATACGACAGCAAACGCGCCCGGATCACCCATACCTTCGACGGCAGGATCGGCGCCGGCACACACCAGTTGCGGCTCAGCGTAAAAGACGACAGGGGAAACGAGGCTGTGCTGGAACGCAGCTTCACCCGTTAAGCCCGTAGCAGTCGTTCAATTCCGCCGCTTGCGGTCCAGGTAATCCTGTGCCCTGGGCTGCTGTAGCAATTTGTACAGGCTTTCCTTGGCGCGAAACAACTGTGCCTTTACGGTCCCCAACGGAATGTCCAACTGAGCTGCGATCTCTTCATAGCTCATATCCTCATAATAGCGCAATTCGATCAGTTGACGATAGCGTTTGTTGAGATGCCCCAGCAGGCTTTTCATCAGCGCAATGCGCTGTTGCCTGATCAGCACATCCTCCGGCGACAGCATGTCGGAAGGTTTGTTCTGCAGTCCGTTGCTTTCGAACCCGTACGCAGCCGTTGAAGTATCGGTCCACACGATCGGAACCTGCTTTTTACGGCTGTAGTCGATACAATTGTTGAGGGCAATCCTGAACAACCAGGTGCTGAACGCGTGCGTAGGTGTGTACGATGAGAGTTTGTGGAATGCCTTTTCAAAGGCTTCCATGGTGAGATCTTCTGCTTCTGCGGGATTTTTCACCCGCTGTAGCATGAATTGATAAATAGATTTTCTGTACCGTCCGAGTAAGGCGGAATAGGCGCGCTGATTGCCCGCAACCGCGATTTGAACAAGACGGTAGTCATCCTGGGCGCGGATTACGTTGCCCCGGATGTGGTGTCCGATTACTTCCATGTATGAGCGTGTTGATTATTGATTAAAGATATAGGTACAAATGCTCCATAGTGCACTGCAAGCAGCGCGTCGTAAATCGGAACCTGGGAAAGCAAATGAAATTCGCGCAGTCTGGTAAGTATTTTTCCGTAGAGGAAAAGCAATGAAAAACTGCGCAGCAAACAGCATAATGCAACAGTTACCATGCCAAACCCTGCAATCAGCAGCACCAAAAGCAGAAAATAATGTAAGGTATGCGACAAACTTAACATTGCCAGCGCCACCTGGTGCCCCGGGCGATACCGCTTTCCGGCGGACAGGTGCCGGTGTTTTTGCCTCGACCAGTCGCGCCAGTTGCGCTTGCCCGGTGAATACACAAACGATTCGGAGTGCAGGCAAACGGCTACATTGCCCCTGCCGGCAGCCGCGTTTACCAGCAGATCGTCGTCGCCCGACGGCAGGTCCATATGTGCCTCAAAGCCGCCGGCGCGTTTGTACAGACTTTTTTTCCAGGCCATATTGCGCCCTACCCCCATGTAGGGCATTCCCGCCAGGGCAAAAGACAGGTACTGAATAGCCGTATATGCGGTTTCGAAACGAACCCAGCGGTTGAAAGCGCCCGGAGCAGGCTGCATGGGAGCATAACCCAGCACGATCTCTATGTCGGGTTGTAACGAAAAACGGGCGGCAAGATGGGCAAGCCAGTTGCCGGATGCGGGCCGGCAATCCGCATCGGTAAGAAAAATATGGTCGTACCGGGCGGCATCGACGCCGCGCGACAGGGCATGTTTTTTTCCGGGCCTTATTTTTTCGTCGATCCGGATCACACGGAGGCGGGTATTTTGTTCGGCGAAGGCCTGCAACACCATGTGCGTCTCATCATCCGAAGCATCGTCGACCACCACCAGTTCCCAGGGGGCGGGATATACCTGGGCCAGTATACCCGGTAAATTTCTTTTCAGATTATCCGCCTCGTTGCGGGCACAGATCACCACGGAAGCAGGAGGCAGTTTGTCCGGATCAGCTACGCCGGTCTCGTTTTTAGCGGCAAATGCCAGGCGCGCAAACACGCCCCACCATACCGCCAGTTGCACCAGCGTCGCGCCGAGGTACAGGTAAAAAACAATCCGGAGTAATTCGCCGCTATTCATTTTCGACTACACGATAGGCATTTCAGCAATGAAACAAGGCAACAATACAACAACAATGTCGCGAAAATCGCCACTTTTGCGCCACACATTATGAAACGGATTATCATCGCTATTGATGGCTATTCGTCCTGCGGCAAAAGTACGCTGGCAAAGGGCCTGGCCAAATCACTCCATTATGCATACCTCGACTCCGGCGCCATGTACCGCGCTGTCACGTTGTATTTCCTTGATAACCAGATTGATTACAATGATCCGGACGCGGTAGCAGAAGCGCTCCGGCATATCGAGATCCATTTTGAGCGGATTGATGGCCAGAACCGCACTTTTCTCAACGGGCGCGATGTCGAACACGATATCCGGGAGATGCGGGTGAGCGATCATGTCAGTCCGGTATCGGCGATCAGTGTTGTTCGGCGGGCCATGGTGGAACAGCAACAGGCTATGGGCAGGCGCCGGGGCATCGTCGCCGACGGCCGCGACATAGGCACCGTCGTTTTCCCCGACGCCGAACTCAAGATATTCCTCACTGCCGATGTCGACGTGCGTACCAGTCGCCGCCACCTCGAACTCGCCGCCAAGGGCATCGACGCCGAATGGGACGAGATCAAAAAAAATCTTACTGAACGCGACCGCATCGATTCGTCGCGCGCCGACAGTCCGCTTCGAAAGGCCGACGACGCCGTTGTGATCGACAATACCCTGCTCTCTGAAGATCAGCAACTGGAAAAAGCCCTGGCGCTGGCCAAAACAAAAATGGACCACATGCCCGGCTGACGGTTTTGAACGGCCATCACTTTGAGGACTGCACATGAACTTCTGGCAAAAACCCGTCGAGACGATATACGAGATATTCCAGCGCAAGGCGCCGCACCTGAGGCAGGTGCGGCATTTTCAATCGCAGGCACTGGAACGGCAGGTGGATATCGATATTTACCTGCCACCCGATTATCACTTGTCTAAGGGGCAGTATTACCCTGTTGTACTGTTCAACGACGGGCAGGATCTGCTCCGGATGAACTTCTCCGGTATTCTCGAGCGGCTTTATTTCGGAAAACAAATTCCGCCATGCATCGCCGTCGGCGTATACGCTTCCGGCGAACGGATGCGGGAGTACGGCACTGCCCGTCAGGCCGACTACAAAGGCAGGGGCGACAAGGCTGTATGCTACCGGAACTTTATCCTGGAGGAATTGCTGCCTTTCCTGCACCGGCGCTTCAGGTTGTCGGGCCTGCGCGAGGAGACTGCGTTTGCGGGGTTTTCGCTGGGCGGACTCTCGGCACTGGATATCTGCTGGGCGCATCCACAGATATTTGGCGCTGCCGGGGTGTTTTCCGGCTCCCTGTGGTGGCGCTGGTCGCCCGTCGACCCTGCCGACCCCGATGCCGACCGGATCATGCACGATATTGTGCTGAAAACCGCGCAGCCTGACGATCGCCAGCGTTTCTGGTTGCAATGCGGCACCCTCGACGAACAGGAAGACCGCAACGGCAACGGCGTGATCGATGCCATCGACGACACCCTTGCGCTGATCGAAGCGCTGCGCGAGAAGGGCATCCCGGAAAACAATATCCGCTATCTGGAAGTGCCCGGAGGAGAACACGAGCCGGTTACCTGGGGTGAGGCCATGCCCGATTTTCTGAAATGGGTACTGCCCATAAAATAAAGGAAGCCATAAAAAAACCCTGCCGGCGCGCACGGCACGCCAACAGGGCGAACAAAAACCTCAAGCTTGAGATAGTGATCCGAGGAATGGCATGTAATACGGGTCTCCCCATCCGTCTGACCACTTTGTCGGTTTTATTTTAACATATCGTCGTCGGAGTGCATGACGAGCAGCGGCAAACCCGCACCCACCAATGCCTTCCGGGTAATGCTTTTATGCAGGATACTCTCCCAAAATGTACGCTGGTGCGTGACCAGTATCATGAGATCGATCCCGTTAAACAAGGCGTATTCGTTGAGTTGTTCGACTACGTCGTCGCCGGCCATTCTGGAAAACAGGAACGGATACTCCGGATCGGCATGCTGGTAATCAACCTCAAACAGTTTCCGGATCAGTTCCAGCCCCCTTTCGTTCGCCGGGCCCACATGAACAAAGTGCATACGCCCGCCGAAACGCCGGGCAAAAGTGACGGCCTGCTTGACGCGCAGCGCATCGAGCGAATCAAAATTGCTGGCATACAGCACCTCCTTGAAGCCCCTGAACACGACGTCGGCGGGGATAAACAACACCGGGCAATGCGACAGGCGCGAAACCTCTGTGCTGACCGAGCCAAACAAATCACGCGCCACACCGCCGCCGCCGGTCGTTCCCATGATGATCATATCCGTTTTCCGGGAGCGCTCCTCTATCACTGCCTCCGGGAATCCGTACAACACGCTGAGGCTAATGGCCTGATCCGACAGTTCCGAGGGATCTTTCGGGGCAGGCGGCTTTTGAGAGGGTGGATCGTACTGGACGTCGATTTTTTCCAGGGATTCCTTGACAAAGGTTTCCAGTTCCGACTCCATCGTCTTTTTGTAGCCGGACAGGAACCCTGATGCCGATGGCAAGCCGCCTTCGAAAATGCTGTCCATCGCATAAATAATATCGAGTTTGGCCTCGAATTTTTTAGCGAGATGCCAGGCAAAGATCAGGGCCGTTTCTGAAGGCTTGCTCATGTCGACCGGCACAGTAATCGTGCGCAACCGGTAGATTTTGCTTTTCAACAGTAAACGGTTCTGAAAAATATCGGTGATCTCCTGAACGCTGGGCACCTTGCCTTCCGAAACCACCTCGCCGTCGAGCATCAGGGCCGGAGTAATGGAAACGCCGCTGAACCTTATCTTATTCGGCTCCGATATCTCCTCAACCCGGCTGTCCATCGGGAAGGTGGACAGCGCGAGGGTCAGGTTATCCCTCAAAAGCCGGGTATCAGCATCATGTGCGCCGAAAATTTTTATAGTGGTCATGGCGGATCATTTTAGAAGAAAACTGCGGTCATTATTCCGGCTCGTATACCATATGAGGCGCCTTCGGCTTTTCATCCAGCATATGCCGCATAATATCAAACGGGGTAAGAATACCGACCAGTTCACCATCTTTCACCACGGGCAAAGCGTGAAACCAGTTGGTGCAAAAGACCTCCAGCGCCACATTAATCCTGTCGTCGGGGTCGAGTTTACCCAGTCCTTTTGTCATAATATCCTTCACCTGTGCGCGCTTCAGGCGGCTCTCATTGTCGAAACGATCCTCTTCGTACAGCGAAGCGCCGCCGAGGAAGAACATAAAATCGGTTTTGCTGACGATACCGACAATATCCCTGAAATGCACCACAGGTATATGGTGAAATTTGTGGGTTTCAAATATCTCTTTGACTTTAAGCAGGTTCTCTTCGGGGTTGACCGTCACCAACTGATCGTGGGGGGTCATAATAGTGGATACAAGCGCAAATGTGTTCATAATGTGAGATTTTTGTTGCTGCACAGCAGCGATTCTGAGTTTGTTGAGACAAAGATGAGGAAGCAGGGTACCTGGAAGAATGATCTGTGTTAAACCCGGTACTGATAAAGATCAGTCGCACGCACACTGTTGCACACTATTTTTCGGGTGCAAATACATCAATTCAATTTTTGACCATTACTTTCGCATCATGGCATCCACACAGGCCAAACCTTAATACGACCGCTGGTCCAAAACATGAAAAAAATCCTGGTTATCGAAGACAATGCCGACGTTCGGGAAAATCTCACCGAGATTCTTACGCTGGGCGGCTATGAAGCCTTCAGTGCCGAAAATGGCAAATCCGGCGTAGAAAAGGCCCTTGAAACCCCGCCGGACCTTATCCTTTGCGACATCATGATGCCCGAACTGGATGGATTCGGCGTCCTGCATATCCTGAGCAGGCAAGCCAAAACTGCCGACGTACCGTTTATTTTCCTGACGGCAAAAGCGGAGAAAGAAGATTTTCGAAAAGGGATGTCGCTCGGCGCCGACGATTATATCATCAAACAGTTCGACGATGTGGCGCTGCTGCAAACCATCGAAGCGCGACTGAAAAAAAGCGACCGCCTGCGGGTAGCCTCGGCGCAAAATACCGGTTCGCTAGATCACTTTATCGATGAGGCGCGTGCCCTGGAAGCGATCAAACACCTGTCGGAAAACCGCGAGGTGCGCCACTACAGAAAGAAAGACATCATTTTCCGTGAAGGTGAAAATCCGCGCTGGCTGTACTTTGTGGAAAGCGGCAAGGTAAAAGTGTACAAAACCAGCGAAGATGGCCGCGAACTGATCGTAAAGGTCGCCCAGGCCGGCGATTTTCTGGGGTTCCTGGCCTTATTTCAGGAAGACGCCTACCCGGAAAGTGCGGCAGCCCTCGAGGACTGCGCCGTAAAACTGGTGCCCAAATCCGACTTTGCCGCGCTGGTATTCGGCAACCGCGATGTAAATGCCCGGTTTATTAAAATGCTGGCCAGCCACGTAGCGGAACGCGAGCAGCAACTCATCGAACTCGCATACAATTCCGTGCGCAAACGCGTGGCCACAGCCCTGGTGCACCTGCATGAACAAGGTGGCGCCTCCATCAACCTCCTGCGCGAAGACCTGGCCTCCCTGGCCGGAACAGCCAAGGAAACCCTGATCAGGACCCTGACGGATTTTAAAAACGAAGGGTTGGTAGACATCCACGACGGCGCAATCAACATATTGAATGTCAATAAACTACGACACCTTCCTAACTAGATATCTTTTCGTTCACATAGAAAACATCTACTTCCCCGATGTGCCGCGCAGGGAAACGCCCGCGATAGGAACAGTCAAAATCATCTTTTACGAGTGCATGGGTGGCCTCTGAAATGCCGATCTCCCCGGGTTCGCAGAGCCGCTCCATGCGGGAAGCGATGTTGACGGTTTCGCCCCATATGTCGTAGGCGATCTTGCTGCTGCCTACGACGCCGGCGATCACCTGGCCCGTGTGAATACCGATACGCATGTCGAACGCATACCCGAAGGCACTGCGCTTTTCTTCACTGTGTCGCCTTACAAAATCGCGTATTTCCAGTGCGGCCCTGACGGTATCGTGCACATGGGTGCTTTTCGGGGTTGGAAGCCCTCCTGCGCACATGTAGCTGTCGCCGATCGTTTTGATTTTTTCCAGTCCGTGGCGCTTGACGATCTCGTCGAACGCGCCAAAATAGAAATCGATCTCCTTTACCAATGCTTCGGCGCTGAGGGTACGGGCAAATGCAGAAAAGCCGGCAAAATCGGTGAACAATACCGTCGCAGAGGGGTAGGTTTTCGCCGTTGCATAACCGGTCGACTTAAGTTCGTCGGCAACCTCCTTTGGCAGCAGGTTGTTGATCAGCGCTTCCGATTTTTCGTTTTCTTCCAGCAACATCTGCTTCAGCGATGCCTGAAAACGCAAGGACCGGTCCATCAGGTAGTAAACGATAGAGGTGGTCAGGATAAAATTGGCTTCAAAGAAGAGGACACTGATCCCGTGCGGCGTCCCGACTGACGGTTGCCCGAGAAAATATTCGATTGTCCCGCAAATCACCTGCAAGGCGACAAATGCGGCAAAATACCAGCGCGCGGCTTTCCATTCATTGAAAATCAGGGCTCCGAGGGGAGCCAGGAAAGATACCAATACAAAACCGCTACCCGCAGTGTAGCCCCCGTGCATTATTTGCGCCACCGGTGGCAGGACCAGAAACAGCAGAAACTGCAGGTGCTTGAAAAAGAAATAATTGCCGGAATACAGCAGCCAGGCAATTCCGGCAATTGTCGCCAGGCAGTATACGCGTGTCGTCCACCAGTTGAACGGATAGCCCAGCGCATCGTACAGCACATTATATAATACGGCCGACAACATGATCATACCGACCAGAAACAGGCCAATTATTCGCTTATCAGTCACCTCAGGGTCCGGATTGGCGAAATGGAATTTCCGGTGCAGAAAGTCTTTGATCTGCGGCGATATCATAGCGCTAAGGTAATTCGCCATTTCGTCATTAGCGTCATTCGTCATTTCGTCATTCGACATTCGACATTTCGTCAGAACTGTTCGGACAGGAAGCAATCAACTTCCAATAAACCCGATTCAACCACATTCTATACCTGCTCGGCAAGACAAAGTTGCAGGCATCCGGCTCACAGGGTTCCTTCGCAGCACAATTCATCATTCATCATTTATCATTCATCATTCATCATTCATCATTCATCATTATATATGCGCCATCTCAAAAGTATCCTGATCGCTTTCCCGCTGTTCATGTTCGCCTTCTTTGCTTGCACGTCCGGCGACGACAATTCATCCGGCAACATCACGCCTGCAGCAGGCCAATGGAAAATCACCTATTTTTTCGACAAGCAAGACGAGACCAGCAACTACAGCAACTATACGTTTGAATTCGACAGCAACGGTAGTATGAGTGCCACCAACGGCAGTCAGACCTGGAGCGGAACCTGGCAAACCGGTTTTGACGACAGCGCCGACAAGTTCCTGATCGACTTCATCGGAACAGTGCCCAGCGCTTTATCTGACCTGGAGGAGGACTGGAGAATCATTACCGTAAACGACAATTTGATGCACTTTGAGCACACCAGCGGCGGCAACGGCGATACGGATGTGGTGAAGTTTACCAAAATCTGATCCCGAACATGATTCCCCCACACCAAGGGGCAGGGTTAAAAAATTGAGTACATGGAGCCACCTTTCGTTTTCGCGGGGTGGCTCTTTTCTTGTATTCCAGACAAACCCTTAACCCTGGATTTGCCCTATCCGGGGTTCATTCCTGCCCGGTCAGTCACATTGAGCCTGCG
>ERZ724514.823-NODE-823-length-13929-cov-5.341502_pt1 | contig 13929 bp, 8 predicted proteins | sample MGYA00376047_ERZ724514 | MGnify/ENA primary metagenome ERZ724514 (study PRJEB28724, sample SAMN07190883) | activated sludge metagenome | isolation source: activated sludge of sewage treatment plant in Hong Hong | place: Hong Kong | collected 2016-03-17 ...
ACCTTCGATCGCGGCGCGCCCCGGCGGACTGTCCCGGTGAAGGACTGGCCGATGTCCTCATACGCATAGTTGGCGAATCCGCTTAACCAGCGATTGGCCAGAACCTCGATGCCGGCTTCGCCCCCATAGATGTCGGCGGATCCGGGATCGTTCACAAACTCAGAAGACCCGCTCGCGGTGATTCGGCTGCCGATGAGGTCCGAGACGTGGTTATAAAATAGATCCGCCCGTACGCGTATGCGATGTTTCCAGTACCAACCCTGATACCCGGCCTCATACGAAATGATCCGTTCAGGAGCGAGACCGGTCGAGCCCGTCACCGGTACGGTTGAAGAGACTGACGAAGGTAATGGGAAGGGTAAACCGGTCGGGATATTCGTCGTGACTCGTTGGTCCTGATGGGATTCGAAGAGCGTGGGAGGACGATAGGCCGCCGATCCCGAGAGATGAAAAGTGTGCCCCTCTACCGGTTGATACAACAGGGTGAGGCGAGGACTCCAGGTGCCGTTGATCTGACTGTGGAGATCATATCGGATACCGGCGACGACGGTAATCTCGGAGGAGGCCCGCCATTCGTCCTGCAAGAACAACCCGAGCCGGTTTTCCCTGCTGAATTGATCGATGGCCGGACTCGAAAGCGAATTGTGCCGGTAGTTCGCACCATAGAGGAGGCGATTGGCCGCACCCATATCCAATGCATGTTGCACATCCACATTGTACGTGTTGCCTGAAAACGGATTGGTCGATACGCCGTTACGATCGGTTACGCTGAGAAGGCCGGCCAATTGGGGAAGAGGGTTGATGGTGGCATGGTCTGTATACCCGGACCACCATGCACGAACGAGGAAGGCGCCGTGCTCGTAGACCGCATTGGCGTACCCAAAGGAAGGGCGAATGGAATTGCTGGTGACTTCACCGACTTGCCCGTCGTACCGATTCGTTTCGACGAGCCCTCCAGAGAGTTGCAGCTTCGACGTCGAGGACAACGCATAGTCCGTCTGGACATTGAATTTGTGCGCGCGAAACGCAAGCGCGTCGCCGTCTCTCCATTGCTGAGTTTGATCGCGACCGATAGAGAGTCGATAGCCGAACTTGCCGACTGTACCCGCCTGGATGGCCGCGCTGCTGATGGTGCCTTGCTCCCCTCCGCCGAATTGAAGGGTGGTGCCTTTCATCTCTTCTGGTGACTTGGTGATGATGTTGATGACCCCATCGAAGGCATTAAATCCATACATGGCCGACGCGGGGCCTTTCAGCACTTCGATGCGCTTGATCTCCGGGAGTGTAACGGGAAGGGATTTCCAGAAGACGTTGCCTTGCACATCGAGGTAGATCGAACGTCCGTCGACCATGACCAGCATCTTGTTTGCGAAGGGCTGATTGTCACCTCGCGCGCTGACGTTGAAATCGGCGCCGGTCATTTGCATGACTTCCAAACCCGGTATTCGACGGAGCACGGTTGGGAGATCAGTGGCGCCGGATTGCCGGATGTCCTCATCCGTGACGACGTAGACGTTTGACGGTGCCTGCGAAATGGGTTGTTCGTACCGTGATGCAATGCTCACGGTTTCCTCTTCTTTCAACAACTCCAGATCGTTATTGGCGGGAACGGTCAGGGAATCCTCGACCCGGATGGCCGGAGGTTCGGCGGCAGCGAACTGACTGATGCTCACTGTCATGAATGCCGCGACCATCGTCTGCCATACTCCCTTGGATTCAGCATGCATAACTCAATACCGTAAGGTGAGCCAGCCCATGACTCGGCTTCCCAGCGTGTCTCCCAACGGATGTTCCTTGTGGCGGTCGTTCAGGGCGTTATAGACGGCAATGGCGACCTCGGCTTTCTCATGCCAGAATCGGTACCCGCCGCGGAGGTTCAACAAGGTATAGCTATCGATGTTGGGGCTGATCGGCGCGGGCAGGACCGGAGCGAGGGCCGTAAACAATTCAATCAGGGGGTAGGTGGCGCCTGCGACGTAATGCACCGCAATTTCACCATTGAGCCCATTGTCCCAGTCGCCACGCAACCCCACATTGGCTTTCCAGTCTGGTCCGCCTCGACGTGAGACGCCGGTAAAGGTCTGCCCGATCTTTTGGTAAGACACGTTGGCAAAGCCGCTCAACCATCTCGTCGCCAGAAATTCAAATCCAGCCTCGGTTCCGTAGATGTCCGCTTCCCCGCCGTTCACCAACGTGCGTGTGGCACCGATGGTTTGAAAATTGATCAGGTCTGAGAGATGGTTAAAAAACAGATCGAGCCTGGTCCGAAGCCGGTGTTTTAGCCACCACCCCTGGTAGCCGGCTTCATAGGAAATAATCTGTTCCGGATTGAGCCTCTGTGAACCGAAGAGCGGAATGGGGGCGAACAGGGGAGGGACGGTCGGTAAGATTCGCAGGTCCAGATTGGACTCGAACAGCGTAGGTGGCCGGTATGCCACTGATCCGCTGACACGGAACGTATGCTCCGGAGTCAGATTGTAGATAAGGGCAACGCGCGGGCTCCAGGTGCCGTTGATTCGGGTATGCAGGTCGTATCGGACTCCCGCCACAAGAGTAAGCGATGACAGGATTTTCCACTCATCCTGCAGATGGAATCCCAGTCGATCTTCACGGCCCAATTCTGAGACGGCTGCGCCGTCGACGGAGTTATAGCGGTAGTTGACGCCGTAACTCAGCCGGTTGGCCGGGCCGAAGTCGAGACTGTGTTGCGCCTCGATATTATAGGTATTCGTGGTGAACGAGACATTCGAGCCACCCGTCGCATTGGTCTGCCGGACAAATGGGGCGAGGAGCGGATGGGTGGAAGATTCCACGGGGATGTCATTGCCCTGCCACCAGCCGCGAAGAGAGAAGTTCCGATATTGGTAGTGGACGTCGGAATAGCCTTGATTGAATTGGGAGCGAGGGACTTGCACGTTTGAGACGGGACCGTCAAACCTGTTTGTATCAATGAACCCGCCAGCGACGCGCAAGATGGCGTCGCCCGAGAAGTTGTATTGTGTCTGTGCGTTGAATTTATTCGATCGGAACGCCAGCGCATCATTGTTTCGCCATTGCTGATTCTGGTCGTGCCCGATGGATAGGCGATAATCGAGTTTGCCTGCCGACCCGGCCTGTACCGCAGCGCTGGAAATGGTGCCGAGTTCCCCACCACCGAACTGCAGTGTCGTACCCTTCATCTCCTGCGCGGACTTGGTAATGATGTTGATGACCCCGTCGAAGGCATTGAATCCATAGACCACGGATGCCGGCCCCTTGAGAACCTCAATGCGTTTGATCTCCGGCAGCGTCACCGGCAGTGATTTCCAGAACACGAGCCCCTGGCCGTCGATGTAGATCGATCGCCCGTCCACCATGACGAGAATCTTATTCGCGAAGAGCTGGTTGTCGCCTCGTGCGCTGACGTTGAAGTCAGCCCCGGTGACTTGCATGACATCCAGCCCCGGCACGCGCCGGAGAATGGTGGGAATATCGGTGGCGCCGGAATGCCGAATGTCTTCATCCGTAATGACGTATACGTTTGAAGGCGCTTGTGAAATCGGTTGCTCGTGACGCGTGGCGATGCTAACCGTTTCTTCTTCTTTGAGTAGTTCCAGCTCTTCGTTTGCCGGGGCGTCTGCTTGTGGTGCAGCATAGGTGGGGATCGGCGAATGTGCCTCGATGGCGAAGGCCCAGCATACGCTCATGAGACCTCTCGCCAATGCGCGCGTATAGTGATCCCAGCGAAGCGTGATTGGGTGTACCGCCAATGCGGGCTCAGGTTGCGTGGCAGTAAATGGACAATGGACGATGGTTTCGGCTCGTGCGGTCCGAGTGCGCATGGCATACCTTGAGCCCTTTAGCGGCGGAGTCGGACGTTGTCTGACGGAGAAAAGGAGTGAACCCACTTTGACTCAACAAATTCTCTCGCAAAAGGCATGCTTGTTTCGTGCGGATAGAGAAAGAAACGGCGGGTTGAGATTCCGAAAAGATCCGATTGATTTGGATGAACGTGGCACGAAGAAAGGTGGTGTGGGGAATCGGGGCGAGCCTGTGCGTATCTAACGGGATACAGACTGTATGTTTTCAGATACAGACGATTGATCCGGTTTATTGGACCTGGGACGGCCTGGTTTTAGGTCTTGGAGACGCGGGGAGAACGGTCGGCCATTTTGCGATTCCAGATTGTGGAGCAGATCTTCAATGGCCGACGAAATGAGGCCGGCCATGGTGGTCCCGGATGTCCAGTACGCAGCATCGCGCATCCGTTCTAAAAGATCCGCCGGGAGGCTGACAGTCATGCGCTGGCGCTTTTGAGGTCTCAAATACACGAACCGGTTCATGGTGCAACTCCTTTGCACGAGAGGCGTATGGAGGTGTACGCCTCCCGATCCGTTCTGGCTGTGTTTTTCTGCCGCGCCGCTTCGTTCAAACGAACATCAAGCGGCTAAACCCTCCGGTGTGACGGATGCGCCCCCGTACGATGAGAGGCGCTGTCTTTCCAGACCGCGACGATCAAGACGGCCAACATGCCACTGACGCCCACCAGGAGACCGCCCATGACGAGTTCCATGTCAGGCTCCTTTCTATTTCGAAGGGGGGCTGTGTCTTTCTACAACCGCCCAAAGAATCGTCTACATGTCCAAAGGTACAGCAACAGCCGTGCCACAACGATCGGTACGCACAGCTCCGGCTCGATGGAAAAAATGTTTGGAAAGTCGAGTGAGGTAACAGTCGTATCACTGAGCGGTTGCCCGTCTCACTGTATCGGATCCGATCCTAGCGTATCTGATGAGATACCCAATCACGGTGGTCTTCAACCGAGAAAATCAAATAACGGACAACGATCAGCGGGCTACATGTTTTTAGGGGGAGGCGCGCTGATCGGTAGACGGCTAGAAGCAGTGGCAGTGAAGAATGGAGAGAGCCGGTGAGTGCGAGTCTCAACGTTGTTATTACGGTGACGACTCTCCCGGCAGGTGGACACCGGATTGGTGCAGCAAATGGTCCAGCATCAGCCGCAGCCTATCCTTGTCAGACTCCTGCTCGAGCAGTTCCACCAGACAGGCAATGGCGTCGTACCAGAGACCTGACTCCGCATAGCGATAAATCCCGTCGGTATCGCAAGAGGAGGAGGGGCAGGGCATGCCGAGAGCGCAGGCTTCATCGAGAGAGAGTCGTTCGATCATTCCGCCTGCGACGACGTCGAGCGAGGGTCTGTTGGGGTCCATCACCACCGTCACATACCATCGATACGACTCTTCTACTCTGAATTCGACCCCATACTCGCGCGGCCTCAGGCACTGTATTCCGTGACGAACTGGCGTGGGCAGTGAATGCTCCAGGACGGGGCGGATACCGCGGGAATCGACCACCGTCAGAACCATTGGCCGAGAGGTATGCAAAGACTGGTACCAACAGAGGGTGGGATCATTCTTGACTGTAAAGGCAATGTGATCCGGAACCAGAGCAATGAGGACAGGGGCTCCGGCTTCTGTTCCACGGCTTTGTCCCCCGATGCGGGCTCGAGGGGCATCTGCCTTTTTCGGTTTGTATGCGGGCAGGCGCAATTCAAGAGGGACGAGAGGATCCGCCGCGATACTATCAGGGGCGCCGAACGGAAACTGCGACGCATACCCCCCGGTCAGCCACGCGATCATCAAGACCAGTGGGAAACTGACTCGCCGGTATGGCATGCGTCACCCTTGTCGCGCATGGGATTGTGCGAGATCCCAGTCCGCCACATCATGCAGGCCCACTTGCCTGAGCAAGGCGGCACGCTGCTTCCGGAGCGCGGTATCTGCCGGATTGGAGTCAATGAGATCGCAGAGGCATCCCATCGCGTCGTACCAGAATCCTTTGGCGGCGCTGGTCATGACGGCTTCGCGCGTACATGTTGTCATGGCGCCTAGGATCGAGCACTCGCTGAATTCGCAGCGTTCGATCATTCCACCCGTGACGATATCCTGTGAGGGCGAGTCGGCATCTTTGATCACGGATATATACCAGCGGTACTGAATGTTCGGTTGAAGCGTCACCCCCAGGTCTTCGAGCTTGACGGCGTGAACACCGGCTTGATGAGGCGGCGCGAGGGGGCGTTCAACCAAGGCATGAATGGAGCGCTCATCGATCAGGGTAAAAGTGATCGGCAATGACGTATGCTTGGACAAAAACCAGTTTAATGCCGGATGCTGTTTGACGGTGATGCCGACGTGGTCCGGGACAAGCGCCGCGACGGCAGGATCTTCACCCTCACTGCCGCGTAAGCTCCCGCCCAGACGTGCCCGGGGCGTCATCTTCTGGGGCGCATTGTACTGGGGGACGTCCGGCACACCTTCCGGCGCGGCCGCATTGGTACTCACCAACGACACGGTGAAAAGGAGTGTGGCTACGAATGTTCGAGCCATGGAGCGGTAGAGCCACGTCGCCAAGCGATCACCCTGTTCCAGAGTCCGTCACAACCAATTGTTCAATAATAAAAATGCCGCCCAATAGGCGGGATGTTCATACACCCGATCTGACAGCAACTTCAACTGCGCATGCTGCAAAGCTCGCGCCTTGGAGACCGATGCGTCATGCAGTTGACGGTAAAATTCTGAGACGAGTTCGGACGAGGCGTCGTCATTGATGGACCAGAGTGTGGCGAGGGCACTTCTGGCACCTGCCTTGACGGCGATCCCGGCCAGTCCAAGCGCTGCCCGATCGTCACCACTGCCGGTCTGACAGGCGCTCAAGGTGAGCAATTCAAGCGGCTCTCGTCGAAAACGAAACAGGCCGACGAGTCGCTCCAGCTGGGTCATGCTCAGACGGGCATCGAAGGTCAGGAGGAACGACTGATTGACGTCCGGGGCAAACTGTCCATGGGTGGCGATGTGAAGGATGCTGTAACGGCCCCCCTTCAATTCCTCTTCCAACCGGGGCGTCAGAAACTCCTGGTCGATGAGCTGCTCTCCCTTAAACAGCGCACGAATGGAATCGAGCTCGTCGGCGACATGGGGCAATGGAGGAAACCCCTGCACGGCTTTGGTCAGCCCGCTGGACAACAGATGCACCTTGGCACGATCAATCGGTTGAGGGTCCGTCAAATCAAGGCCGGGGGACATGGCCACGGCATAGTGCTCGATGAGGAACTGCTTTCCGTCATGCAGGGCCGACATGGGAATGGTGCGGAGCGATCCGTCCGGGACAAAGACCAATGTGTTTACTTTGAGCCGGCGAAGATCAGGATCAAGGGGTCGGATCAGCCAATCGTACAGCTGCTGCGCGTGAGGGAGGTATTCACGAGTCGTCCGCTTTTCGAGCGTATGCCGGAAGCGACGCACTTCATCCGTCAAGGTGGCGGCCGTCACCGGAACGGAATGACGTGTCAGCCCATCAGGAAGACTGACGAGGAGCTCGGTGCGATCGCTGAAGACGATTGGATAAATAATGGCAGTGGAAGGTGAGAGCGCGTCCAGTTTTGTGATACGGGCCTGCATCTGATCGACGCAGTCGTCTCGAAAGTAGTCTCGAAGTTCTGCAGCCTTAAAGGCTTCAATCACATCCCGGGCCGCACGCAAGTACGCCTCGGCCTCTCGGTTTTCATGCATCAACGCGGCTCGCCGCAGAAGCAAGTCGGCTAACTCAAAATATAACGCGCGGATGGATGGCTGATGCGAATCCGGGCTAGTCTGGACGGCGAATGTTACCTCGCTTCGAATGGGATGCAGAGTGATGGCGGCTTCTTGATAGGCCGACAGGGCGTCGTCGAGTTGGCCGAGACGATTCAGCAGCCGCCCGCTTTGCCATTGCCACCGATACAACGACTCCGGTGCGCGAGCCGACTGCGCGGTGAAGACCGCTTGTCGAGTCAACTGAAGGGCTTCATCAAACCGGCGTTCAACTTCATAGAGGTGCCCGAGATGGCCGTAAACGTATGATGCGAGGCGCGCGTCGCCCGGGTGTTGTGTCATCCCTGCGGCTTCCTGCAAGAAGAGCGCAGATCGCTTGAGGGCGGACGCGTGAGAGCCAGAATGAGCCAAGGCCAGATCGCGATATCCCAAAGCCAGATTCACGAGTCCTTCGGCCTTTTCGTAGGAGGAGGCGGAGCCGGCAAGTTGATCTGCAGCTTCGGCCAGGGCCGATGTGGCTGTATCGAACTGCGCAACCTGAATCGCCATCCGGGCCGCGTTGACACGGGCACGAATGAAGAGCGGGATGAGCCCCTCTTGTTTCGCACTCACTGCACATTGGTGGAATGCCGCCAGGGCTTCTTCCGGGCGTCCCTGCAAGGCCAAAACGATCCCGAGATCATTCTGGAGTGCGGGACTCAGCGCCCGGAATGACTGTGCCTGTGCGATTTCAAGTGCTTGACCAATATAGTCCGCTGCCACCTCATACTGATGGTTCGTGACATAGGTCTTGCCTAATTCGGAGAGCGTGATGACCAGCCATTGAGAATCGCGCAGCTGGCGTGCGAGGTGCAGCGCGAGTTCCTCTTGGAGAAACGCCTGGTTGATATGCCCCAAGGTACGAGCGGCAAACGCGGACTGTGTCAGCGCTTGGATATGGTTCTTCGTCTCACCGGCCTGGTCGTACAACTCCGCGGCTGCCTTCCATGCGAGGAGCGCTTCTTCATAGGATCCTTCTCGGGCCGCCGCTCGACCGCGCTGCATCAAGTCACCAGCCGAAGGCTGACTGTCCGCAGCCAGAGAAACGGTACAGCAGAAGAAGATAATCAGGCACAGACTGAGCCCCTTGAGTCCGTATCGAAGCAGATGCGAGGGCGGCGGGAATACTGTGAGCCGGTGATGCCTCATTTACAGCACCTGCACAACAAGTTGGAGATGAATGCCATGATCTTGCAAATTGCCTTCCCCGCCGCGGACGTGATTGAGTTGCTGCCCCCAATACACCTCGAAGCGGGCCCGCTCCTGAGGGAGGATCATCCAACGGAGTCCAGCTCCGACACTCGCCAACGTATGCGGATCTGGGGTGTGGCCTTTGGCGTTCCAGGCGTGGCCGACATCGACGAACGGGGCGAATTGCAGCCGGTCTTCTCCGGATGGGAACCGGAGCAACGGCACTCGCGACTCGAATGAAGCCAGCACGGCATCGTCCCGCACAAGCGTGTTCTCGCGATATCCGCGCACGCTGAAACGGCCCCCGACCGGCATTTGTTCCAGGGGGAAGAGTCGGTCACTTGCCAACTGCGCTGCCACACGCCCCAACAATTGCACGCCCCACCAGTCATCCAATCGCTTTACGACCTGAGCCTGGCCCAACCAGGACACGAACTGTCCATCAGGAAGAGGTCCGCTATTGATCGTGGCGCCCAACACGTTCAACCCGACACTGACGCGGGATAGGGCGGCAAATACCAAGGATGAAGAGCGATGTGTGTACTCCTGGCTGAATCGCAGTGCGCTGACGGTGGCCACTCCTGTCGTGGACGAACCGGGAATGAACAGCGAGGGAAGGCCGGGAGCATCGAAAGCGGATGTGGTCTTCAAAAATAGATGCTCCCCCGTCAACGTCAGTGCGAACTCAGCGGTGACGGTTCGATAGACCGGCTGTCGCAGAGCGAGCCCGATCACCTGGGAGTCCACGTTCAAATCCAAGGCGCGAAAAGGATTTTCGACGACGAGAAAGGCATTGCGTCGATAGTAGGCAGTCAGCGTCGTCTCATACCTGTTGAGCGGTAGGCTATAGGACGTATCGATGATGGGATTGACGCCGTGGGAGCGGCCGTAGGTAAACATGAATTGGTCGCCGTGACCGGTCACGTTCTGATGCGCCACGGTCGCCAGACCGCGTTCGGCGCCCACCGTCGGGGTTTGATAGTTATTGAACTCCAGCCAGGCCCGAAAGGGATTGGCATCTTTCACGCGCACGTTCAAGACGCTCTCGCCGCGAACGTCTCCAGGTTTCAGTTCTGCATTGATCCGTTCGATGCGAGGGTCTTGTTGCAGCAGTTGTATCCGCTCCTGAAGCGGGTGGATGTTGAGCGGCGTCGACACCCCGCGCGCCACACGGTCGCGGAGATACGCACTTCGAAACCACGCATTCCCCTCGACGTCGATGTGCGCAAGTTTCCCCTCGACCATCTGAATGACAATCGTGCCGAACGTCACGTCCTGGTCCGGAACCACTGCGCCGGATGTGAGATAGCCTTTGTTCACATATAAAAGTGTCAGGGCGAGTCGCACCTTCTCCAAATCTTCTGTTGTGAGGTATCGATTGCGATACGGCGCGGTCACTTCTGAAAGTTCAGTTTCAGAAAATACGGTGCTGCCGGTCACATGGATATCGTGCACGAACACTCGAAATGCCCCCAACTTATTGTCGGGCAGCGCGGGAGGCGTAGTCGGTACTTTGGGGAGTATCGAGCTGGGTGGCTCCGAGGGAGGAGTATTGAAGTCTTCTTTGAGCAGGGCCGGCGGTTTCCCCGATTTCCCGGTCGGGTCAAAAATCGGCGGGAGGGGAGGCGCCACTTGAGCCAGGGCTTGGAATGTCATAAGGCAAAGGCTCAGTACCACAACGCGACATACACATGGGACCGTAACGATGCGCAAAGCCAAGTGTTGTACCTGTCCGCCGGCGCGCCGGCTCAACCCGTTATGAGCGACAGCCTCCTCCCGGGGTAGTGAAGTTCGAGCGCGGCTCAGGAGTCGGATGTCCCTGCGTCAGTTCCACCAGGGTGTTGCCCCCTTCGGCTGCATCAGGAATCGTCTCAGCGACAGGCCGACCTCCGTCATCATGGGCATCCACAGCGAAGACGCTTAACGGGCTCATCAACCATCCGCCTGGTTCGACGGGCAGCACATCGCGTCCCGCGACGACGAGACTGCTGAGATGACCACTTCCCTGGGCGGCACAGCGTTGTGTGACAAGTTGCTGTGTTTGCAGGGTGCTTTGCGGGAGCGTCGCGAGCGTCCCGCTCAAGCTGGAGACCGGCGATTGGATGGAGACGGTGCCGTTCAACCCGAATTCGGACGACGCACTGACGGCGCTGGTCTGATCGGCCAGGAATGTCCCTGCGATGATACGAATATTGCCGCCTGCCCCCTGCACCGCTTGCGCGAGTACCTGACTGTTCTGCAGTGTGACCACGGCCGGATCAAGAATAATATTGCCTCCGGATGAATTCGGACCACCCAGCACAGAGGTACTGATGCGGCTATTCACGAGTCGTATGGAATCGGTGGCTTGAATGAAGATGTTGCCACCGCTTGCGTGAATGGATTCCGTCGTCACGGAAGCATCCCGGCTCACAAACTCTGACCCGGCGTGGATGGTGACGCTGCCGGCATTTGCCGACCCCGTGTTACTGGCCGAAATTGCCGCACCGGATTCCAGCGTGATCGGGCCTTGCACCGTGATCGCGATGTTGCCGCCGGTCTGTGTGCCGCGAGAGAGTGCCGAAAGCCCGCCACCTTGTACCAAGAGACTCCCTGCCGAGAGACTGATGTTCCCACCTTGCTCTTGCAAGCCGGCAGAAGCCGGCCGCACATCTGTGACATTGGCGGAGACGGTGGTGTCATGCAGGACGATTGGGCCGCGCGAGATCATCTCAATTTTGCCTCCCAGGGCATCGCTGTGCGTGTCGGTGAAGAGGGCCGTGCCATCGAGATGAATGGACGACGCGGGCCGGTATGGGGTGCCCTCGGGCATAGCCACGCCCTCGCCTGCGATGCTGATCCTCCCTGCGCCTCCGCTTCCCGTGCTGCTGCTCGACAGAACCACGCGCGTGGGGTCGGCGGCATCTAAGATGCGTGGGGCATCAAACGTTCCTCCCGGCCCAGTTCCCCTGTGGGTCGTCAACTCGTTCGCGAGCAACTCGATGCGACTCGCGATGCGGCTGCCCGTGGTTGGCGCGATAATTCCGCCGCCGGTGATGTCGAGCGTCTTTGCCGAAACCAAGACGCTGCCCTGTACGTCCCGGCCGTCTGCAATCACTCGTCCGCGTTCGCCGGCGCCGGGGACATCGATCAATTGCCCGTCCAGCCCTCGCGAGTTCGACACGTCGTTGACTTGAGAGTTGAGGATGGAATGGTTCAACGTCACGTTGTCGGCGCGGAGTCGAAGATATCCGGGAATCCCTGAATGCGGAGATTCGACGGTGATTTGGGAATGATTGAGGGTAATCGAGTTCGTAGGATAATCGGGGTAATCCGGCTCCCAAATGGCGCCAAATGAAAAGAAGTGGTCTCTGATGATTTTCGTGAGCCCGGCCTGGGCTCTGCCTTTGCCACTATTAATAATGGCGGAATTATCGGCAGTGAATGAATTGCCGACTCGAAACCAAATCTCTCCTGCGCTGGGCCCCCCGAGACAGAGCGGGCAGGAGCCGATATCCGAGACATTTGCGTCTGCCCGAACGGTGCTGTCTTTTAACGTGACATCATGCGCGAGGATATCAATCCGGCTGAACCCTTGGTTGCGGACAAGTTCGCCGCTTGGCTTAGGTCCGTCGATTTGAAAGTCCTGTGTCGCGACCGAGATGGTGGTATCGGCGAGCGAGATGGATCCCTGCGCCCTCATGATGACTTGTCCGCCCGGCGCATTACCGATCGCTTCGGAGCGAATGTCTGTGCCTCGAAGGTCCATATTTCTCGCCAACTGATAACTAATGGCCACGGTGGGAGGGGAGTCAGGTCTGACGATGGGGACATACAAGTGGGTTTCCGCCGGAGTGATTCCTGGAATGCCCTGGATGGTAATGTCACCGGCCTGTCCCCCCACACATCCGGTCCCGCAGTTACTGCTGCTTGAGAGAAGCACTCTTCCGTCAGGACCGGCTTCCGTAGCAAGCGTTCCAACTTTCAATGTGATCGATCCGGCATCAGCTCCTCCCGTGGTATCCGTCTTGAGGACCGTCCCGTTCCTGAGTTCGAGATGCTCTGCCGTCATATCAATGTGGGCTGGTACAATTGTCGGTTGAGCGGAGTGAGGCACAGTAGTCACGACCTGTGTGTTACTGAGGACTACAACATCCGAAGCCGCCCGTCCGTTGCCCGTGACCGAAATGCTTCCGGGTCCGCCTAGCCCTGTGCTGCTGCTGGTAATAGTGACTGGCGCGGCACCCGAGAGCGGGAGGCCGCCCGGTCCGACATTGCTTCGCAGAGTACCCACCTCCAGCGCGATATTACCGGCCGTGCCATTGATCGTGGACGTAAGTAGGTGAGCGCCGTTCGACAACGAAACCTCTTCCGCCTGAATCGAGATATCCCCTCTCGGGGAGGAAGAGGGGAGCGAGTTTGGAGAGACGGATGTCGAGATGGCCTCAAGGCCTGCATCCTCCATGCTGAAGTGTCCGCCACGAATGACGATGCGCCCTGCAGCATCGCCGCTTGTGCCTATTGTCGTGCCGTGCGAAAGCGAAATCGTTCCGAGTCCGGTGAAGCCGGTCAACATCGGCTCGGCGAGCGTCCCCGCTCCATTGCTAATCAACGCTTCCCCAGGGGATCCGACCGCGACCAGGTTGATTTGCCCTCCCGGTGCCGAGAGGCGCGCGGGCTGGATCGCGCCATCTGATAATGTCCCGTTGGCGATTTGGACATTACCGCCTATCAGTGAGAGGGTGTTGCCTTCGGCGAGAGTGAGTTGACTCCCTTGAACCACAATGGCGGAGGGGTTTGATCCTAAAAAGCCGAATGCCGCGACCGGTGCGCTGGAGACGGCTGCATCCTGCGGCCCCGGCATGGCGTTGAAGCGGGCCCCGTCCCCCAAGCGGAGATAATCCGCTGTCGTAAAATGCACCGAGCCCCCGACATTCAAGGAGGCATTGGGTCCGAAGACCATCCCCGCGGGATTCATCATAAACAGATTGGCGTTGCCGAAGCCGGTCGTCTGGATGGTGCCGAAGATGTTGGAAGGGGTCCCGCCGGTGACGCGGCTCAGAATGTTCGTGGTGGCCAGTCCTGAATCGTTGAGAAAATTGGCCACCTGATTCGCGGGCACGCCGAATTC
>ERZ724514.825-NODE-825-length-13924-cov-4.618934_pt1 | contig 13924 bp, 13 predicted proteins | sample MGYA00376047_ERZ724514 | MGnify/ENA primary metagenome ERZ724514 (study PRJEB28724, sample SAMN07190883) | activated sludge metagenome | isolation source: activated sludge of sewage treatment plant in Hong Hong | place: Hong Kong | collected 2016-03-17 ...
TCGCGCAGCACACCGACTCCGTGTGAGCGGACGGCGTCCTCGATGGCCGCGGCGACGCGGGCCAGCCGGGCGGCGTCGCCGTCCTGGAGGAGGAAGCCGCCGCCCGACACGAGGAGCGACGGGAGGCGCTGGACGAGGGCGGAGATTATGTTCCGGACGGCGTCGTCGAGGGTCTCCTTCGGTACGGAATGGCCTCGATTCGGTATGTCGAACGCGAGATATCCGAGGAGGAGGCGACACATCTCCGGGTCCGTCAGGTGGCGGGCCGCGATCTCGTGGACGGAGTCGAGGCTGAGACGGCCCGTGCCGTTACGGATGTGGACGAAGCGAGTCCGGTCCACGCCGAGCGTGGCCGCGATCTGGGAGATCGACAAACCCTGTGCGCGGCCACGCTTCTCGATTTCGCGGATGAGAGTCGGGAGAACCACTGGCGGGGGGAGAGGAGGAGAGACGCCTGCATGGTGGCCGAAATGGGGCGGCCACGGGAGAGCGTACGGGAGAGATGTGCGATTGGCGCACACGACGGCGGACGGGGGACGCAAAGACAAGCCCCGTCCGCGTGCGCGGTCTGCACAGGTAGTGGGGGGACACCTCGTAACGAGGCAATTCACGCAGTACTCTTCTCTTGCCCACCTGTCAAGACTATGGCCCTGTCATCGAGCTCACCCAGCAGCGCGGAGGAGACGTCACGCGCCGGACGAGCGCCGGAGCGGCGTGATCGCGCGCAGGAGGCCGCGAGCGAACCGCAGCCAGAAGCCACGCGTGCCGTCGAGGCCGGTGCCCCTACAAGCAACAGGGTCCGCATCACCCCTCGAGAGGGCGCATTCGGTGTGGCCGGCCAGGACCAGGCCCCTCCGGCGTCTCTTCGAGAGCGCGCCGTTCTCGAGCTCGTCACCCGCCTCCGCCTCGTCCCTCTCGTCCTCGTCCACGACGCCCTCTTCAAAGACGTCTCGCGGCAGGTCGTCGGGCGAATCGTCCGTCGGATGGTCGATCGCGGGTGGCTCCGGACCTGGTCGGAGCCGACGGAGAGGGGAGGGAACCCCACGTGGATCTACCCGACCGCAGCCGGCCGGACCGCCGGACTCGGTCTCGTCCTTGGCGCCGCGGACGGAACGCCCCTTCAGCAGCTCGTCGCAACGATGCTGCCGTCAACGCGGACACGCCCCCTCGAGCTCGTACCTCGGATCGCACCCGCCTTCCTACGTCACCAGCGGGAGACCGCCACCCTCCTCGTCCGCCTCGCCGCGGCGCACGAGGCCCTCTGGTACTCCGCCTGGGATCGGCCGCTCCCCCAGACGAGCGCGCCGGCCCAGCTGCCGCAGCCCGACGGAGTCCTCGTTCTCCCGAGCGCCTCCGGCCCCGAGCTCGTCTTTCTCGAACAGGACCGGGGGATGGAGTCGCCCGCGCACTTCGCCCGGGCAAAGGCCGCGCGCTACGCCGAGCTGGCCGTCCGCCCGGAGCTCTGCCAGCGCTTCCTCGGCTTCCCGACGTTTCGCCTCGCCGTTACAGTCGAAAACGCCCGCCTCCACCGCCATCCTCTCGAGCGACTCGGACTTCTCTCCCGACTCCTTCGCGAGGCCGGCGCGGCCCGCGAGGCGGTCCTCTCCCTGGCCGGCTGGGCGAACGCATGGCCGGGCGGCGCCGTCTGGTGCCGAGCGGAAGACCCCTTTCTGCCGGCATCCCGGCCCGCAGTAGAGCTCCAGGAGCCGGTTCTGTGCCACACCCTGCCGTGTCCATCGTCCGGGCGGGGGGAGCCCTGTGCGTGTTCCGCACAGCGCGACGCGTCACGCCTCCTCGAGATCGATCGCCGCCGGCCGTGCGGCTGACGCACGTCCCCCGGGCCGGCTCTCACCTTTTCGCTTCCGGCGTGGTCTCTTTCTGGCGTCGGCACGGCCGCAGCTCCTTCCCAACTCGGTTCGGCATCCGCCGGTCTCCCGGTTTCCGGGACCTCCTCGGCCGGCGGGTGCTCCCCGGCCCTCTGAGCTCTCTGGCGGCTGGCGTCTCTGCACCCGAATAGGTCCGCTCCTTTGCTTGGGACCTTCGGTCGAGACGTCTGCCGCCCGAGGGCGCCGAGGCGCCCGGGAATCCATCGAGGAGGTCCAAATGTGCCTGCTCACGCGTACGGACGCGATGCCGGGGAGCTCCTTCAGCCTCCCGGCCAAGCGCACCTGCCCCGGGGTCGTTCTCACGCCGACATCGGTTTGTAGCGCCTGCTACGCCGATGAACGGAAGCGCTACAGGTGGCGAACCGTGAAGCTCGCCCAGGACAGGCGGCTCGCCTGGACTGTTCAGACCCTCACCTCCGGACGCTTCGCCCCGGTCGTCACGGAGCTCATCTCCCGTCGAGACGAACGCCACTTCCGCCTCCACGATTCCGGCGACTTCTTCAGCCCACCCTACGTCGACGCCTGGTACAACGTCGCCCTCGCGCTTCCTGAGGTCTCGTTCTGGGCGCCGACGAGGAGCTGGGCCATCCACGGCGAGGTCCGCCCCGACGACGACCCGCTCCTCTCCTCCCTTCGCCGTCTCGCTTCCCTTCCGAACGTCACCGTCCGCCCGAGCGCGCTCTTCATCGACGGCGACCCTCCCGAGATCCTTGGTCTGCACGCGGGGAGCTCCGTCACGACCGACCCCGCGCGCGCCACCTGCCCGAAGTACCTCAGGAGCCCACCGGCGTGTGGCGACTGCCGCCACTGCTGGGCCGAGCCCTTGAAACCGGTGGTCTACCTCAAGCACTGACCTGGCCCGCCACCTCGACGTCGTGCCCCGGACGAAACACCGTCCCGGGCGCGAGGGCGTCCGGGACCTGACACACAAGGAGGTCCCTGATGTCTCCACCCGTCTCGATTCGCTGGGCGGAGCTTCTCGCTGACGCGGTCTCCCGCCCCGGCCAGATCCTGGAGGCGTACAGCCTCTTTCACGGCTACAGCCTCGGTAACCAGCTCGCGGCCATGTTCCAGTGCCGCGAACGGCGGCTCGCCCCCGGGCCGATCGCCACCCTCCAGCGGTGGAACGAGCTCAAGCGGCGCGTTCGGGCCGGCGAGAAGGCCATCGTCCTGTGCATGCCGGTGAGCGTCCGGGTGAAGGACGACGAGCGGAGCCGCGGGCCCGTGCCCGAAGGCGAGGCCCCGCGGTTGAAGACGATCTTCGTCTGGAAACCGAGGTGGTTCGTCCTGGCCCAGACCGACGGAGAGCCCCTCACGAACGCCGTCGAGATCCCGTCGTGGGACGAGGCGCGCGCCCTCGAGGCCCTCGCGGTCCAGCGCATCCCTTTCGACCTGCCCAACGGCAACGTCCAGGGATTCGCCCACGGGCGTTCTGTCGCGGTGAGCCCCATCGCCGCGCTCCCCGCCAAGACCCTCTTCCACGAGCTCGGCCACGTCCTCCTCAACCACACCGCCGAGCGCGGCGACGACCGGCCGGACCTCCCGAAGACGCTCACGGAAGCGGAGGCCGAGGCGGTCGCCCTCCTCTGCCTCGAGGCGCTCCACATCCCGGGCGCCGAGTACGCCCGCGGCTACATCCAGTCGTGGTACGGCGCGGGCAACCCCCTCCCGGAGCACTCTGCCCAGCGGATCTTCAAGGCCGCCGACACGATCCTCCGTGCCGGCCGAAACGAAGCCGTACGCGAGGCCGCGGACCGAGGTGCGGCATGAGGCTCGATCTCTCCTCCCTCCCGCTCTCGCCGGCCGGCGCCCACCTGGGAGTCAGACCCGATACCTGGTTCCGCGCGCCGATCGACATCGACGGCGTCCAGCACTTCCTCGACCTCGTTTCGGTCCGAGTCGGCCGCAACGGTGTCCAGCACGCCGTTTCGAAGGACCTCGACGCCATGGTCCGGCTTCACCACCTCGCCTGCGGGCCTACGGCCCGTTCGCCACGGTCACGTACGCCGAACGGCCTTTCGTCCTCTTCGTCACCCCCTCGTGCCAGCAGGGGAGAGCGTCATGAATGAAGCGACGTCGACCCTCTGCGAGGACTGCGGCGCTACCGGTAGCGTTCGAACCTACGACGACCCCGAGACCGAGCAGGAGGTTCTTCTCTGCCCGGCATGTGCCCGCGACCTTTACGCCGGAGTCGAGGACGTCACCGAAGGCCTCGCCTCCGCGGACGACGATCCCGACAGCGAGTTCGCCGACGCCTGCATCACCGCTGCCGACTACATGCGCGCCGACGAGGGTTACTGATGGCGACCCCGTGGTTCTTCATCCGCTGCCCTGCCTGCGGGAGGTACTGGGGGGAGCAGGGCCGGTTCCCGCCTGATGGGAGCCTGCTCACCCCCTGCCTCAACTGCGGGCGGGACATCTCGATCGAGTTCGTCGTCACCTCGAGCGGCGTCCTCACGATCGCCTCGGTCATAGACCTCGCGACGATGCGCCACGGCGACTGGTCCCCGCTCCTCGATGCTCGCGTCCACTGGAGGGAGGTGAACTGATGCTCGTCTTCCCGGAGTCCTTCCTCGAGCCCGACGGCCGCTTCCGCTCCGTCATCCCCGCCGACATGGTCCCGGTCCTCTACCTCACCGCAGACGGAGAGATGCGCTGCGCCTCGTGCATGAACGCTGTCTCGGCTTTCCTCGACCCGTTCTCCACCGACGAGCGGGCCTGGTTCGTGGTCGACTACGAGCTCCTCTACGAGGGGCCGCCGACCGAGTGCGAGCACTGTCACACGTCGATCACGTCGCTCTACGGCGAGAGCGACGAGGACCACGGTATCGACGGTACGTTCTGAGGACGCCCGTGGCACGCCTCGGGCTCTACCAGCCGTTCATCGAGGATCGGAACGTCCGGCGGCTCTACCGTCTGAAGGTACGGCTCCAGGAGCGGGAGGGACGCCGAGTCCCGATGACCACCCTCGTGAATCGCATCCTCGATGACTTCTTCGGTGGGGGCTCTGAGGATGGACGCCCCGTCTCCGGCCCGATCTTCCCGGAAGACTGGTGAGCCCTTCGCTCGCCCTCTCCCGCTGAGAAACTATCTCCATTATCCGCACCCCATCGGTTCCGATGAGGTGCGTATTCATGGTCGCGTCGTTCTCGGCGGCGTCGGAGCGGGACGAATGGGCTCCTGCAAGGGGGGGCGAGCGAGTGTGGTCGCTCCACGCCCCGAAACAAACCGAACACGTTCAGCCGGTTAGCTCCCTCGGGAGCGGGCCGGACCTGTCAAGGAATGCGGAGGCCCCTATAATCGATCCGGTGCTCAAAGAACGATGGATGATACGTCGCCGTGATGCGCCTTCAGGCGCCCAGCGCACCCGAGCAAGGGGAGGGAGAGGGCGCCATGCAAGTTGAGACGGCAGCCCCAGATGACCTGCACTTCGATCGGGAGAATCCACGGTTCACCGACCAGAGCTTCTCCACGGAAGACGAGATCATTCAGTACCTCTACGACCACGCGGATGTGGACGAGCTGATCCAATCGATCCTCTCCGCGGGGTACGTCGACTTCGAACCGATGATCGTCCTACGCGACGGCAACGTCGTCCTGGAAGGCAACCGGCGCCTGGCCGCGCTCCGGCTCATCTCACGAGAGGAACTACGCAAGAAGCTCCGGATCACGATTCCCGCTACATCCCGGCCGGATCCTGCGCCCACCTCGGTTCGCATTCACTTGGTTGATTCTCGTAGCGAGGCGCGAGGATTCATCGGATTCAAGCACATCAACGGACCATTCAAGTGGGATGCCCTGGCGAAGGCGAAATACGCCGCACAATGGTTCGAAGAAGGCGGCGACATCGCGACCATCAGCCGGACCCTGGGCGACAACCACAATACGGTTCGCCGCCTGGTCACAGGCTGGTATGTCCTCAAGCAGGCTCTGGCAGACGGCTTCGACCTTAACCAGATATCGAAGAAGACGTTTTCCTTCTCCCACCTGTATACGGCGCTCACGCGCGCATCTGTCCGTGAGTATCTCGGGCTGAGTGCCGAGGACCTCTCCTCCGCACCGCAGAAGGCTCCCATCCCTTCCACGCACCGCGAAGAGCTGACGCGAGTCATGTCGTGGCTCTTCGGCCAGGAACAGAAGGGCGAGCCCACATTGATTCAGAGCCAGAATCCGAACCTCAACGAACTGAGCAAGGTTCTCGGTCACGCGGAGGCCCGGCACATGCTGCTGGCCCGCCGTGATCTCAGAGTCGCGTATGACAGGGTAGAGCCAGCGTCGGCTCGCTTTGAAGAAGCGCTGATGAAGTCCGCGAAGCAGTGCGAGGACACCATGGCGCTCTCAGGCTCGTACGAGGGCGATCCGACTCTCCTTCGTGTCGCTGAAGGTCTCCAGAAGACGACGAAGACGCTCGTGGCGGCGATGCGAAGCGTGACCGAACGAACGTCGGATGGCGAATGACCATCGTTCTCCAGCCACCCTCGCAGGGAGAGTCTCGTAGCGACCTTGCCGACTGGCTTGAGCTGCACGCCCTCCAAGCGACTCGGCAGAAGATCTCCAGTGCGGCGCTCTCGAATGTGCTGGACTTTCTGGAGGACGACAAGAGTTCGACCACGCCCGACGACGATTCCGATCGGAGTTCGGGGGACAGAATCCTCGATGACGAGGAGAGGGACGCCACCGTGGCCGCGGCCTTCGAGGAGTTGCAGTACCGGCAAGAGCACCTGGGGGCTGCGTACCCGTTCACTGTCGACGCCCGTCGGCTAGTCCTCTCTCGAGCCAGCACAGCGCCCGGCGTCGATGTTGGCCGCACCGTATACCTGTTCTGCTTGTTCGCATCAGCGATTCGAGAGGCCCGGATACAACCAAAGGCGCTTATGGCGGGCCTCGAGAAGCGAATCGCGGATAACTTTCAGATCTGCGCCTGCCTTGCTGCCGGGGGATATCTGAACGGCGATGTGGTTTCCTTCGGCTTTCCACGCGCTACCGGTACAGGGTTTCTCCCGGCGCTCCGCGCCGCGTATGGGCGGTTCGGTGTCGGCGACGTATGTTCAGAGATCCCGGTCGGCTTGCCGCAGTCTCTGAAGGACGGCGGAATCGATGTGGTCGCTTGGCGCGATCATCCGGACAGAATGCCAAGCAAGCTCTATCTTCTGGGGCAGTCTGCGTCGGGGAAGGACTGGAAAGGCAAGTCCGTCGTTGAGTACATCGGCCAGTTTCACGGAGCGTGGTTCACGAATGCCCCAGCGAAGAACTGTCTACCCGCGATGTTCATTCCCTTCACGCTCCATGCTGAGCTGCAGGAGGAGGCGGGCCAACCTTTCTCGGACTTGATCCGAAGGCGATTCTGGTATGAGGAAATGAGGTTCGGGCTCATCTTCGATCGGCTCCGGATAGCTCACTATGCGAACTCGATCTCAAACGACGCGGGAGAGTTGCCTAGGCGAGTCGAAGGCAGCGACCACTTTCACAGAGTTCAGTCGTGGGTTACGGAAGCCATTAGGCTGGTGAGTCCTGCGGAAGCGGCCGCGTGAGACACCCGCTGCACTCGATCTGTCCGTACTTCGCCATGTTCCCGGAGGACTTCGTCGCGAAGCAGCTCTTCGCCTACACGCGTCGTGGCGACGTCGTCTTCGACCCCTTCTGTGGGCGAGGCACGACTCTCTTCGAGAGTCTCCTCAACGGGCGACGCGCGGCTGGAATCGACATCAACCCCGTCGCCGCATGTATCAGTGGAGCAAAGGCCGATCCGCCGACCCTTCCACACGTCCTGCGCCGCCTCACTCAGTTGGAGGAGGACTCGGCCAGCTCGGGACAGACACCACCGACGCTCGGCGACTTCTTCCGGATGTGCTTCCATGAGCGGACGCTCGGGGAGATTCTCTTCCTTCGTCGTTCTCTCAATTGGCGCGGTTCGAAGGTCGATCGCTTCATCGCAGCAATCGCGCTCGCCTGTCTTCATGGGGAATCTCACAAATCGCAGAACTGCCTCAGTAATCGAATGCCGCGCACGATCAGCACCAAGCCGGCGTACTCAGTCCGGTGGTGGGAGCAGAGGTCACTCTTGCCGCCTGAGCGCAAGACATTCGACATCCTGAGGACGGTCGCCAGGTTTCGCCTGTCCGAGCCCCTTCCGACCCTTCGAGGATCAGCTCGGCTCGGTGATGCCCGTCGCGCGGGGTCCCTTCTGCCGAGCATGAAGGAGACGGTTCATCTGATCGTGACGTCGCCGCCCTACCTCGACACGACCGACTACCAGGAGGACCAGTGGCTTCGGTTGTGGTTCCTGGGAGGCCCGGACTACCCGACGAGTTCAGGAAGCGGGGACAACCGGCACACGAACCGCGACTTCTACTGGGAGTTCCTCGCGGAAGCCTGGGCGGGCTGCAACGACTTGGTTCGACGTCGCTCCGTTGTCGTGATTCGCGCGGGAGGTGCGCGTATAGAGCGTGAGGAGCTCGCCGAGGGCCTCCAGCGCACACTCGAGAAGGGGTTCGCCGGTCGCCGCGTTCGCGAGATTACGCCGGTAAACACGTCGGAGATCAAGAACAGACAGACGAATGTGTTCCGTCCTGGGACCTCGCCAAGACGATACGAGCACGACTTCACCTACCAGCTGGGGTGAGGACGAAGGGACCGCTCTTCGGCGCCCGGCGGCGGGACAGGGCTCCGCGCAAGAGGGTCTATCGTCGCTCCGACAGGTGAAAGCTGAGCCCCTCGATTCCGTCACTGGACGAGACGAGGCCGAGCGCGCGTAAGCTGTCGAGGATCGACGATACTTCGCGAGCCTTGGCTCCGGAGAAGGCGGCTGTAACCGACGCGGAGCTCCATACGCTGCGAGATCGGAGGAGGTCTCGTACTGCGGCGATCCGATCAGGAAGCGCCTTCGGCCAGGGGCGGGCCGCCGCAGCGATCGATGCCGAGGTGACCGCCTCGGCATCCGTCGAGAACGCCTGCTGTGACTCCGCCGACATTCCGCCGGAGTTCTGGAACTCGGGCCGGATCCAGCGCACGAGGCCGCGTCGCTCCTCCGCGGAGCGCTCGGCATTGAGCGCCACGAGTCGCTCGAGGATCTCCTCGTCGGAGAGCGCCGCAGGCCACCCGTACGCGTCGAAGACCGCGGCGTCGAGGTGGTCGTGGAGCTCTTTCAGAACCGAGACGAGCCCTTGCTCGTGGATCGTCCTCTCCTTCGCCGTCAGCTCCTCGGCACGACGGAGCTTCGCGAGGACGTTGTACATGCCGGTGATCGTGAGGTCGGGGTGCAGGGCCTGCCGCCGTTTTCGGTGCGCGTCGAGCCGTTCCGAGATGCTCCGGATTCGCTGCTCCTGGGCTTCCGTGCAGGCGGGGAAGGGAAATGGCAGAAAGCAGGTCGTGTTCGTCCAGGTGGGCCGATCCTCGAGCGTCCCTCCCGCCGCCAGAGCCCACGCGAGGTGGATCCGCGACGAGAGAGCGCCGAGAACGAGAGCATCGTCTGAGGCGATCGCGTAGAGCTTGTGGTCCGGGAGCACGTCGGATGGTACAAAGACAAAGGGCTTGTGCTTCGACGTCTCGATTGTCACCACGTACCGCGTGAGGCCCTGCACCGCTCGGCGGAGCTTTGGAGCGTTCTCGCCGAAGAGCCACCAATTGCGACGACGGACGTCCCGGCGGTTCTGGTCGCGCTCCGGCTTTACGGTATGCAACACGTGTTGGTATAGGGCTGGGTAGAGCTCGCGGGCCTGCTCCGCTGTCAGCCCGAAGAAGTCAATCACGTATCGGGTTTCGGGTCGTTGAGCGATGTCGCGACCGATCAAGAAGGGACGAATCGCCTGCGGCAGTGCTTCAAGAGCGAAGCCGAGTGCCTCGACCCTCTCCCTATCGATCCGGAAACCATCCCCGAGGGGAATGACCCCCTGAAAGGAGAGGAGGGCGTTCGCCCGCAACGCGACGGCGGAAACAACGGCAGCACCGGCTGTGAGATCAGAGTGAATACTCCCGGTCTTGCCCTGCAGCTCGACCAGGACATCACCGTCGGATCCTACGGTCTCCCGAACGACTGTCCAGCGCTGCCCGGGCTCGTGGCCGAAGGCTCCGATCGTCATAGCGACGCGCACTGCAGCGCCGTCTGCCGACTCAACCCACGGGTGGTCCGGGACGGCGAAGACGATGTGGAGGGGCGGGGAGGCGTCGAGGTGACGCTGGACGATTTTGCGGTTAAACGTCTGCGTGATTGAGTTCGTCGTGATGAGACCGAACCGCCGGGTCGCACCGCTCCGCACCTGCTCGGCGGCCATGTCCCACCAGTACATGACGAAGTCCGCTGTCTCCGGCACGTCGCCGTGGACCTTTCTGAGCGCCTCGACGTAGCCGTCACCCAGGGTGGTCCGCATCCGCTTGTTCCCGATGAACGGTGGATTGCCGACAACGTAGTCCGCTACCGGCCACTCGGCGCGTCGCGGGTTCACGTAGCGGACGACCGGCGTACGCGCGGACTCGTCTGGGATCTGCACGCCGGTGACGGGGCTCCTCCTCGTAGTCTCGCCGTCCCAGCAGGTCACGGGTTGGCCGTTCCCGTCGAGGAGAGGCTCGACACGGTCGTAAGCGAGGACAGCGTCCCGGCACTCGATGTTGCCGTACTCGCGCAGCACCGGCTCCTGGATCACGCCGCTGTCGCCCTTCGAGCGGAGCTGCCACTGGAGGTATCCGATCCAAAGTACGAGCGCCGCGATCTCTTTCGCCCACGGCTTGATCTCGAGGCCGTGGAACTGGGCCGGGGTGACGGTGAGTCCTTGGAGCTCGAGGGGTGCCTGCTTCTCCCCGAGGTCGGCGAGGAGCCCGAGGACCTCGCTCTCAAGGCGCTTCAGGAGGTCGAGCGTCACGTAGAGGAAGTTTCCCGTCCCGCAGGCCGGGTCGAGGACCCGCACCTCGCAGAGCTTTTTGTGGAACGTCCGGACGGCGCCCTTTGCCGCCGCTTCCTTCCCGGCCTCGGCGAGGTGGTACGCCTCCGCCCGGGCGACGTCCCAGTCGGCCCGGAGTGGCTCTTCGATGGTTGCCCGGACGAGGCGCTCGACGTAGGCGCGCGGCGTGAAGTGCGCGCCGAGCGCATGGCGCTCCTTCGGGTCGAGGGCGCGCTCGAGAAGTGTGCCGAATATGGCGGGTTCGACGTCCACCCAGTCGGCCTTCGCGGCCTCATGGAGGAGTTGGAGCTGCCTCTTCGAGAGGGAGAGCGCCTCGGGGTTCGCGAAGAGCCCGCCGTTGAACTGGAGGATCTTCCCTACGCCGAAGATGGTCCCGCCCGCGTCCATAGTCTGCCAAAGCGAGGACGCCTCTGGCGGGAACCGCTTCGGCGTCGCGATCCATTCGCGCTCGAGGGCCTTCACGAAGAGACCTTCGGGCAGGAGCCCGACGTCCTCCGCGAACATCGTGAAGATGCAGCGCATGAGAAATGTCGCGATCCGCTCGCTGCTATGGCCGTCCGCCTCGAGACCGCGGGCGAGCTCGGCGAGGTGGGCGGCGATCTCGCGGGTGACCTTCGCTGCATTCCGGGCCGGGTCGAGGCGGTGCGGGTCGGTGAAGATCGTCCGGAGCGTGTCGGCGTGCACGGGGAGATCCGCGAGGTAGATTCGGTGGCGTTTCGCGTCCGGGAAATGGCGGAAGTTCCACGAGCCATCGAACGCGGCGTAGAGGTCAAAGCAGTAGCCGATGTCGCAGACGACGAGAAAGGGGGGCGGGGCGTCGAAGGTCTGTGCGTACTGGCAGGCCTGGCCGTAGGCCGCCTGCATCGCGAAGCCCCACATTCCGGTTCCGCGCTTCGCCGTGCCGATCTTCTGGTCGCCAGCCTCGGAGCCCTGCTTCGCTTCGAGGAGGAAACATCCCTGCTTGTAGAGGTCGATCTTCCCGGTCGTCGTCCGGCCCCCCTCGCGCCGGGTCGGCGCGTCCTTCTCGAAGACGTAGCGGTCCTTCTCCGCGTCACCCGTTGTGGGGTCCGGCCGCGGCACGCCGAGGGCGTCGCAGAGCTCCGAGAAAAACAAGTCCTTGTTCGCCCGCTCCGCGCCGGAAGACGCCTGCCAGCGGGCTACGAAGGCGGCGAGGCCGAGTGTGGTTGATCGTTTCGAGAAGGTCACACACAGCAGGATAGCGGCGACGCAGGGCTCGCGTCGACTCGACAGGGGCCGAAAAGGCTGGCTCTCTGGGAGATTGAGGCTACGGATCGGCTGCCTGGGTGGCTTGCGATGGGTTCTCCAGTCCATGTCCAGAAGCTCGGGCTACGAGGTCCCGACCGCTACCTCGGCGTCCCCAAGCCGCAGCCGATCCCCGGGCGAGAGCAGGATCGGTGTCCGGTCCGGGAGCCGTACCCATCCGTGGCCGTTCATGCGCCACGTCCCGTTCCGCCCGCAGGACTCCACGAGGAGATCTGGGCCGATTTTCCTGAAGACCGCATGCGTGCCGCTCACCTTCATGCTGCCGCCCAGGAGCGCGCGTCCAACGCGAACAGAGGCCTCGTCGATCGGGATGACCCGGCCGTCACGGAGGCGAAGGGTCCAGTCCGGGAAGCCGCTGCCGCAGGCCGGGCAAGCGATCTTTGACGGGTCGACGAGAAAGGGCATGGAGCATCTGTCGCAGATGTGCACCGTCTTGAGGGCAGCCAGGAGCGCCTTCTCCCAGGTCCGGGTCGAGGGCCGCTGGTCGGGGTCCGGACTGAGGGAAAGGCGGAAGAGGCGCTGGAGGTCAGCGTTGATCGCCTCGCGGGGCACGCCGCCGGCGCTCTTCGGCCGGTTCGCGCGGGCCGGGTCGTGGACCCAGCCGCCCATCATGGCCTGCTCGAACATCTCCGGCGTGGCGTCGGCGCCGCCGGCCGGGTGCAGGAGGAGGACGACCTCGTGCATGAGGACGCCGAAGGCGAACCGGTCGGAGCGCAGGTCGGGGATGGCCGGGCGGCCGTCGCGCAGGGCCGCCCGGAGCTCTGGAGCGATGTAGAGGATCTGGCCGACCATTGGCGGGGGCGAGACTCCGGGCCCGGCGAAGTTGTCGAAGTCGATGATCCCGGGCCGGAGTGTGTCGCCCGCCACCGCGACGAGAACGTTCGAGCCGTGGAGGTCGCCGTGGGCGATGCCGCGGCTGTGGAGGGCATTGACCGCGTGGGCCAGGGCGACCGCAAGGGTGAGGGTGTGGAAGATGGTGAGGCCCGGATGGGAGAGGACCTCTTCGAGTGGCTCTCCGGGGAAGAGCTCGGCGACGTAGCCGACGCCCGACGGGCTGACGACGAGGTCTCGGGGTCCGATCAGGACCGGGCACAGTCTCTCGACGTGCTGCGCGATGAGGTACTCGAGGCGCCGTTGCGTCTCGACGGGGTCAAAACGGTCGTGGAAGAGCTTCAGGACGCCGGGTGTGCCGGTCCGTGACCGTCGGACGAGATAGGCGCAGCCCTGGCCGCCCGGCGTGAAGCTTTTCTCGATGGTCACCGACTCCCCGGAGGCGCACTTGATGACGGTTCCGGCGGCGAGCACGGATCACCTCCTGGCCAGGGCCGGCCGCTGGATGGTGACAGCCGGAACCGCCGCACGAGAGGCTGGAGTGCAGAGGACTGCGAAGCTGAGGTTGTCGTCGCAGACGAACATGGACCCGTCCTTGGCGGAAGCGAAGTCGGCGACGACGAGCGAGGCCACGGCCTGGGCATCGCCGTTGTGGGAGCTGAGGAGCCGTACGACGGAGGCAGCGAAGCCGTCGGGCACCCTGTCGAATACACCGTCTGTGCCGATGAGGAGGCTGTCGCCGGCGCGCCGCGGAAGCTTGCCGACGACTGGCGTCCCCTGAAGGACGGGGCCGAGGCTGCCGGCGACGACGTTGGCGATGCCGTCGGCCTTCTGCGGAACGAGGAACGCCTCGATCGTCCCCGACTGGCGGACCACGACGCCCCCGCCGTCTCCGAGATAGCAGTAGCCATAGGTTGAAGGGGTGCCGATGACGACGATCAGGGTCGAGCGAAAGCCGTCTCGCGGTTCGGCCCGTCCGGCGGCACGAGCCTGCCGGCAAAGGGCCGCCGCGCTGTCGAGGAGGGCCTG
>ERZ724514.826-NODE-826-length-13910-cov-9.478022_pt1 | contig 13910 bp, 11 predicted proteins | sample MGYA00376047_ERZ724514 | MGnify/ENA primary metagenome ERZ724514 (study PRJEB28724, sample SAMN07190883) | activated sludge metagenome | isolation source: activated sludge of sewage treatment plant in Hong Hong | place: Hong Kong | collected 2016-03-17 ...
ATCTTTTTGAGGTTTTCTTCCTTCACCCAGGTTGCTTTGCCTTTGGCGTAGTAATTGTCTGACAGGTACACAAAAATTTTGTCCATGCCAATGATCTTACTATTGGCATACTCGTTGAGGAAGTGCGACAGGTAGTATTTCTGGGCTTCCGGGTTCTTTTCGAGTTTGTCCAGTATTTCCCTCACAGAGATGATGATGCTGTCCGGATTTTGGACGGTAAGTTTTTTGACGTAGTAGTCGAGTTTTTGGTGGATGTATGGCGTATGTATCAGGGCCGGAAACTCCCAGTCCATGTAATCCCAGTAGTGTTGTTTGTAATATCGGTAACGTTTGAGTTGGGTTTCTTCTTCAGGTCCATCAAATTCGGGAATGGTCACTTCAAAATTAGAATAAATAAGGTTGGCTGTATAAGTGCCCTTGTTGTCTTTTACAAATTTCTCCTGGTAGGCCTTTACTTCTGCATCGATCTTATCGAGTTTGGCTTTAAGGCTTGGGTCGTCTTTTTCCTTTTCCTTGAGTTTGGTAAGCGAATCCCTGAGCGGAGAAGCCTCTTCTCTCTTTTGTTTGATGTAGTCCATGTAGTCATAAAACCGCTTGTTTTCGGGTGAGTTTTTGAAAGTTAGTTTGGCGGTATCTGATTTTTTGAATTTTACATCAAATTTGTTGTCATTGCCGGAAACAATGAACTGCACAAAGGTATTGTCGGGTTTGAGCAGGGCAATGTACATGCCATCGTTGAGGGTGTCTTTCCCTTTGAAAGTAAATTCTCCCGGCTTGGTGGCATAAACGGTGTCCTTAACGAGTTGTTTTTCTCCATAATAATAACCGATGATTAAGGTATCATTGGTGTAATCATCAATTTTGAAATTGATATGGTATTGGCCGGTGAGCGCAGGCACAAAAAACACCATACTTACAAGAGCAGCTATTAAGTTGTTTTTCACTTTCATAAATTTTCCTGAAACTAGACTCTAAATTAGACAAAAAAGTTTCCATGGTTTCCCATGTATAATTTTTTTTAATAATATTTTAACAGTTGGTTATTTTTTACCTGCGAGCAGATAAAGCACCGCCATGCGAATGGCCACACCATTTTCAACCTGATCCAGGATGATGGAGTGTTCTGAATCCGCCACATCGCTGCTGATCTCCACTCCCCGGTTGATGGGCCCCGGGTGCATGATCACAATGGGTCTGCCAACCTTGTCGAGCAAGGCCTTGTTTACCCCGTAATAAAGGGCATATTCACGCAGCGACGGAATGTATTTAATATCCTGACGTTCCAGCTGGATCCTCAATATATTGGCCACATCACACCATTGCAGGGCTTCCAGTATGTTGTACATGACTTTTACACCCAGGGTGCCAAGGTATTTGGGTATAAGGGTTGGTGGACCACATACTGCTACATTGGCGCCCAGCTTGCGAAGACACAAGATGTTGCTCAAAGCAACGCGACTGTGCAGGATGTCTCCTACGATGAGGATGTTTTTACCTTCAAGTGGCCCTATCACCTCGGTCATCGAAAAGGCATCGAGCAGCGCCTGGGTGGGGTGCTCATGGGTACCATCGCCGGCATTGATGATGTTGGCATCGATGTGGTTGGAAAGAAAGACATGGGCTCCGGGAGCCGGGTGACGCATTACCACCATATCTACCTTCATGGCCAGGATGTTGTTGACCGTATCCAGCAGGGTTTCTCCCTTGGATACCGATGAAGCAGAAGCTGTAAAATTGAGCACATCGGCTGATAGCCTGCGCTCTGCCAGTTCAAAAGAAATGCGGGTACGGGTAGAATTTTCAAAAAAGAGGTTGACCACCGTAACATCCCTCAATGAAGGTACTTTTTTGATAGGACGGTTGATGACTTCCTTAAAATCCGCGGCTGCTTTGAAAATAGTGAGAATGTCGTCGCGGCTGATCTGTTTGATGCCCAGCAGGTGTTTGGTACTTAACTGCGAGGTTGACGTCATGGAGTCTCGTTTTTATCTGACAACAAAAGAATTTGGCTCTGTCCGTGGATGTGTTCCCACTCCACCCTGACATAACTTTCATCCATGGTATCTACAATAATACCCGAATAATCTGCTTTAATAGGAAAATGTCTGTTGAACCGACGATCCACCAGACAAAGGTATTCTATCTTAGATGCACGCCCAAAGTCCTGGATGGCCGACATGGCTGCGTGCACCGTCCTGCCCGAGTACAATACATCATCCACCAGCACTACTTTTTTGTCCTCTACAATAAAATCAATAAGGGTGGAAGATGCCTTCAATGGCTTTTCTCTGTGCCTGTAATCATCTCGGTAAAAGGTAATGTCCAGTTTTCCATACTGGGGCACCATCTTTTTATTGAGTTTTTTCAACCTTTCCATCAGAAAATCGGAGAGGATGGCTCCTCTGTCCTGGATACCAATCAGACAGGTATCCTCAAAGTTGCCATGATTTTCGATCAACTCGTAGCAAAGCCTGTCGACTGTGAGTAAAAACCGCTGTTTATTGATGATGAGCCTTGAAACATCCATATCGCGTACAAAGATAGCAAAAATCGAAAGGACTTTGTGAGTTAAGGGGGGAAATATTACGGAAGAGGGGAATATGTTTATATGGTGAGATTTGCATGGCAAATCTCTATGTTCATATGTTCAAATCGCTGAAGAGTGGCCTTAAATACCAGTCAATACTTGGATAGGTTCATGTGATGAGATTTCTGGGCAAGTCTCTATGTTCATATTTTCATATCTTTTGGTAATTGGACATCCCTTACCAAAGAAATTAAGTACAGCGGTAAAAACTTCATTTTCAGGCAATAACCCAAGATATGAACATAGTGTTGAGCGCAGCGAAACACACCATTTGAACATGTGAACATTTCAATGACCAATCCCATCACAAAGAAAATAACACATGTGGTAATAACCTCATTTTCAGGCACCAACCCAGGATATGAACATAGTGTTGAGCGCAGCGAAACACACCATTTGAACATGTGAACATATAAATGACCAATCCCATCACAAAGAAAATAACACATGTGGTAATAACCTCATTTTCAGGCACCAACCCAGGATATGAACATAGTGTTGAGCGCAGCGAAACACACCATTTGAACATTTGAACATTTGAACATTTCAATGACCAATCCCATCACAAAGAAAATAACACATGCGGTAATAACCTCATTTTCAGGCACCAACCCAGGATATGAATATATGAACATATGAAAATGTGAAAATATTTTTCCAAATTATCCAAAATACCGTAATTTTGCATCGCTTTATCACGGTGGCTATAGCTCAGCTGGTTAGAGTAGTGGTTTGTGGTACCATTGGTCGTGGGTTCGAATCCCATTAGCCACCCAAAAGGGGAGATTCCAAAAATCTCTCCTTTTTTTTTGACCTCTACAAAATCATAAAGCATTGATTTTCAGTATTATTTTGAAATTGTTACAAATTTGTAAAGTTGCAACCGATTTTCACGATCTTGGCAAAATCAAAAAAGTGTGTTGTAAGCACAAAAAAAAGAGTGCCCAAGTGGACACTATGTCATATATTTACTGGATGAGATCCGGTGGAAAATGCTCAATTGAATATTGATTGATTGCGCGAATCAAAGAGTTCTATGATATAAAAAAATTGCAAATCGAAACAAAAAATGCAAAAATAACGTTCTACTCTTACCAAATAATAAGTAAAAATGGATAAAAAGTCAAAATATAGAACAAATGTATTATTTCAAAGAACTTCTTTCTTGAAAGGAATGGGAAGTGTTTTGAATATATCAGGAAATTATTATCAATTTGATTACTCAGATAGTTCCTTAATTGCAGATTCTAAAGCAATTAAGTCTGATTGGGGTGTAATTGGTCAAGATATCAAGAATGCGGCTGAACAACTTATAGAAACGAACACTAAGTAATGTCAAACAAAAAACCAATAAAAGAGCTAGAAAAATTGGAATTGCCATCCGATTTGGAATTGCCTAAGGATATAGAGATAATACTGAATGACCCTTCTATACCAAAGGATAAAAGGGAAAAAATACTAAAAACTATAACCACGATTGCTATAAGAGAATCATTTAGTGGCCCATTGCCTCCTCCAAAATTATTAGCTGAATACAACACAGTGGTTGAAAATGGAGCCGAAAGAATTATGAAAATGGCCGAAAATCAATCAAACCATAGAATTAATCTAGAAGACCATGCCATTAAAGAAGAATTAAGACAAAGCAGATACGGTCAATATTTTGGATTTGCTCTTGGAATATTGGGAATGGGTATTGCTGCATGGTTGGCAGCGACTGGACATGATACCGTTGCAGGAATTTTCGGAACAACTACTGTCGTTGGTCTTGTTACCGTATTCGTGATTGGCAAAAAATCTAAATAATACATCATAGAACAATGTACAGGACAAACAGACTCCCTATCGGTCGTCCGTCGCCTGTACTAGATGTTATGCAGCACTTAATACAATGACCGATTACATCTCCAGCAAAGATTTTTACCGAGCATTTTTGCTGGCATTTCGCACTTACATTTCAAAACTGGCCCATATCCAATAATTGCTTTATCCCTGTTTTGATTTTCGGGAGAATTAAAATCATTGGATGCTAACAAGCGGTTTGCGTCATTGCCGTTTTCGATAATGAAAATTCATAAAGTTACAAGGTTAGACAGCTGCCAAAAGCAGCATTAAATGGGTTCGAAATTCGGACGATTCTCCACCCAAAAGGGGAGATTTCTTTGAAATTTTCCCTTTTTTTATTTTACACTGTCAGCTGCGTCTGAGAGACTATCAGATGATCTTTGCCTGAATCTACTCCCCTTGGTGTAATGTCTTGGTCTCAACAACAAAATTGATGAAATAAGCCCATTTTAAAGCCAAATTGATCTTATTTTATAATTTTTATCATTTTTAAGATCATTATATTGATCTTATTTTCTATTTTTGTGGTAATTAAGATGCATACACCATGCCTTTACAGCCATTTTCGGAAGATCAGATTCTCGACAGACTGCGGTTTGAAAATCCGTGGTGGGTAACGGGGGCGGTAGAAAGTTTCTATACTTCGATGCGAAGGCGGGTATATTTTGAGCTTTTTAAACCGGTTGTTACAGAGCTGGACATTCGCCGGGCGGTGGTTTTGATGGGGCCACGCAGGGTAGGTAAAACGGTAATGCTGTACCATACCATCGATCATTTGTTGGCGCATGGACACAATCCTTTGAAAATTGCTTTTGTTTCGGTAGAAACGCCAATATACAACAACATGGGGTTGGAACATCTGTTTGCGCTCTGTAGAAAGGCAAGCGGACAACAAGACACCAATGGCTGGTTTGTTTTTTTTGATGAAATTCAATACCTCAAAGATTGGGAGGTACATTTAAAATCCCTGGTGGATAGTTACCCAAATACCCGATTTATTGTGTCTGGTTCTGCAGCAGGGGCCCTCAAATACAAGAGCAATGAGAGTGGCGCCGGGAGGTTTACTGATTTTATGCTGCCGCCACTTACTTTTCATGAATACATCCACCTCAAACATTTGGAGGGTTTGATCACAGAAAGTGAGTTATCCTGGAGTGGCAGTCTGCAAAAAATTTACAGCACACACAACATCCACGAACTCAATCAACATTTTATCAACTACATCAACTACGGAGGCTACCCCGAAGTCATTTTTTCTGAAAAGATCCAAAACAATCCGGGCAGGTACATCAGAAGTGACATTGTGGACAAAGTGCTGCTGCGCGATCTGCCGGGATTATACGGTGTGCGGGATGTGCAGGAATTAAATTCACTGTTTACAGCTATCGCTTACAACAGTGGTGGAGAGATCAGTCTGGAAGAATTGAGCAAAAATGCAGGCATTCAAAAAAACACCATCAAACGATACCTTGAATACCTCGAAGCCGCCTTTTTGATCAAAATCGTCCATAAAATTTCAAATAAGCCCAAACACTTTCAAAGGGCAACGCAGTTTAAAATTTACCTCACCAATCCTTCGCTGAGGTCAGCCCTCTTTTCTCCCCTCCATGTCACAGATGCGGCAATGGGCAACATGGTGGAAACTGCCATCTTTTCCCAATGGATGCACCGCCCCAGGTTTACTCCCTACTACGCGCGATGGGCCAAAGGGGAGGTGGACATGGTTAAACTTTCGGATGTCAATTTTTCAGTAGATTGGGCACTCGAAGTCAAGTGGAGCAATCACTTTTATGAAAAACCCGGCGACCTCAAAGCCCTGCTGTCTTTTATGAGAGACAATGAACTCAAAACTGCACTCATAACCACGATCGATAAATCAGGTAGTAAAATCATTGATGACATCACATTGGTCTTTATACCTGCTGCCGTATATGCGTATACGGTGGGGAGGAATACGATTTTACATTTATGGGAGGAGGGAAATTAATGTTCTCTTTACTTTAATAAAAGTAATTTTAATAAATCAGCGAAGTTTTTATTAGAATAATATTATTTTTGAATAGTATTCAAAACTTAACGGACTTATTATGTCAGCTAAGGGTGTACATAATATAAAGGATGCAGAGAGGCGGACGTGAGTGATTTAAATAGTTATTTAAAAATAGTAGAAAATGCATGAAAAAGCGGAAAAAATAAAACCGTTTATAAAAAAAGCCAGCTGGTTGGATGGTTTTACTTGGGGTGAGTTTTTAGGAGTAGTTATTTTACTCGCGCTGGTGTTTATTGGCCCAATATTATTAACGCTTAGATGCTCACAACAATTCGCATTTGACCAATCAAGCGCCTATGTGGGAGACACAATTGGAGGCCTGACCGCTCCATTTCTTAATTTATTGGCTGCATTTCTGGTATATAAGGCATTTCGGGCGCAGATTAAAGCAAATAAGAAAATAAATAAACAAATCAAGATTAGTAAAAAAGATAGTAAAGCAGCTATTTATCAAAATAATTACGAAGTTTTTCTGATTTACGTTAACACATTAAACTCATATATTGAAAACAATTTCAATTCAATTTTTTACGAGAAAAGTCAAATTAAAAAGATATCTTGGTCAAATGCATTTCATAATGCATTAATTGACTTAATTATGGCAGAAAAACATTACAAAGCTTCCGATTTCGTTAGATCAAATATGCCAGCCATTATAAATTTTGTTAAAAAATACATAACAGTATATAACGAAGTAAATGAACTTAAAATCTCCACACAAAGTAAAATGGTATTATATAATTTGATTGAACTGAATATTTTAAATCTATTTATGCCAATTTGTGAGCCAATAAAATCAAATTTGGTCAATATTCGAATAGGTTATAAAGAAGAAAAAGAGGTAGAATATAAACAAATTCATGATTTTATCGAAATCTGGAATCAATTAGTTGACAAACTTAACAACAAAAGGCAAAATAATTTTGATGGATTAAAGAAAATAATAATTAACACGTTTGACAAATAATTATTAATAGCAAAAACAAAATATCTTATCCATATATTCATCAGCATTCCTACAACAACACCTCATTATACGCCTCCACCTTCGGCGGCAAATTACTCTCTCCCAGCATTTCCAAAATGTCGATTTCTATGTTTCTGCAGATGGCAGACATGGGTGTGTCGCTGGTGCCATTGTCAAAGGGGTTTTCGCTGGATTCACCTATTTGTTCCATGGTCATAAAGACCCAGGAGATCAGTACGGAAAAGGGCATGACGAGCCAGACGCCGTAGGTGCTAAACTTGCTCATCTCTGATACGAGGGCAAAGGGCAGGAGTACGATGAACAATTTAACAAAGAGGCGACTAAAGAGGCTGTACTGTCTGAAGAGTGGCGTGGTTTTGATTCTTTCGCAGCCGCCTTGCAGGTTGTACAGCTCTCCGAGCAGCTTGCTCAGGTCGCTGTGTTCGTATTCGTCCAGTACCTTGTCGCGTTTGAGCTGGGTGAGCACCTCAAACTGGTAGCGCAGTGCACAGTTGGCTATGTTGCCCTTGTGTTTGACTTTTTCGTAGACGTCCATCTTATCGAGGCTTTGAAACAATTCTACAATGGCGTGGTCAAACTGTTTCACCTCATCGGCTTCAGATACCACCTGGCGGTGGTAGTCTTCGTTGTTGGTAGCCCAGGGTATGGTCTTGCGCAGCTGCATCCGCACAATGTTGAGGTAGGCAATGTGGCGGGTAAGGAAGTCTTTTTGGATGTCTTTGTCTTTGACCAGTGATATAAAGGAGGCTGCCAGGGTGCGGCTCACATTGGTAAAACCTCCCCACAGTCGGCGTGCTTCCCAGAGACGGTCATAGGCCTGGTTGTTTTTGAAACCCACATAAAAGGCCACAGCCGTACCGATGGTAGCCACCGGCAAAAAGGGAATGCCTATAAAATGTAAGCCGACATAGTGGTACAACAAGACCACTACCAGGCTTAGGGCGGCAGTAAAAAGGATGTTTTTTCTTCCAAAAAACCAGACAAAGGGTAGCTCAATTTTTTTGCCTATGAACATATAGTCGAATTTTGCAGCAAGATAACAATTGTATACCTTCCCCGGTAGATCATTTCAAATCATAATAACATCTCAATTCTTTATTCAATAAACTTGCTTTTCTAGGGGTAGCTTAGGCAAAACAAGGGTTGAAGAAATTGATATAAAATTTGGCAATATCAAAATGCCTGGTGTTTCAAAGCAGTTTCATTTTAATAATAAATAAAAAACAAAATATTATTTTGACGTTAAATTATTTTGATTTAAAAAAGCAATTTCCTTTGTATCTTTGATAAAATTACGTTTCCTGACTGCTGGCGCCTGAGCGATGACCCTCCTTCGGTTCTTTCCATGGATTCAGAAAGCGGTAAATACTTTATTATTTAAAACCAACAATTTGAAACTATGATCATTTTTGGAACCAGAGGTGTCAAGTCTACCCTCAAAGCCGGTAAATTTTTGTGTCCGCAGTGTGCTGTGGAAAAGCCGTACAAACACATCAAAGTAACCAAGTTTTTTACCTTATATTTTATTCCCCTTATCCCACTGGGCAGCGCTGGTGAGTATGTAGAATGCCAGACGTGCAAAGGTACCTTTGTGCCGCGGGTCCTGGATTACAAGCCCGATACTTCAAAAGAAGATTTCCAGGCGGTGTATGAGGAAGCCATGAAATATTGTATGGTTTCTATGATGCTGGCCGATGGTGAAATCGATGAAAATGAAATGCTTTCGGTCCAAAAAATTGTAAACAAATTCAGTCACCACGATGTCACCATAGATGAGCTGGTAGCATTCACAGAAACCGTCAAACAAAAGAAGGAGCCGATCGTAAACTACCTTTCAAAGGTAACTCCTTCGCTCAATGAACACGGCAAAGAAATCATCATCAAGTGCGGCTTGCTGGTAGCTACCGCAGATGGCAAAATCGACCCTTCAGAAATGAAACTCATTCAGGAAATGGCAGAGGTCCTGGAGATGTCGCCCAGCCACGTTAAAGGCATTCTGCATGAGATGACAGAGCCCTCGCATAGTTTTTCAGAAAACTAAAACTACGGTACGACCAATTTTTCTATCAACTCCCTTTTGTGAATTTTCCTTTTCTTTGAAGGTATTTACAAATTGTGAATTGAATAATGCCACATTTATAGAAAATAAATGCTGCATAGTTTTATTCATAGATTTACAAAAAATAAAATGCACAAATCCTTTCTTCTTAATTTTGCATGCTTGGCCCTGTTTATATGTTTTATTGCCTCATCAAATCAGCATCTTTGGTGCCAGTCACCCAACACCCTCTCCAGTGCCGAACGACTTTATGGTGTGTCAAAATTCTGGCAGGAAGTAAATTACAACTTTGTTTTCCTGGATAAGGTAAACCGCCATCAGTGGGACAGCCTCTACAAAGAAACCCTGCTTCGTTGCCAGGAGACAGCCAGTGATTACGAGTATTACCTGCTGCTGCAAAAGCTGTGCGCCAGCTTAAAAGATGGACATACCAATGTGTATTTTCCAAACGAGGTGGCCAAAAATCTCTATACCACCAACTTTGGAGCTTACCGTTTTTTTGTGAGTTATTTTGAAGGCCGCTACCTCATCACAAGGGTCAATGAAAGTAAAAAGGAGGAGATCCCTGTAGGCAGTGAGATCGTGGAAGTCAACGGACTACCAGCTGCTACCTATGCCCAAAAATATGTCAAACCCTACATATCATCTTCAACCGATTACGTACTGGAAAGCCAGGCTGCCTACGACCTGCTCAAGGGCTATATAGGTTCAAAATTTACCATCCAGATCAAAAAGCCCGACGGTACCCTGAAGACCTTAAAACTCGAGCACCAGGTCACGCAGGAAAAGGAGGTGTTTCCACCTTTTGTCAATCGCGCCTTGCTGGATCACAAGGTCATGGAGCATGGCATCCACTACCTCGCCCTCAACTCTTTTGAAAACGAAAAAATTGACTCCTTCTTTCACGATGTTTTGCCTCAGCTTTACAAAGCCAAAGCGATGATCATCGACCTGCGCTACAATGGCGGCGGCAGCACCAACATCGGTTTCGACATATTGCAATATTTTACCAATGCCAAATCATTGGCAGGATCAAAAAGCCTGACCCGTGAACACATGCCCGCTTTTAAGGCCTGGGGGGCCTTCCTCACACCTGCCGATACCATGGCAGCCAAACCTGAGTGGGACTCATCCAGAGATGAGATGGTAAAAAGTTACCTCATGGCCCACGATCAATTTTACTATACCTTTCCGTATGAAGAGACCAAAGTTAAAGTTAAGGGCAAACGAATAGTAGTACCCACGGTAGTGCTCATGGGCAATGCCACCGCTTCAGCAGCCGAAGATTTTTTGATCTATGCAGATCCTCTACCCCATTTTACTTTTATGGGCGATAAAAGTTTTGGCAGCACCGGCCAACCTTACCTTTTTGATTTGCCGGGTGGTGGCAGGGCCAGGGTGTGTACCAAAAAAGATGTTTACCCCGATGGCAGGGAGTTTGTGGGCTATGGCATAAGTCCCGATATTTTTGTAAAACCTACCCTCGATGAATATTTGCAGGATAAAGACGTGGTACTGCAAAAAGCGATGGAATTTTTGGGTGGAAAACTGCAAAAGTAGGTCGGGGAAAACCACTAAATTGCGGTTTATATCGGTTTTTCATTAAATTATATATTAACTTTCTTTTAATATATAATACCGGGCAGTATCTTTGGTAAAAATTTACCCATGAAAAATCTTACTACTGCCATTATCTTTTTTGGTTTCATCCTTAGCCTCAACGCACAAATTACCAAGGTCAAATACCTGATGTCGTATGACACCGCCCACTGCGAGTACCTGGTAAGCCTGTATATTGAGGAAGGGCAGATTAATTCAACCATAGACCGGGTACTTTTCAATTCACAGTTCTCTGTGGTTAGCGCGGAGGATGTAAACCTGACCATCAGCAGGACTTATCATCCCATGATCGGCCCCAATGGCACCACGCCCATAAGATACGAAATTGCACCTCCTACTGTGACACCTGTCAATTGCAGCAGTCAAAAATTTCATCGCATCTATCCCATTATCACCCCTACCGCTTATTTTCCAGAGGGATTGAAAGCAGGTGATACACTGGCGCTGTTCAGTATAAAATCAGATAAGGGAACTGCCCGTTGTGGTTTTGATATACGATTGTACGAAAATGGTGTTGACCCAGATGCCAGCGATCCCAATATGCAGGGCAATGACTTTAGTAATGGTTTTACCATGGGCAGTCCTACCCAGCTGTATAATGGCAACCTCCCTCAAGTAGGCTCTCCTGGGCCGGTGATGACAGGACTTGATTTTGATTTGGCGCAGAACCTGACATTGACACCCCACTTTGCGCCCCGAAGTTGTAGCGGCACCAACAACTATGCATGGACTGGTCCACAAGGCTTTAGCAGCGTTAATCAGGGTGTCTTTATTGCCAACTTTCAACCCGATCACCAGGGGTACTACCAATTGCAAGCATACAACAAAGAAGGATGTAAACGCGATTATACCATACCTGTATTTTATGGCAACCAGGCTACCAATGATACAGCGCTATGTCCGGGATCAGCCCTGGTGCTTTCAGGAGTCCCCGCCGAGATCAACGGCATACCCGGCAGCTGGCAGGCAGTGGGCAATAGTCCGGGAGAGTTAATCGCAATGAACGGTGGAAAGGCTTTATTAAAAATTGACGACCAGGCAGCACCCGGTAAATACAACTATCAATATACCGTAGATAACAAAAGTTATGAGATCACCATCGAGGTGAACAGCATACCATCTACACCTCTCAGCTTCTGTCCGATATGTGAAGGTGATACCCTGGCCCTGCCCAACCCACCGGCTATGACATGGCAGACAGATTACAATCCACTGGTTTTCGATTCATACGATGTGGTGAAAATTATTGGTGTTGGAAGAGCTGCTGCTGTAAAAAGTGGTACCGCACTATTGCAATTAAAAAATGACACAACAGGCTGTATATCCAGGTCACTGCCTGTGAAGGTTCTTTCCTCCAAAGTAAGCCTTGTGGGTAATTCCAGCACTATTTGTGTGAATAGTACCTTTCAATTTTTACCCTCAACCGGAGGTACCTGGACATCTGATAATCCGAGTGTAGCCACCATCAATAATAGTGGGGTGGCAACCGCCATTGCAGAAGGCGAGGTTACCTTTACCTACAGGCCCGTTGTACCGGTGTGTGGTATGCAATTGCATTCGCCAGTTATTACTGTCATTGGCAATTCGGGTGTGGCATTCACAGGTCCGAGTTCCATTTGTATTGGAGGAACCACAACGCTGAGCCCGACTTCAGGAGGTACCTGGGTCAGTGCCAATAGTGGCGTTGCAACTGTAAACAATCAAGGGCTGGTAACTGGCGTTGCAGCGGGTACCGCCACTTTTTCTTTTACTAATAATAGCAATGGGTGTACCTCGTTTTTGCAAACACCCGTCATTGTTGATAGTGCCAGCAATATTCAAGTTGACGTACCTCTAAGAATTTGTATTGGACAGGCTATTCCCCTTCATGCAAGTGTACAAGGTAAGTGGACATCATCAGTTGATATAGTGAGTATAACAGGTCCCATTCCTTACATTTTAGGCATGGAAACTGGATATACTGATTTAATATTTACACCCAGTGAGGGCGTATGTAAATCTCCAATAATCGTTAAAGATTTTGAAGTAATATGGTACCCAATTGCATCAATTGAAATTCCCTTTTTATGCGAAAATGAAATTGGAAAAGCAACCGTAGTATGTAAATATCCTGGCTATTGGGAATCCTTAACTCCCACAGTATGTTCTATTGATACTGATGGGAATATTAAATGTATCTCACCCGGCGAAGCATATGTTATGTTTACAGAAGGTGTTACAGGATGTGCTAGCCAGCCAAGTGGACCTATAACTTTTTCCCCTGTTCCCACAGCTGAAATACTAAGTAACGATACTGTTTGTGTTGGTGAAGAAATATTTTTAACTGCTTCTACAAATGGAGTTTGGGTTTCATCCAACACGCAAGTTGTAAAAATGAACAATCAGGGTGTAGGGACGACATTGAAGGAAGGCCTAAGTGATATTTATTTTCAGAGTGTTCCGTTCCGGTGTAATAGTGATACATTTTTGATTTCAGTATTACCTTCAGACAGTTGTGAAATTAAGAAATATTATACTTATTGTACTGTTTTTGCTGATCTCAACCAAGATGGCGTTTTTACGCCACCCTTAGAGTTTGTTTTACCCAATGCTGCCATTAACTTTTCCGGTATAAATACAACCTATTTTACAGACGAAAACGGAAATGCCAATATTAAACTCGACAGCGGTCAATATACTTTTACCGTTTCTATGCCCTACGGCCTGTGGCAAGAAAATCCAGTCATAAAAACCCTCACAGTAAATCAGGATAAGGATTTAT
>ERZ724514.831-NODE-831-length-13873-cov-4.746707_pt1 | contig 13873 bp, 18 predicted proteins | sample MGYA00376047_ERZ724514 | MGnify/ENA primary metagenome ERZ724514 (study PRJEB28724, sample SAMN07190883) | activated sludge metagenome | isolation source: activated sludge of sewage treatment plant in Hong Hong | place: Hong Kong | collected 2016-03-17 ...
CCCCTATTCGTTTGCGCGGGAAGGTTATCTGCAGCGCCGCCGCTTCGTGATCTACGACGGCAACCCACCCCGGGAATACGACCCGGACGATCCGGAAACACCGGAACCACCGGCCAAATAAACTCTCCTGCCCTGCCGCTGCCAGCTCACCGCAACGGTATTGCCGCCACGGAACTGCGTCTTTCGCGCAACAAAATCAGCCGTTGCTAATGTTTTAATTTGAAAACGGAGCAATTACTCAGTAATCTGCTTTATCTGGCGCCGTTTTTCATGTCTGAGCGCGGCCGCCAGCGATTTCCCGAACAACAACGCAAAACCGGATCATGCGCAAGCATGGCAATGATTATCCCGGCAGCAATCTAGCCAGCCAATGCGCCAGCAATCCCAGCTGCTGCGATCCGGAACAAGACTCAAGATGCGGAGGATTCATGCAATACCAACTGAAAAAACTGACTGTAGCCCTGGCAGGACTCTGTTGTGGCAGTGCAATGGCGGCGCAATTCAGCGACGCCTATTTTTTGGTGACAGCCTGACTGACAGCGGGGCGTTCTATCACAACTCGTACAACGCGATTCCACAGGTGATTGGCCAGCTGCAACAAGCCTACCCAGGAGCCACGTTCTATGATCCAACCAATGCAAAATTTACCAGCGCCGGCGGCAAAGTCTGGGCTGAGTACTTGACCACTGCGCTCGCCGGTAAAACGCTACAACCCAACAATTTCCTGAATCCGGCCAATGCACCGTCAAGCGGAACCAACTATGCGCAAGGTGGCGCACAGGTCAACACGACCCCGGGAGTAGGCACCAAGCCGGGCGATCTTGCAGGCACCCCATACGCGAACAGTGCCAGTCCAGCGCTGGCGGCACTCTCGGTCAAACAGCAAGTTGACAGATATCTGCAGGATAAGAGCGGCGTGGCCGATCCAAATGCCGTTTATACGGTCTACGGTGGAGCAAACGACATATTTTATCTTGCCGGTTTCCTCGATGCCGCACTAAACAGGCCCAGTGAAGTACCACGATGGATCGCCATGACCGGCGGACCGACCCAAGCAATTTTCCAAAAAATTGCCGCCGGCACAGCGGCGCCCGGCGACGTGCTGGCCCAGAGCGCGGCCGACTTGCGCGATCAAGTGGCGAGACTACAGGCGGCGGGCGCCAAAAACGTCATCGTACCACTGCTGCCAGACATGGGCCGTACTCCGGCAGGGTTTAGCAAGGCAACCACAGGCAGCATACTCACCACGCTTTCCACCGGCTACAACAAGCTGCTGCAAAAAGCACTGGGCGATGCCGGCATCAATGCCATCGTTATCGATACCATTAGCCTGACCAACGACGTTCAGAGTAACCCGGCCAAATATGGCCTGACCAACTCAACCAATCCAGGCTGTGCTGGCCTAGGCTTGGAATCATCGCTACTGTGTGCCAGCATGGTGCCAGGTGGCGACACCTACATGTTCGCTGACAAGGTGCATCCAACCGACGCAGTGCATAAGATGCTTGCCAGCTACGTCGTCTCGGTGACAGATGCCATGACCAACGTCGCGCCGGCTATCGGACAAGCGATGCAGCAACTGCCGCTGAGCAACGGCGACAATATTGCGCGCGTCATCGACAACCACAGCCGCAGCCTGGAAGGCACGCGCAACCTGGGTGGTGATTTCCGCGTATTCATGGACCTGTCGGCCAACCCGACCGATCTCGATGGCGGCGATACCCGTCCCGGCTTCAATGCCGATACGGCCAATGGCAACGTCACCATCGGTATCGACATGCTGACCTCGGCTACCGGTTTCGCCGGTTTCGCGCTGGGCCGACACAGCTACGGTGGCAAGTTCTCTGGCGGTAACGCCCGGGTCGACGGCCAGGAAACCAGCCTGACCTTCTACGGCAAGACCTTTGCCGGCCCGGCCTATATCAGCCTGCTGGCCAGCCTGGGGCAGATCGACTTCAATCACGTAGATACCGAATTCGGCAGCGGCGCACTGGCTGCAAGCAAGCATGGCGAAACCAGCGGCGACCGCAAGATGGCCCGCATCGGCACCGGCCTGCCGCTGAAGATGGGCATGCTGACGGTTACGCCGAAGCTGGATGTGACGCACCAGAATCTGCACATCAGCGGCTTTGCCGACAATGGCAACGGCTTCGAGCGCATGGTGATCGAGAAGCAGGACATCGAATCCACCGTCGGCGCCGCCACGCTGGAACTGGAAGCCACCTTGCAGGCCAGCGGTTTCGCTATCCGCCCGTACCTGTCCGGCAGCTACAACCGTGAGTTCCAGGACGATACGCGCAACGTATCGGTGAGCATCGGCAGCATGCTGACCCGCTACCGCGCCGATCTGCCGGAAGTGGATACCCGCTACGGCACCGTTGCTGCGGGTGTGAATTTCGACCTGAGCAAAACCACCACGGTAGGCATCAACTACGCCAAAACGCTGAGCCAGAACAGCATCGATACCCAGCATTACGGCATGAGCCTGTCGACCCGCTTCTGATTCACTGCAGCACGATTAACTGCGGCTAGCGTCGGCCTGACGCCAGCCGCGGTTTTTTTACGCCACCCGGCCAGATCGGGTAAAATCGGCAGCTCGATTGCTGTACCTTGCCCCTCCGTCACCATGTCCGCTGCGCTCGACATTCGCCAGATATCCAAACGCTTCAAGCACCTGCAGGCACTCGATGCTGTCAACCTGAGCATCGCGCCGGGCGAATTCTTCGGCCTGCTCGGACCGAACGGCGCCGGCAAGACCACGCTGATTTCGATCATGGCCGGATTGGCGCGCGCCGACTCCGGCAGTATCGGCGTCATGGGCCACGATGTGGTGCGCAACTACCGTGAGGCACGCCGTGCACTCGGCATCGTGCCGCAGGAACTGGTATTCGACCCTTTCTTCACGGTGCGCGAATCGCTGCGTATCCAATCCGGCTATTTCGGCATCCGCAACAACGATGACTGGATCGACGAGATCATGGCCAATCTCGATCTCACCAACAAAGCGGATGTCAATATGCGCGCGCTCTCGGGCGGCATGAAGCGGCGCGTGCTGGTGGCACAGGCGCTGGTGCACCGGCCGCCGGTGATCGTGCTCGACGAACCCACTGCCGGCGTCGATGTCGAACTGCGTCAGACGCTGTGGCAATTCATCAAACGCCTGAACGCCGACGGCCACACCATCCTGCTGACCACGCATTATCTGGAAGAAGCCGAAACCCTGTGCAACCGCATTGCAATGCTGAAACAGGGCAAGGTGATCGCGCTCGACAGCAAGGACAATTTCCTCAACCGCCATGCCGGCGTCTGCCTGCGCCTGAAGCTCGCGGGGCCGCCACCGGTGGAACTGGCAGCTCCCCTGCATGGCAATAGCGACGGTAGTTACAGCCTGCAGCTGGCAGAGCTGAGCCAGCTCGAACCGTTGCTGGCAACGCTGCGCCAGGCCAGGGTAGAGGTGCTTGATCTGGCAATCGAACAACCCAGCCTGGAAGACGTATTCCTGCGGGTAATGCACCGGCGGGAGGCGGCATGAGCGGCTTTTCCACCTTGCTGTACAAGGAAGTACTGCGTTTCTGGAAAGTCAGCCTGCAGACCATTCTCGCGCCAGTGATCACCGCACTGCTGTATCTGCTGATTTTCTCGCACGTGCTGGAAGACCGGGTGCAGGTCTATGAACAAATACGCTACACCTCGTTCCTGCTGCCGGGGCTGGTAATGATGTCGATGCTGCAGAATGCATTTGCCAACAGTTCGTCGAGCCTGATCCAGTCGAAAATCACCGGCAATATCGTCTTCATCCTGCTGCCGCCGCTGGCGGAGCTGGAATTCTTCGGTGCCTACGTACTGGCATCGGTAGTGCGTGGTCTGGCGGTGGGCGCCGGGGTGCTGGCGCTAACCATCTGGCTGGTTCCGCTCAGTCTGCCGCATCCGCTCTGGTCGCTGGCTTTTGCGCTGCTCGGCTGCACGATGCTCGGCACGCTGGGGCTGATTGCCGGCATCTGGGCAGAAAAATTCGACCAGCTGGCCGGCTTCCAGAACTTCCTGATCCAGCCAATGACCTTTCTCGCCGGCGTGTTCTACTCGATCCATTCGCTGCCGGCGATCTGGCAGTCGGTATCGCGCTTCAATCCGTTCTTCTACATGATCGACGGTTTCCGCTACGGCTTTCTCGGCGCCTCCGACGTGCCGCCGCTGCACAGCTTGGCAATCGTCGGCGGCTGCACGCTGGCACTGGCGCTCTTTTGCCTCACCCTATTGAAGACCGGTTACAAATTAAGGCATTAACCATGGTCACACCCGACAGCATCAAACAATCCATCATCGCCGGACTGGCATGCGACTTCATCGAGGTTGGTGGCGACGGCCATCATTTCGAAGCAGTGATCGTCAGCGCCGCATTCGAGGGCAAGAGCCGCATTCAGCAACACCAGCTGGTGTACCGCACGCTTGGCGACCGCATGCGCGAAGAGATCCACGCCCTGTCGATGAAGACTTTCACCCCGGCCCAGTGGGCAGAAAGACAGGGGTGAGCGATGGACAAGCTGAAAATTACCGGCGGCGCACCGCTGGCGGGTGAAATCGCCATTTCCGGCGCCAAGAATGCCGCACTGCCGATCCTCTGCGCCGGCCTGCTGACAGCGGATACGCTGCGTCTGACCAATGTGCCGCAATTGCGCGATGTACTGACGACGCAGAAGTTGCTGCAGCAGATGGGCGTGCGGGTGATGACCGACAATGTGCACGAATTCGAAATCACCGCCGCCCAGGTTGACAATCTGGTTGCGCCATACGAACTGGTGAAAACCATGCGTGCGTCGATCCTGGTGCTCGGCCCGATGCTGGCGCGCTTCGGCGAAGCGGCGGTAAGTCTGCCGGGTGGCTGCGCCATCGGCTCGCGCCCGGTGGATCAGCACATCAAGGGCCTGGAAGCGATGGGCGCCGAGATCGTCATCGAGCACGGCTACGTCAAGGCGCGCGCCAAGCGCCTACAAGGCGCACGTATCGTCACCGACATGGTCACCGTTACCGGCACCGAAAACCTGATGATGGCTGCGGTACTGGCCGACGGCACCACCATTCTGGAAAACGCCGCGCGCGAACCGGAAGTGGTCGATCTGGCCAACTGCCTGATTGCCATGGGTGCCAATATCAACGGTGCCGGCAGCGACCGTATCGTGATCGAAGGCGTGGAACGGCTGCACGGCGCCAATTATGCGGTGATGCCGGATCGCATCGAAACCGGCACCTTCCTGGTTGCCGCCGCCGCCAGCCGCAGCCATCTGGTGTTGCGCAATACCCGTACCGACATTCTCGATTCGGTACTGGACAAGCTGCAGGAAGCCGGTGCGCACATCGAAGCCGGCAAGGACTGGATCAGCCTCGACATGAAGCGCCGCCCCAAGGCAGTCAATCTGCGCACCCTGCCGTACCCCGCATTTCCGACCGACATGCAGGCGCAGTTCATGCTGCTCAACAGCATCGCCGAAGGCACCGGCGTGATCACCGAAACCATTTTCGAGAACCGCTTCATGCACGTGCCGGAGCTCAATCGCATGGGCGCCAACATCGAAACCAGCGGCAACACCGCAATCGTGCAAGGTGTGGAAAAGCTGTCCGGTGCCACGGTGATGGCCACCGATCTGCGCGCATCGGCCAGCCTGGTGATTGCCGGGCTGATTGCCGAGGGTGACACCATCGTTGACCGTATCTATCATCTGGATCGGGGTTACGAACATATCGAGAAAAAGCTGTCCGGCGTTGGCGCGTTGATCGAACGCATCAATTGACACGGCGGCCCGGAGAGCGGCGATGGGATTTTTTTCACTCGGCAAGGAAAGCCGGCCGGCGCTACAGGAAACGGTAGCGCTCACCCAGGCGGCAGTTACGCGGTTTCTCGAACTGCGCCAGGTGGAAAACTTCAAGGTCTACGTGGTGCTGTTCGATCAGCAGCCGATTGCATTGATCAAGGCACAGCCGCAGAAACGGCTGCGCTTTTCCAACATTCTGGAAATCCAGATCCGCAAGTTCGTCAAGGAACACACCGGCATCGACATGCCGGCGGTGTTCTGGCGTTTCAAGACCGGTTATGACGAAGAACCCGGCCCGGAACAGGTGGACTACGAAGACCAGCCGCCCTACCCGCAAGATCAGCCCTTGGCAGCCACTGCAGCAGCAGACGAACCGGCGCTAACCGATACCGAGCCGGAAGAGAATCACCTGCTGGAAGATGTGCGCTTGCTCGGCAACAACGCAATTGCGGTAGAAGAAATCTCGCTCGACCACTTCGAACAGTTCCTCAGCGACACGCCGCCGGCAAGCAAGCCGGCAGACAAACCGGAAATCGGTTAGAATCCGCCCCTGTTCCGCTTATTGCCAGACCCGTCAAATGATTACCATTGCCCTCTCCAAGGGCCGCATTTTCGATGAAACCATGCCGCTGCTGGCCGCAGCCGGCATTGAGCCACTGGAAAATCCGGAAAGCTCGCGCAAGCTGATCATCGGCACCAATCGCACCGACGTGCAACTGATCATCGTCCGCGCCAGCGATGTGCCAACCTATGTCCAGTATGGTGCCGCCGACCTCGGCGTGGCCGGGCGCGACGTATTGATCGAGCATGGCGGCAGCAATCTGTATCAGCCGCTCGATCTGGAAATCGCCAAATGCCGGCTGATGGTGGCGGTACCGCAAGGGTTCGATTACGAAGGCGCGGTGCGCCGCGGCGCACGGCTGCGTGTGGCAACCAAATACATCGATTCGGCGCGCGAACACTTTGCCCGCAAGGGTGTGCATGTCGATCTGATCAAGTTGTACGGCTCGATGGAGCTGGCGCCGCTGGTCGGCCTGGCGGATGCGATTGTCGATCTGGTCAGCACCGGCGGCACGCTGAAAGCCAACAATCTGGTCGCCGTGGAACACATCTACGACGTCAGCTCGCGCCTGATCGTCAATCAGGCGGCATACAAACTCAAGCGCGAACTGATCAAGCCGATCCTCGATACTTTCAGCGGAGCGATCGGCCAGCCCTCCTGACCGCGACTGGCGCTGTCGATTCGACGGACGGACGGCGCTATAATCGGCTTTTGCTGCCAGCCAGACCCAATCATGACGCAAGTTAAACGCCTCGATTCACAGAGTGCCGATTTTCAGGCCAGCCTGCGCGCCCTGCTCGCTTTTGAAACAGCACAAGATCCAAAGGTCGATGCAGCGGTACATACCATTCTGGCCGAGGTAAAAACCCGTGGCGACGCGGCAGTGCTTGAATACACCCAGCGCTTCGACAAGAGCAGCGCCAGCGCGATCCAGCAGCTGGAGTTGCCGCAAAGCCAGCTGCAGGCGGCATACGAAGCGCTGCCGGAGCGTGAAAAAACGGCATTGACCCAGGCTGCCGAACGCGTACGCAGCTATCACCAACGGCAGAAACAGGAATCGTGGCAATACACTGACGCCGATGGCACCCTGCTGGGGCAAAAGATCACCCCGCTCGACCGGGTCGGCATTTACGTACCCGGCGGCAAAGCCGCCTATCCGTCGTCGGTGTTGATGAATGCGATGCCGGCACAGGTTGCCGGCGTCGGTGAAATCATCATGGTCTCGCCCGCTCGTGGCGGTGAAGAACAGCAACTGGTGCTGGCTGCGGCGTGGCTGGCCGGCGTACACCGGGTATTCACCATCGGCGGCGCGCAGGCGGTAGCCGCGCTGGCTTATGGCACCGCAACCATTCCGCAGGTCGACAAGATCGTCGGCCCCGGCAATGCCTACGTTGCCGCCGCCAAGCGCGCGGTATTCGGTGTGGTCGGCATCGACATGGTTGCCGGCCCGTCGGAAATCCTGGTGATCTGCGACGGCAGCACCAATCCGGACTGGATCGCAATGGATCTGTTCAGTCAGGCCGAACACGATGAAATCGCCCAGTCGATCCTGCTGTGCCCGGATCAGGCCTTCATTGACCGGGTACAGGCCAGCATCGACAAGCTACTGCCGCACATGCCGCGCCGCGACATCATCGCTGCGTCGCTGGGCAACCGCGGCGCGCTGATCAAGGTGGCGGACATGGCCGAAGCCTGCGACATTGCCAATTACATTGCACCGGAGCATCTGGAGCTGTCAGTCAGCGATCCGCAAACCTGGCTGCCGCAACTCAAACACGCCGGTGCCATTTTCATGGGCCGCTTTACTTCCGAATCGCTCGGCGATTACTGTGCCGGCCCGAATCACGTGCTGCCGACTTCACGCACCGCGCGTTTCGCCAGCCCGCTCGGCGTCTATGACTTCCAGAAGCGCAGCAGCCTGATTCAGGTTTCGGCGCAGGGTGCGATCAATCTTGGCAAGATCGCATCGACGCTGGCACACGGAGAAGGCCTGCAGGCGCATGCCCGCGCCGCCGAAATGCGACTGGAGCAACAATGATCAAGCCGGACCAACTGATTCGCCCGGAAATCCTCGCGCTCAACGCCTACCACGTGCCGCCGGCACAGGGCATGGTCAAGCTCGACGCAATGGAAAACCCCTACCGACTGCCGCAAGCATTGCGCACCGAGCTGGGCGCCGGCCTGGGCGAAGTGGCGATCAACCGCTACCCGGATGCCGGCAGCACTGGCGTCAAGCAAGCCCTGCGCAGCGGCATGGGCATTGCCGCAGACATGGAAATCCTGCTCGGTAACGGCTCGGACGAGCTGATCCAGATTCTGGCGATGGCGGTAGCAAAGCCCGGCAGCTGCATCGTCAGCGTCGAGCCGAGCTTCGTCATGTACAAGATGATCGCCACGTTCTGCAATATGCGCTACGTCGGTGTGCCGCTGCACGCGGAAGACTTCTCTCTCGACATCGACGCACTGCTGGCAACCATCGAGCGCGAGCAGCCGGCACTGGTGTTCCTGGCCTATCCGAACAATCCGACCGGCAATCATTTCGATGCCGCCGCAATCGAACGGGTGCTGCGTGCCGCACCGGGTTTGGTGGTAATCGACGAGGCCTACCATGCATTCGCGCGCGACAGCTTCCTGCCGCGCCTGGGCGAATTTTCCAATCTGCTGGTGATGCGCACCCTGTCGAAGCTGGGCCTGGCCGGGCTGCGGCTCGGCTTCCTGGTCGGAACGGCTGACTGGATCGATCAGCTGGAAAAACTGCGCCTGCCGTACAACATCAATGTGCTGACGCAATACGCCACCGAGCAGGCGCTGCAGCATATCGACGTGCTCAACCAGCAAACCGCAGCGATCCGCGCCACGCGCAGCGAACTGTTTGCCGCATTGCAAACCATGCCGGGTTGCCAGCCATTTGCCAGCGATGCGAACTTCATTCTCGCCCGCGTTGCCGATGCGCCTGCGCTGCACGCCGGACTGAAAGCGCGCAACATCCTGATCAAGAACCTGCACGGCACGCACCCGCTGCTGAATCACTGCCTGCGTTTCACCGTCGGCAGCCCGGAAGAAAACACGACGCTGCTGCAGGCATTGCGCGCCGAACTAGCCTGAACCCCGAGTAGACAGTCATGAGACAAGCATCCGTCACCCGCAATACACTGGAAACCCAGATCACCGTCAGCCTGAACCTTGATGGCAGCGGCCAGTCGCGCTTCCAGACCGGCCTGCCGTTTCTCGATCACATGCTGGACCAGGTGGCACGCCACGGCCTGATCGATCTGGATATCGTTGCCAGCGGCGACCTGCACATCGACGGCCACCATACCGCCGAAGATATCGGCATTACGCTGGGCCAGGCATTCGCCAAGGCCATCGGCGACAAGAAAGGCGTGCGTCGCTACGGCCATGCCTACGTGCCGCTCGACGAAGCCCTGTCGCGCGTGGTGGTCGACCTGTCCGGCCGTCCCGGACTGGAGTTCAACGTCGAATTCACCCGCGCAATGATCGGCAGCTTCGATGTCGATCTGTTCCACGAATTTTTCCAGGGTTTTGTCAACCACGCCGGTGTCACGCTGCATATCGACAACCTGCGCGGCACCAATGCCCACCATCAGGCTGAAACCGCGTTCAAGGCCTTCGGCCGGGCGTTGCGCATGGCGGTCGAACCCGACCCACGCATGGCCGGAGCAATGCCTTCGACCAAGGGAACGCTCTGATTTTCCGATACGCGTAGCGCAATATTTGCGGCGCAAAAAAAATATTCCTATAAATTCAACAATGAAACTGAAAATTGCAGTCGTCGATTACGGCATGGGCAATCTACGCTCGGTGAGCAAGGCCATCGAACACGTTGCCCCGGATGCCCAGGTCGATACCACCAGCTCCCCCGAAGTGATCCTCGCTGCCGATAAGGTTGTGTTTCCCGGCCAGGGCGCCATGCGCGATTGCATGGCGGAGCTCGACAGCCGCGGTCTGCGCGCAGCGGTCAAGGAAGCGGCCGCGAGCAAGCCGTTTCTCGGCATCTGCATCGGCCAGCAAATGCTGTTCGCGCACAGCGAGGAAATGGATACAGCCGGCCTCGACATCCTGCCCGGCAATGTTGTCCGCTTTCCCGCCGCAAAAATGCTCGACAGCGCCGGCAACCGCCTGAAAGTTCCACACATGGGCTGGAGCGAAGTCTGGCAGGCACGGCCGCATCCGTTGTGGGCCGACATTGCCGATGGCGAGCGCTTCTATTTCGTGCACAGCTATTTTGTCGACACACCGGATCGCACGCTGGTAACCGGTGAATCGGACTATCCGTTCCGCTTTACCTGCGCGGTCGGCCGCGACAACCTGTTCGCCACCCAGTTCCACCCGGAAAAAAGCCATACTGCCGGGTTGCAACTGCTGGCCAATTTCATCAAATGGGATGGCCAGGCATGATCGCCGGCCTTGTTTTCGTCACTAGCCTACACTCACTGTCATCATGTTACTGATTCCCGCTATCGATCTGAAAGACGGCCAATGCGTGCGCCTGCGCCAAGGCGAAATGGAAGGCGCCACGGTGTTTTCCGACAACCCGGCAGCCATGGCCAGACACTGGCTGGATTCGGGCGCGCGCCGGCTGCATCTGGTTGACCTGAATGGCGCCTTTGCCGGCAAACCGAAGAATCTCGACGCGATCAAGGGAATTCTTGAGGCCATCGATGGCAAGATTCCGGTACAGCTGGGTGGCGGCATCCGCTCGCTGGAAACCATCGAGCAATACCTCGACATCGGCCTCAGCTACGTCATCATCGGCACCGCTGCGGTGAAAACGCCGGGCTTCCTGCACGAAGCCTGTGACGCCTTCCCCGGCCACGTGATGGTTGGCCTGGATGCGAAAGACGGCAAGGTTGCGGTCGACGGCTGGTCGAAAATTACCGGTCACGATGTGGTCGATCTGGCCAAACGTTTTGAAGATTACGGCGTCGAAGCCATTGTCTACACCGATATCGGCCGCGACGGCATGTTGTCCGGAGTCAATATCGACGCAACCGTCAAGCTGGCGCAGGCGCTGCATATCCCGGTCATCGCCAGTGGCGGCCTTACCAATCTGGACGATGTACGCGCCTTGTGCACGGTCGAGGACGAGGGCATCAGTGGCGCCATTACCGGCCGCGCCATCTACGAAGGCACCATCGATTTCAAAACGGCGCAGGAACTGGCCGACGAACTGGGCAAATAATCCGCTGCCGCTGGCCGGGCCAACCGGCCAGCATTGCCCGTCCCACCCTGCCCTGCGGCTCTGGAACTCACATGTCTCTCGCCAAACGCATCATCCCCTGTCTCGACGTTACCGCCGGTCGCGTCGTCAAGGGTGTCAATTTTGTCGGCCTGCGCGACGCCGGCGATCCGGTGGAAATCGCCAAACGCTACGATGACCAGGGCGCCGATGAACTGACTTTCCTCGACATTACCGCCAGCTCGGATGCACGCGACATCATCCTGCACATCATCGAGGCCGTTGCGGCGCAGGTATTCATTCCGCTGACCGTCGGCGGCGGCGTGCGCCAGGTTGAAGACGTGCGCCGGCTGCTGAACGCCGGCGCCGACAAGGTCAGCATCAACACCTCGGCAGTCACCAACCCGCAACTGGTTGCCGATGCCGCCGGCCGTTTCGGCTCGCAATGTATCGTCGTCGCTATCGACGCCAAGAATGTCGGCACGGTCGAAACACCAAAGTGGGAAGTCTTCACCCACGGCGGCCGCAACCGTACCGGGCTGGACGCAATCGAATGGGCACAGAAGATGCAGTCGCTCGGTGCCGGCGAAATCCTGCTGACCAGCATGGACCGCGATGGCACCAAGATCGGCTTCGATCTCGGGCTGATTCGTGGCGTTTCCGATGCGGTATCGATTCCGGTGATCGCCTCCGGCGGCGTCGGCAATCTGCAACATCTGGCTGACGGCGTATTGCAGGGCCATGCCGATGCTGTGCTGGCAGCCAGTATCTTCCATTTCGGCGAATACACCGTGCAACAGGCCAAGCAGCTGATGCGCGATCAGGGAATCGAGGTGCGACTGTGAGCTGGCTCGACGAACTGCGCTGGGACGATAATGGCTTGGTGCCGGTGATCGCGCAGGACTGGCAGACCGGCCGCGTGCTGATGTTTGCCTGGGCCAATCGCGAAGCGCTGGCCGCCACCGCGGAAAAAGGTAGCGCCCACTACTGGTCGCGCTCGCGCAACAAGCTGTGGAACAAGGGCGAGGAATCCGGCCACACGCAGAAGGTGCACGAAATCCGCATGGATTGCGATGAAGACGTGGTGATCTATCTGGTCGAGCAGATTGGCGGCATTGCCTGTCATACCGGACGCCAGAGTTGTTTCTATCGCCGGCTGGAAAACCAGCAATGGGTGGCAGTCGATCCGGTACTGAAAGACCCGCAGCAGATCTACAGCAAACCCGGCCACTGAATACGAATCCGCGTGAATGTTAGCGATTCTTGATTACTCGCAATGTTCATCGTTGCCACGTAGAATAAGCTGCTTCCGAAATTCGCATCAGGTTTGCCGATAATGATCAGCGCAGAAGTTCTTCATCGCCTCGCCGAAACGCTCGAAGCCCGCAAGGCCGCCGAGCCCGGCTCATCCTACGTTGCCAGCCTGTTTCACAAGGGGCAGGACGCGATCCTGAAAAAAGTCGGCGAAGAAGCGACCGAAACCGTGATGGCGTCGAAGGATAACGATCGCCTGCATATCGTGCGTGAGGTTGCCGATCTGTGGTTTCACAGCATGGTGCTGCTGGCTTGGCATGGCCTCGGCCCGGACGACGTGCTGGCGGAACTGCATCGCCGCGAAGGCATTTCCGGTATCGACGAAAAAGCATCCCGAACCAGTTAACAGGATCATCATTCATGAGTGACTGCATTTTCTGCAAGATTGCCCGCGGGGAAATCCCGTCGAAGAAAGTCTACGAAGACGGCGATATCATCGCCTTCCACGACATCAACCCGATCGCCGCCACCCACTTCCTGCTGGTGCCGAAGGAACATATCGAATCGCTGGCACACACCCACCCGCGCCAGATCGGCCTGCTCGGCAAGATGCTGCTGCTGGCGCCGCAACTCGCGGCAGAACAGGGCCTGGGCAACGGTTTTCGCACTGCGATCAATACCGGCAAGGGTGGCGGGCAGGAAGTAATGCATCTGCACATCCACGTTTTCGGCGGCGGCAAAACCGAAAAAATGGCCGAAGTCATGGCAAAACTGTAAATCGGAAGGAATAGATCATGGGTTCGTTCAGCATCTGGCACTGGTTGATTGTTCTGGTCATCGTGGTTCTGGTGTTCGGCACCAAGAAACTGCGCAACGTCGGCGGCGATCTTGGCGCGGCAGTGAAAAACTTCAAGGATGGCATGAAAGACGGCGAGAACCCGGCCCAGGCCAAGGAAGCCGGCCGGGTAATCGATGCCGATTCGCACGACAAGCGTGCCTGAGGCGCCCTTGGCAACGCAATGATGGACGCCCAACGTGTTTGACGTCAGC
>ERZ724514.835-NODE-835-length-13857-cov-4.296117_pt1 | contig 13857 bp, 13 predicted proteins | sample MGYA00376047_ERZ724514 | MGnify/ENA primary metagenome ERZ724514 (study PRJEB28724, sample SAMN07190883) | activated sludge metagenome | isolation source: activated sludge of sewage treatment plant in Hong Hong | place: Hong Kong | collected 2016-03-17 ...
GCCCTTGGGCGATTCGAGACCCAGGATCAGCATGTGTTCGGCCAACCAGCCTTGGTCGCGCGCCATCACCGAGGCGATGCGCAGCGCCAAGCACTTCTTGCCCAGCAGGGCATTGCCGCCATAGCCGGACCCATAGGACCAAATTTCGCGGGTTTCGGGATAATGCACGATGGCCTTGCGGCTGATGTCCGGCTCGCACGGCCAAGGTACGTCTTTCTGACCGGGGGCCAGCGGCGCGCCGACCGAATGAACGCACGGGATGAAGAAGCCGTCGCTGCCCAGCGTGTCGAGCACCTTTTGACCCATGCGGGTCATGATCCGCATGTTAGTCACGACGTAAGCCGAGTCGGTGATCTCGATGCCGATCTGAGCGATCGGGCTGCCGATCGGGCCCATGCTGAACGGAATGACGTACATGGTACGGCCGCGCATGCAACCCTTGAACTGTTCCTTGAGCTGTGCGCGCATTTCGGCCGGTGGCGCCCAGTTGTTGGTTGGGCCGGCGTCTTCTTTCTTTTCCGAGCAGATGAAGGTGCGGTCTTCAACGCGCGCCACATCGGACGGATGGGAGCGGGCGAGATAGGAATTCGGGCGTTTCTCCGGATTCAGTCGGGTGAAGGTACCACCTTGCACCATCTCTTCGCACAACCGGTCGTATTCTTCCTGCGAACCGTCGCACCAGCAAATGCGATCGGGCTGGGTTATGGCAGCTATTTCATCCACCCAATTCAACAATTTGGCGTTGCTGGTCCGGTTTTTACCATCATGAGCGATTGCCATCGATTAAATCCCCTCTAAATGTTCAATGCGTTGGGGTTGGGAAGCTATCAAGCGGGACGCTTCACTATCGTCCACACTGGATTTCGACCGGGCGCGACCCTTCCAGGGCCGGTTACATTACAAGGTGTTAAGGTTATCATTAAGCGGGTTTGGATGTCACCAATCCCACTGGATACTCCGCGATGTCGCACTCGAAATTTCCCTGGCGTGCGTGCCTAAAAATTTTGAGTTCACTGAGAGCCTTGGAAAGATGAAAGGTTTTTTGTAACCACTGCTATCCAGTCATCAGAAGTGATCCCGCTTATTTTGGGATGAAGCGGTTTGTCCCGGCATGGGAAAGCAAACCCTCTGTTCCACAATTAATGTCGCCTGATGGTATTTGTTTTCTATCCCTGATTAGGAAGGCGCTCCATGAACATGAAAAGCAGCTTGCGCTTGCGCCATAGTACTTTCGACGGTGTGCGGGAGATCGGGGGATTTGGTCAGCCGTTGCATGCCCTATACCCCCAAATTCGGGCCGTGCTCGCTAAAGAGTTTGGCGTCGATGGGGAGTCGTTGCTGGCCGAACCGGTGGTGGATCGCGACAAAAACCGTATTGATTGGTACGCAGAGAGCGATCCCGATGAAAAACCAGCGTTGTTGGTGGATCTGCCCGATAAGGAACGTCGGCTAATTCTCGATCAATTTCGTGACTTGCTCGGTCGTGCCCAGGAGCTGGCGGAGCGCTACGCCGCCTCCGACGATGGGCGCCAGGCGCAACTGGGGGCGATTTTGCGTGCGGTGCTGACCATGCCCGCCGAATCCGAGATATTTGTCGTCGAGGGGAAGCCGGTGATTACCGGATGGGGTTTTGCCTCGGACTCGCCTTGGGATGCGCCGGGTGGTTTATCGCGGCGCCTGCCATTGCCCGCCGAACCGGTTGAACCCACGCGCGATGTCGTGGTGCCGGAGGTTGCGATCCCCGAACTGGCCGCCGCGCCCGAACCCACTTCGCCAGCCCCGCTTCCCGTCGATGCCGAGCCACGACCGAGTGAACCCTCGTCTCCTCCGGAACCAGAGCCAGCGCCGAAACTTTTTGAACGATCGCCCTCTTCCCCGGATGCGAGCATGCTGGAAGCAACGCCACGGCCAGTTGATTCTCGGCCGCCAGCCGAGTCCGTATCGGAACCGATCGCTAATATGGTCGAGCAGCCCGTTGCTAATAAGTCATCAACATCTTTCCGTTATGTCGTAGTCGGCTCGCGATATTTTTGGACTGTGGCGATTATCGCCTTGTTATTGGTACTGCTGGCCGCGTATTGGGCACTAGGAAGAACAGGGTTGCCACGCGCTATGATGGGTGAAGCGACGCTTTCGACAGCAGCCGGAAAACTCGATAGCGCCCTGAATCAAGCCCGACAAGATGAGGCCGGATTGAGAGTTCGGCTTGAACAGTTGTTGGTGCAATTGGCCGAGCGACACGGTCAATGTCGTGTGTCCGACCAATCGGCTGTTACGGCCGTCGTGCCGGCACCCAAAAAGGCTGATATGCCGGATCAGGTGCTTCCGTCAGCTGATCGCGACAGATTGTCCTCCTCGTCTGACGGGGTCGGTGCCAAGGGCGGGTTGCCAAACCGGTCTGCCGATCATGAGCGCGCGCCGCCGACTCTTGGTGGCGCCGATGGCAAGGACGCGACGCCAAGCCTGTCCCGTCAAGACCGTTCGCTGTCCGGTCCGGCTTCAAATTCCGATGGTCAACGAGGATCAGCTGCGCGAGATCTCCCAGTCGATCCAGCAGTCCTGGGAACCTCCCCGCAGGGTCAGGCAGCCGGTGCCATGCCTACCGAGACACCGACAACGGTGCCATTGGCCTCTGGATCAGCCGCCCCGTCTTCTGCAACCCGGCCGTCGGTGGGAGGGACTGTCAATTCCTCGAAGGCCAACGGTTCGCAAAGTGAGTCCCCTTCTCCCGCCTCGTCGGGTGTGGCGGTACCGGAGCGAACCTTGGAAGAAGTCCTGAGCGGACGCGATTCCGAGTCGACTACGCCGGCACGGCCGCAATCGCCAGCCGAACCCCCGGTCAAGGCCGAGCCCACGCCAGAGGAGCGTCGGGAGTTCGTCGATCGCATGTCGGCCACCGGTGCCACGACGGGTGAAATTACCGCGACTTTGCTGTGGAACGGCCGGGGTGATCTCGATTTAGTGGTACGCTGCCCGTCTGGACGGCAATTGGATTATCGCAGCCCCACCGAATGCGGTGGCACCTTGGATGTGGATGCCAATGCGACTCGCGGCGGTTTGAGCGACCGGCCAGTGGAAAATGCCTTTTGGCCGGCTGGCAAGGCCGGACCGGGTGTGTATGAAGTCGTGGTTCGCTATACCCCCCGCAAGGATGAGGAACGTCCACGCGAGATGCCGTTTCAGGTGCGCTTGAGTCGGGGCGGTCAGGAGTCGGTTTTCAAGGGCACGATCCGACCTAACGCGGTGGTGCCGGTCACGACCTTCACGGTACAGCGCTGAGGCAAAACCCCATGACCCAACAGCAGCACACGCAATTCACGGTTTATGTGGATGAGGCAGCCGTTCCCCGCTACCAACGGGCTTGGGTTTGGGGTGTGGCCGCCCTGGCGATTCTGGCATGTGGTCTCGTTGCCGGTTGGCTATTCGGCGGCGGGGGCAGGGTTGTGAGCCGCGATCCGGGAGTGGCTATAAGTTCTACGGATGAGCAGGCGTTACTGATCCGGCAAGAGGCTGTCAACGAACAGTTGCGGGAACGGATCGCCCGATTGGAACGCGCATTAGCCAGCGATGCCTGCGGGCCAGCAGCTTTGGAAGCCTTGCTGCAAGACACCGGTAAACGTTGAGTTTCGTCTTTTGACCTGAATTGAGGAGGTGCGCGTATGTCAACCTATTCGATCGAGCTCGCCTGGCAGCGTACGACGCCGGATTTCGACCACAAGACCTTCGACCGTGGCCACATCTGGTATCTGGCCGGTGGTCAGACGGTGCTCGGCTCGGCGGCGCCAGAGTTCTCCGGCGACCCTGCTAAGAGCAACCCCGAGGAGGCTTTGCTGGCGGCGTTATCAAGCTGTCATATGCTGACGTTTCTCACGATCGCCGCACTCAAGAAGCTCGTGGTGGAAAGTTACGAGGACGAGCCGTTGGCCGAGCTGGGCAAGAACGACAAGGGTAAAATGATGGTGTCACGTCTGACCTTGAGGCCCAGGGCGGTTTTCAGTGGCGAAACGATTCCCGATCCCGATGCGGTATGGGAACTGCACCGTAAGGCTAAGGAAAACTGCTTTATCGGCAATTCCCTGCTCAGCTCGGTGATTCTCGAACCGCGATTTTGAAGGTGGTCCGGAGCGAACGCATGCGAACCGCCCGACTTGCGGAGTCGGGTGACACCGGAGCCTTGCATCACTGGGGGTGCTGTTTTATAAAATTAGCCCCGAAAAAAACGGGAAACCGTTGTTATCGTTCGACCGGCCATCCGATACACCCGAATGAAGAATCGAGCCGGAATCGAGAACGGGGTGATTGCAAAAACGGAAAGGGGTTTGATGATCGATATGCGGAATTTCAGCGCGCGAACGATTTTTATCGGGGGATTGGCCTGGCTGGTCTGCGCTTGCGCACCGAATAGCATCGAACCGACGACGGGGCTCCCGCCGGCCGGATACGGCGGAGCGCCGCGCGAGCCTTGGCTGCTTGTGGATACGCGGAAGGATATGCTGCTCGTCATGCAAGGGGACCAGCAGCTCAAGGCATTTCCGCAGGTTGCGTTCGGTAGCAGTGGCGTCGGTGTCAAATCCGGACGCGGCGACAATAAGACCCCTCTCGGTGTATTTCGGGTAGGCTGGATCAACGACCACAGTCGTTTCAAGACGTTCATCGGACTCGATTACCCGAACCTCGATTATGCGCAACGCGCCTTGCGGGAACGAAAGATCGACGCTCTAACCTACGAGCGGATCCGTGCAGCCTGGACGAATGGACGCACGCCACCGCAGGACACGCTACTTGGCGGGCAGATCGGCATTCATGGAGTGGGTTATGGAGACCCGACGATACACAAGGCTGGTATCAACTGGACTAGCGGTTGCGTGGCGTTAGATAACCAGCAGATCGCTACTCTGAGACCTTGGGTCAAGGTCGGTATGCGGGTCGAAATTCGCTAAATCCAGCGATTTGAATTGTCTCCAGTTCATATTTGCGTTATATAATTGCGTTTGTTGTGCTGGAGCAATAAGGTTGTGCTGTGGCAACATGCGTATTAGTGCGACACCCGAACTTTTGTTTTTTTGATACTTAGGAGCTGAAAATGTTGAAGACTTTGACCAAGGTTTCCGCGCTGGCCCTGATCGCTGGACTGACCGTTGGCTGTGCCAGCACCAGCGATGTTCAGAAGGCGCAGAACGATGCCAATGAAGCCAAGGCGATGGCTCGCCAGGCGCTGGATGCCGCCAATGCCTCCGCCGCTTGCTGCCAGGCGAACGAAGAAAAGTTAAACCGCGTGTTCAAAAAGTCGATGTACAAATAACATCGCGTTTTCGGTACGCAAAAAAACCCCGCGTGGTGAAACGCGGGGTTTTTTATCGCCTGCTCACAACCGATTTGCGGGAAATGGATCCTTCACTCGTCGGCCGAGGTATTGCCGGCCGAGGGGAGAACCATAGGCGTGACGGGTTTGGGATAGGGCACGGGACTACCAGGTGGTACGGGTCGATAAGCCGGGGGCGTGGCGGATGATACCGCTGCTGCCGTTGCGGGTCGATTGAGGGGAGGCGGTTCCTCGTAGTGGGCGGCACCCGGACTGCGAGCATTCTGTGACGGAATAGGCGCCGAGCGATAGGCCGGTGTTTCGACCGGCAACGAGGTCGGAGCCGAGCGATAGGCCGGTGTGTCCACGGGCGCTGCTGTATTGGAAGCGGGCCGATAAGTATAGGCCGGTGTGTCGACAGGGCGCGGGGTAGCAGACGGTGCCGGCCGGTAGGGCGGCTCTTCGCGGTCGGTTGCCACGCTAGCGTAAGGTGCGCGAGACGGTGCGGCCGGAGCCGGCCGATAAGCCGTCGGCGGCATTGAAGAGTTGGTGTAAGGAGCCGGATAGGCGCTTGAGGGTTGGTTAGCGGTCGGATGAGTCGAGGTGGAGCCAGTCGACGCGGTCGAGGCTGGAAGGTCGCGCTGTTCGGGTCGGTTGGCCGGATAAGCAGAAGGCGTCCGATTGGCGGTCGGATAGTTGGGGACGGGGGGCGGCGCGGTGGGTTGACCGATGGGGAGACTGGTGGAAGATCCCGGTTCCATCGAAATTGAAACGGGCATTCCGCTAACCTGTTCCACTGCTGCTCGCAAGGCAGCCTGATCGACACCGGCCATGTCCGGACCGACCTTGGCGATGACCGCTTTTTCCGCCTGTTCCAGCGTGACCTTCATCGGCAGCTCATCTTCTTCCAGCGGCTCGTGCGATTCGACCAGCAGTTCGCCGTTCAGTCGGCCAACCTTGACCGGTTGGTCGAGCAGGCGCACGGGTGTGCCTACGGGCACGATCCCGAACAGTTGCTCGATGTCCTCCGGGTACAGTCGGACACATCCGTGGGTCACCCGCATCCCGATTCCATGTGGCTTGTTAGTGCCATGAATCAGATAGCTGCCCGCTACACCCAACCGCATTGCGAAGCGACCCAAGGGATTGTCCGACCCGCCGGGCACCACGTCGGGTAGCATGTCACCTTCGGCGGCGTGTTCGGCCTTGATCGAAGCCGGTGGCCGCCACGGTGGATCGACTTCTTTACCGACGACCTTGGTCAATCCCATCGGCGTTTTCCAGTCCATTCTGCCGATGCTGACCGGATAGGTGTGAACCACTCGCTCCCCGCTGGCACTCGGCGGAGGATAGTAGTACAACCGCATTTCCGCGATGTTGAGTACGATCCCTTCGCGAGGTGTGTCAGGCAGGATGAAGCGGGTCGGGAGTACGATAGGGGTTCCCTCGCCTGGTGCCCAGCGGTCTATCCCCAGGTTGGCGTGGACGATTTCGTCATAGCCGAGGTCGTGATCGCGCGCAATATCGAGCAGCGTTTCCTCCTTGCGGGCGTAAATCACCTTGATTTCTCCGATAACATCCGTATCGGGAGGAGGTAAGGGATAAACGGTGGCTTGCGCGATATTGGTGATCGTTCCTCCCAACAATAACCAGCGGAGGCGTTTCAAGAATAGGCTCAGCATAGAAAGCGTCTCGTCTCTAAAAAGATTCATAATGTGGATTCTGCCTGCTATTCCCCGTTAATGCCAGAGTCGATGCTGGTCGCAACCCATGGAGATTTGGGCCGCTAAGAACACGAATTCTGGCGTGGAGTTCTCCAGTTAGTTCGCCATGCCAGGCAGCGGTTCCCGACGGGTCCGAACGACTCGAAATTCGACGCTCTCCCTCGGTAAATGGGGGTAAATCGCCCGATTGCGCCGGGTGGTGTCACGACAAGACGGAGCACGATCCTATATCACGTCCGAACTTTCTGATAAGGTTATTAAAAACCAGATGACTCCGATGGAACCCGCCCCCATGACTTGTGATTTCCTCGCCTTGGCCGCTCCTGGCGTGCGCGCCTTGCAACCCTATCAACCCGGCATGCCCGAAAGCGAGCTACGCCGGAAATACGGTCTGAACGACATTATTAAACTGGCTTCCAACGAAAATCCGCTCGGTCCTAGCCCCAGGGCATTGGCCGCTGTGTGGGAGGCGTTGGGCGATCTGGCCCGTTATCCCGACGGCAACGGGTTCGAGCTGAAAACGGCATTGGCGGCTCAGCTCGGCGTCTCGATGACGGCGCTGACCCTGGGCAACGGCTCCAACGATGTATTGGAGCTGGTGGCGCGAGCGTTTCTTACGCCAGAGCACGACGCGGTGTTTTCCGAGCACGCCTTCGCCGTCTATCCCATCGTCACCCAAGCCATCGGTGCCACGGCCCGCGTTGCCAAAGCGAATCCGCCCGACCACCCGATGCCTTACGGTCACGATCTGGCCGCGATGCGATCGCTGGTTAGCGACCGGACCCGGGTGGTGTTCATCGCCAATCCCAACAATCCTACCGGAACTTGGCTGAAGACGGCGGAATTGCAAAGTTTTCTGGAATCAATGCCGGAACAGGTCATCGTCGTGATCGACGAGGCGTATTTCGAATACGTCGAGGCCGAGATGGATTGCCCCGATGCTCTATGCTGGCTTCGCGATTTCCCGAATCTAGTCGTGACCCGCACATTTTCCAAAGCCTACGGATTAGCCGGACTGCGGGTCGGCTATGCCGTGTCCCATCCCGAGGTGGCCGACCTGTTGAACCGGGTTCGCGAACCGTTCAATGTCAACAGCCTAGCCTTGATTGGAGCGGCGGCGGCACTGACCGATTTCGAACATTTGGCGCGTGGCAAAGTGGTCAATCGCGCGGGTATGCAGCAATTGCGGGAGGCTTGTCGGAAACTGCATTTGACGTGCTTACCCACGGCCGGCAATTTCCTATGTATCGATGTCGGTCGATCTGGGCGGGAGGTGTTCCTGGCACTGCTGGAACGAGGTGTCATCACCCGGCCGGTGGACAATTACGGCTTGCCGCGCCATCTACGGATCAGCGTCGGTACCGAAGTGGAAAACGCCCGGCTGATCGAGGCGCTGACCGAGGCATTGAAAAACTAACATGACAGCGCAACCTTTGATCCGACGCCTGTGCGTGATTGGAGTTGGTCTGATCGGTGGCTCGCTGGCCCGCGCATTGCGCGAGCGGGGCGAGGTGGCCGAGGTGGTCGGCGCCGGTCGTCACGAGGAGAACCTGCGCGCGGCCGTCCGGTTGGGCGTGGTGGACCGCTATGATACCGATCCCGCCCGCGCGGTCATCGGAGCGGACATGGTGGTGGTCGCCGTGCCGTTGGGCGCTATCGAAGCGGTGTTGCGAGCCATTGTCCCCCGACTATCCTCCGACGCGGTAGTGACCGACGTGGGGAGTGCCAAGGGCAGCGTGGTGGCCGATGTCGAGCGGGTTTACGGCCAGATACCTCCCAATTTCGTGCCTGGCCATCCGATCGCCGGTACCGAAAAGAGCGGGGTGGAAGCATCGTTTTCGACCCTGTTCCAGCGGAGGCGGGTGATCCTGACGCCGTTGGCGGAGACGGCTGCCTTCGCCCATCAACTGGTCAAGCGAATGTGGGAGATCACCGGGGCCGAAGTGGTGGACATGGGCGTGCGCCATCACGATGCGGTGTTAGCCGCGACCAGTCATCTGCCACACATGCTGGCTTACACCTTGGTCGATACTTTGGCGCGGCTGGATGACCGGGCAGAAATCTTCCGCTACGCCGCCGGCGGGTTTCGGGATTTTACCCGCATCGCCTCCAGCGATCCGACGATGTGGCACGACATCTGCGCCGCCAACCGTGAGCAATTGTTGGAAATGATCGCGCTATTCGGTGCCGATCTGAAGCGGCTGGCCGAGGCGATCCGCAACGATGACCGCGACGCGGTCCTGGCTATCTTCCAGCGCGCCAAGCGCGCTCGCGATAATCTCTATCTTGATTGATTCCGTCATGACCCATTTGACTTTCGTTGTCGAACCGGGCGGCGCTTTGCGCGGCCGATTGCGAGTTCCCGGCGACAAATCGATTTCGCACCGCGCCATCATGTTGGGCTCGCTGGCCGAAGGCACCACTATCATCAGCGGTTTTCTAGAAGGCGAGGATTGTTTGGCCACGCTACGAGCGTTCCGCGCCATGGGGGTACGGATCGATGGGCCGGATCAGGGACGGGTGACCGTACACGGCGTGGGTTTGCGCGGCTTGCGCGCACCGGCCGATCCGCTCAACATGGGCAACTCCGGAACCTCGATGCGGCTGATGGCGGGCATTTTGGCCGGGCAAGACTTCGATTCGATGCTGGTCGGGGACGCTTCGCTGACCCGCCGGCCGATGCGCCGGGTAACGGCGCCACTGGCCCAAATGGGTGCGCGGATCGAGAGCGCTGATTCCGGCACTGCTCCCTTGCGGATTCGTGGCGGCCAACGCTTGACCGGCATCGATTATCCTTTACCGGTCGCCAGCGCCCAAGTTAAATCCTGCCTGCTGCTGGCCGGTCTCTACGCTGAGGGTGTCACCCACATTACTGAACCGGCTCCGACCCGGGATCATACCGAACGGATGCTGGAAGGATTGGGTTATCCGCTGGTCCGCGAAAACGAGCGCAGCGTGGCCTTGACTGGGGGCGGGTGCTTGACCGGGACCGACATGGATTTACCGGCCGATATCTCCTCGGCGGCATTTTTCCTGGTTGGGGCTAGCATCGCCCCGGGCTCGGATTTGGTGCTGGAGCATGTCGGGGTCAATCCGACCCGCGATGGCGTGATCGAGATTCTGCGATTAATGGGTGCGGACATCGAGCGACTGAATCCACACTTGGCCGGCGGCGAGCCGGTGGCCGATTTGCGGGTACGCTATGCGCCCTTGCATGGCATTCGTATTCCCGAGGCGCTTGTGCCGCTCGCTATCGATGAATTTCCGGCCCTGTTCATTGCCGCGGCCTGCGCTCAAGGGAAAACCATCCTGACCGGAGCCGAGGAGTTGCGCGTCAAGGAGAGCGATCGGATTCAAGTCATGGCCGAGGGACTGAGCGCCCTTGGCGTTGTCGCTGACCCGATGCCGGACGGTATCGTGATCCAAGGTGGCCCGCTGTCCGGCGGTAGCACGGACAGTCATGGCGATCATCGGATCGCCATGAGTTTTGCCATGGCCGCGCTCCGTGCCGGGGGCGCGATCCGGATCGAGGATTGCGCTAACGTCGATACTTCATTTCCGAGGTTCGCGAGCCTGGCTCGCGATGTAGGCTTGGCGATTCAGGAGCAGGGACGACGATGAGCGCAGCAACGATCCGGGTGCCTGCTCCGGTGATTGCCGTGGATGGCCCGAGTGGGGTCGGCAAGGGTACGCTGTGCCAGTGGCTGGCTGCTCGGTTGGGTTGGTCTCTGCTCGATAGTGGTGCTTTGTACCGCCTGACGGCGTTGGCGGCGCTGCGGCGGAATCTCTCGTTGGAGGACGAGGTCCGCCTGGCGGTAGTGGCCGCCGGATTGGATGTGGAATTTCAAGCCTGTCCCGCTGGCGCGCCGCGCATCGTGCTGGATGGGGTCGAGGTCGGCGTCGAACTCCGTAGTGAAAGCTGCGGCGACGCCGCTTCTCGCGTGGCGGCCTTGCCGGCGGTACGGGCGGCGCTGCTCCACCGGCAGCGGGATTTTCGTCGCGCGCCTGGTTTGGTCGCGGATGGTCGGGATATGGGTACGGTGGTGTTTCCGGATGCCGAACTCAAACTGTTTCTGACCGCTAGCAGCGAGGAACGCGCCCGACGCCGATATAAGCAGTTGAGAGAAAACGGATTGAATGTTAACCTTAAAAATCTGGTCGAAGAAATCGATGCGCGTGACCGTCGGGATGCTCAACGAGCGGTGGCGCCACTCGAGCCTGCTCCGGACGCGGAGATCCTGGATACCACGCGAATGAGTATCGAGGACGTTTGCGATTGGGCTTTGACGCGTGCTGCTGAACGATTTGTCGTACCGGAAAACCGCTAGGCACCAAACTTTACGCCAGCGATGTCCGTGACTACGCTTATTCTTCGAACCGAGCGCCGAGACTGGGCGCTCTGGGTGCAAGCCTTGGATGTTCCCGTCGTAATGGGAGCGCAGTGGTCCGAAAGCCGGTTCGGGGATGCGGTACCGAACCTTACATACTCCAACTAACCTGTGGCGGCCCGTTCCGTCATTTTCGAGTTATACCCATGAGTGAAAGCTTTGCCGAACTGTTTGAACAGAGCTTGGCCGACAAGCAAATGCAGCCTGGCGCGATCGTCCAAGGATTGGTGGTGGAAATCCGGCAGGATGCCGTGGTTGTCAACGCCGGCTTGAAGTCGGAAGGGCTAATTCCGCTCGAACAGTTTTACAACGAGGAAGGCGTTCTCGACGTAAAAGTGGGAGATCAGGTTGAGGTCGCCCTGGATGCGTTGGAGGACGGCTTCGGGGAAACCCGGCTATCCCGCGATAAAGCCAAGCGTGCCCGGATCTGGAGTGCGCTGGAGCAGGCCTTCGAAAAGGAAGAAATCGTCAAGGGTCTGATCAGTGGCAAGGTGAAGGGCGGCTTCACGGTGGATATCGGCGAGATCCGCGCTTTCTTGCCCGGCTCGCTGGTGGACGTGCGGCCGGTACGCGATGCTGGTTATCTGGAAGGCAAGGAACAGGAGTTCAAGGTCATCAAGCTCGATCGGCGGCGCAACAACGTGGTGGTGTCCCGGCGGGCTGTGGTGGAGCAGGAGTACAGCGCAGAGCGCGAGGCATTGCTGCAAAACCTTCAGGAAGGCCAGATCGTGGACGGCATGGTCAAGAATCTCACTGACTATGGCGCGTTCCTGGATTTGGGGGGCATCGATGGCCTGCTGCACATTACCGATATGGCGTGGCGACGGGTCAAGCACCCTTCCGAGGTGGTGGCCGTCGGCGATACTATCAAGGTCAAGGTGCTCAAATTCGATCGGGACCGCAATCGGGTGTCGCTAGGGCTCAAGCAGTTGGGCGATGATCCCTGGATCGCGCTGGCCCGCCGCTATCCGGTCGGAACCCGAGTCTTTGGCAAGGTGACCAATATTGCCGATTACGGTTGCTTCGTGGAAATCGAAGAGGGCGTCGAGGGCTTGGTCCACGTTTCCGAGATGGACTGGACCAACAAGAACGTCAACCCGAACAAGGTCGTGGCGTTGGGCGATGAAGTTGAGGTCATGGTGTTGGACATCGACGAGGATCGTCGTCGCATCTCCCTCGGCATGAAGCAATGCCAGCAGAATCCTTGGGAAGAGTTCGATCAGAACTACGGCAAGGGCGACCGCGTCTCCGGCAAGATCAAATCGATCACCGACTTTGGGATTTTCATCGGATTGGACGGCGGGATCGACGGGCTGGTCCATCTGTCCGACATTTCCTGGAACATGCCTGGCGAGGAAGTGGTGCGCCAGTATAAGAAAGGCCAGGAAGTCGAGGCGGTGGTGTTGGCGGTGGATCCTGAGCGCGAGCGTATCTCGCTTGGGATCAAGCAGCTCGATAAGGATCCCTTCTCCAACTTCGTCGCCGATCATCCCAAGGGCAGCGTGGTCAAGGGCAGGGTCGTTTCGGTGGATGCCAAAGGCGCCATGATCGATTTGGGCCACGGCATCGAGGGTACACTGCGCGCTTCCGAGTTGACCCGAGAACGCATCGAGGACGCACGCTCGGTATTGAAAGAGGGTGAGGAAGTCGAGGCCAAGTTTATCGGCGTTGACCGCAAGAACCGCACCATCACGCTCTCCATTAAGGCCAAGGACATGGCCGAGGAAGCGGAGGTGTTGCAGGACTACAGCCGCAAATCCAGCACTGGCGCGACCTTGGGGGATATCTTCAAGGAGCAGATGGGCGCGCAGGACGACTGAGGTTCATGCGTTTGGCGGGTTTACCGTCGTATCTTGGCTGCCGCGATCCGTTGGGATCGCGGCAAAATTTCCCCGAATTTCGAAGATTGGCGGCGCCGACAGCGGTGGGTTGCCAGCGGTTATAGGGAGATATGATGACGAAGTCAGAATTGATCGAAATTCTCGCGCGCAAGCGGAGCGATATCCCCTATCGGGATGTCGAGCAAGCGGTCAAGGCCTTGCTGGAACAGATGAGCGAGTCGTTGTCCAGCGGCGAGCGGATCGAAATCCGGGGGTTTGGTAGTTTTTCGCTGCATTTCCGACCGCCGCGAGTCGGGCGTAACCCCAAGACGGGTGATGCTGTGTCCCTGACCGGTAAGTATGTGCCTCACTTCAAGCCTGGCAAGGAACTCCGCGAGCGAGTGAACGAGCATCGTGGAGTGGCCGATGATTTGTTGTGATGCTCGAATTTTTCCGGCAGGCGGGCCGTTGTCGTATTCTGTTCAAGAACCCACGGTATAAAGTGGGTTTTTTGGTTGGAAAACGGGGAGGATATGACGAAATCGCCGGGTAGCCCTTCGGGGAGGTTGTCTTATTTCCTTTCCTAGGTAACGAGAGGAGTGGGAATCGTCGGGAAGGCTCGA
>ERZ724514.838-NODE-838-length-13834-cov-16.751869_pt1 | contig 13834 bp, 15 predicted proteins | sample MGYA00376047_ERZ724514 | MGnify/ENA primary metagenome ERZ724514 (study PRJEB28724, sample SAMN07190883) | activated sludge metagenome | isolation source: activated sludge of sewage treatment plant in Hong Hong | place: Hong Kong | collected 2016-03-17 ...
CCGCACGCGTACGATCCAGCACCATCGCCACGATCATCTGATCTTGCAACGACTCCCCGATGCGCACCCATGACGCGGCACCGTTGGTGGTTTTGTAGAGCCCGGCCAGCGTCGCCGCGTAAACCGTGTCCGGCGCGAAGGGGTCCACCTGCACCGATGTCACCCCGAGCGCACGCGACGTCTTCACCATCCCTTCCGGCACCAAGCCGTTATTGACTTGCACCCAATGCGCCCCTTGATCGCTCGTTTTGTATACACCTCCGCTGGTGCCCGCATACATCACGGAGGAGTGCGCAGGATCCATCCCCAGCGTCACGACCATCAAGACTTCTTTCATCCCCTCCATCTTCTTGACCCACCGCTCCCCGGCATTCTTCGACTCGAACACGCCCATGGTGGTGGCCAGAAAAATGTGGCTATCGTCCGCCGGATCGAAGACAAACTGATTGACCACGGATGAGATGGTCGCGTCGTCCAAACCGGTTCGCGCTGAAGTCCAACGCTGGCCGCCGTCATAACTCTTATAGACCGCATCGCCCTTCGTACCCGCATAGATCGTGGCGGGATAGAGCGGATCAATCCCCATCGCGATCACGCGAGAGTAGCTCATCCCCTTTGAGAGATTACTCCACGTTTTGCCGCCGTCACGTGATTTGTAAATGTAATCGTTGGTGGCGATGTAGAGAATGTCGGGATTAGTGGGATGCACCTGAATCACAACGACCGGGTCACTCCCGCCGCAACCGCCGAGAAAGAACCCTACAAACAGAAAGCAGATGAGAAGTATGGCCATGCTGGAATTGGCGGATACTCTATGGGATGGTCAAACAGGTCGCCCAGCTAGGCCGCAAGCGAGAGAAGGGGCGAGGCGTACGACTTGTACGTCGAGCCTCTGAGCGACGCGAGAACGAAGCTGGAGGCCTGTTTCACCATCCCAGGCTAGCGGTAGTTAGTGAACTGCAAATCAATCCCAAAATCTTTTCCTTTAAGAAACGCAATGGCCGCCTGCAGGTCGTCCTTGCTCTTGCTGATCACCCGCACCTGTTCACCCTGAATCTGCGCCTGTACCTTTAGCTTGGATTCTTTGACGGCCTTGGTAATCTCCTTGGCTTTCTCCGAAGCGATCCCGCTCTGAATCTTGATCACTTGACGAACCGTAGCCCCGAGCGCCTCCTCGATCTTGCCGTAGTCGAACGCCTTCAAGGAGACGCCGCGCTTCACACACTTGCTCTTGATGATCTCAATGACGGCATTGAGCTTATATTCGTCGTCGGACAGCACGACGAGTTCCTTTTCTTTTTCCTTCAACGTCAACTCGGTCTTCGAGTCCTTGAAGTCGAACCGCTGCTTGATCTCCTTGGTCGCCTGATCGACGACGTTTTTCATTTCCTGCATATTCACTTCCGACACCACATCGAATGATGATTGGTCAGCCACGATGTCCTCCTTCTAGGCTTCCGTCGATCGTCCCGTGCTTAACAGCAGCCGCCGCCTGGCGGTAGCATGAACTTGCGCTCGTCATGTCGATGAATCGCCGTCTGCGCGCGACCTGCGGATCCACCACCGGCGGTTGCGATGACTTCGCTGCTGCTGAACGGCCGCTTCAGGATCACATACCCATACCACTGCTTCATGCTGTCGCTCAAGACGACGATCCCCAGGATCGCCACCACCGCGACGAGCACGGCATCGAGATAGAGCGCGAACGCTTGCCCCGCCGCCAGTTTTGCCGCCTTCGCCAGAAACATCCAGAACATCTCGTACGAGCCTGCCAGCGTAATCACTCCCACGAACAACATCGGGAGGGCCGTGACCCACAGATAGGGCGACTTCCACATTTTGATCAACACCGTCGTGGCGATACAGAGCGCCAGCGTGCCCAGCAATTGATTGGCCGCGCCGAACATCGGCCAGATGGTGGAAATGCTTCCGGTCCCGATCAAGTAGGCCCAGGAACCCACGACAAACGCACTGCTCAGCAACACGCCGGGCCACCAATTCATCTGTCGAAATGGCGCATACACCCGCCCCGCCATTTCCTGAATCAGGTACCGCGCGACACGTGTCCCCGTATCGATCGTCGTCAGGATAAAGAGCGCCTCGAAGACCAGCGCGAACTGGTACCAGTAGGCCATCAACCCAGCCATTCCCGGCAGCGCGGAAAAGATTGAGGCCATGCCCACAGCCAGTGAGACCGCACCACCGGGCCGCCCTGCCACGTTTACCTCAACCATCTGCGACAATTCTGCAATACGGGATGGCGCGAAGCCCATGGCCGTCAGGGTCTCTGCGGAGAGCATCGTGTTGATCGCCAGATAATCACCGGGGATCAACACCGAGGCTGCGATCAATGCCATCACTCCCACGAAGCTTTCCAGCAACATCGCCGCATATCCCACCACGGCCTGCGATTCCTGCTCGATCATCTTGGGAGTCGTCCCGGAGGACACCAGCGAATGAAAGCCCGATACCGCGCCACAGGCGATCGTGATAAACAGAAAGGGAAACAGCGTGCCGGGAATGATCGGTCCTCCGCCTTGGGCGAAGGTCGTCAACCGCGGCATCTCGATCGTCGGCGCCATGAGGATCACGCCGAACCCCAGCAGGAACACCACACCCAGCTTCATAAAGGTGGAGAGATAGCCGCGCGGCACCAGCAACATCCAGCCCGGCAAGACCGACGCCAGAAATCCGTAGCCGGCCAACAACCAGACGAGTGCCGGCTTTTCAAACTCGAACATCCAGGCATAGGACGACTGCCCCACCACGCGTCCGAACAACACCGCGGCCACCAGCAGCACCACCCCGATCACCGAGACTTCCGCCACTGCACCGGGACGAAACTTCTGAAGATAAAACCCCATGATGAATCCGATAGGGATCGTCATCGAAATCGTGAACGTACCCCAGGCGTTGTGGTACAACGCGTTCACCACCGCGAATCCCAATCCGGCCAGCGCCACCACCACGATGAACAACACGGCCACCGCCGTCGCCGTCCCGGTGATGGACCCCAGTTCATCGTGTGCGATCTCCGGTAACGAGCGGCCGTTGCGCCGCATCGAAGCGACCAGGATGATGAAGTCCTGCACCGCCCCCGCGAGAACGGCCCCGATGACCAGCCAGAGAAAGCCGGGCAGAAACCCGAACTGGGCCGCCAGTACCGGCCCGAGCAAAGGACCCGCCCCGGCAATTGCCGCAAAGTGATGGCCGAACAACACCACTCGGTTTGTGGGATGAAAGTTCACCCCGTCGTTCAAGCGCACGGCTGGAGTCAGACGATTGTCATCTAGTTGGACGACGTGACGCGCCAGCCAGCGACCGTAGAATCGGTAGGCTAAGACGTAGATACACGCCGCCGCCACCACCAGCCAGAGCCCATTCACTTTTTCATTGGGGTTGACCAAACCGGTGACATGAGCCAACGCCACGGCGGCGAGCAACGACAGGACCATCCAGAGCACGGTCAGCAGTGTATTCATGCGCGGGATACTAGCATAAACACAAGGGGATGGGAGTGACGGGATGCCGTTGCGCGTGAGCAGGGAGCATGTGGATGCAGCAGAGCAGCGGCAGGAGTGAGCAAGAACGGGTCGGCCGACTTTGTTATACTGACTGACACCATGGCACCCGACACACCTTCAGAGCCATCCGGGCGAGAACGCCGCGAATTTTATCGCATCACCGTCCTTCTACCCATGTGCATTCAGGTCGCAGGAGACGACACGGAAGGGGAGTTAACCGAGACATCCGTCAACCTCAGCGCCGGCGGTATCGGCGTGATGGTCACCACAGACTACAAGTTCCGTGACGTCTTGTCCCTGACGCTCCTCCTCCCCGATCACGGTCACTTTAAGGCATCTATCCAGGTCTTGCGAATGGATCCACTGCCGCTCTTGGGTGATGTGTATCGCCTCCACGCTCGCTTCGTGGGGATGACCGCTCAAGACCGGGAACTCCTCGTCAAATACATCCTGCGTTTTCAACGTGACCATCTACAGGAACACTATTCCGCCTGACCGGACGAATGCGCCTTCGATGACATGTCATCAGCCATCGGCAACCTTCACAAGCGTGCCCTGCGCCGGTTTGCTTCCGTAACCGGTTACAGGGGATGATGCGCATATGCGCGCACTCACCTGGCTCCTCGGTACGGTCCTCGCACTGGCGACCGTCGGTGCGGTTTACCAAATCGTCGGCATGGTGCTGGATCGGCAACAGTATCCGCCACCCGGCCAAATGGTCGACATTGGCGGACAGCGGCTGCATCTCTATTGCCTTGGGACGGGAAGCCCGACCGTGATCCTGGAGGCGGCTGCGCCGGGATGGTCATTATATTGGAGTACGGTGCAACCGCAACTGGCCCGAACCACACGCGTCTGCGCGTATGATCGCGCCGGTCTCGGGTGGAGCGATCGTGGTCCGCTGCCGCGCACGGGACAACGGATGGCGAAGGAACTCCATCGCCTGCTGGAACGCGCCGGCATCGCCGGGCCTTATGTGCTGGTGGGACATTCTCTGGGCGGCCTGGTCGCCCGGCTCTACCAACACGACTATCCCCAAGAAGTCGTCGGCATGGTGCTGGTCGATGCGGGACATGAGTTGGAAATGCGTCAGGCAGAATTTCGATCATTTGCCAACGCGGGAAAATCCATGCTGCCCGTCATTCGCGCCATGACGATGCTGGGCATCACGCGCCTAATGGCTTCATATGACCAATTGCCGCCGATCTTGGCCCTGCAAGAAGAGAAGGTCCCTGCGGCGGTTCGGCCGATGCTGCGCGCCGGCTGGCTACGGACCGGCTATGCGTCCACGCTCGCTGACGAAAGTGATGGACTGATTGAAACCTTGGAGCAGGTACGCCACAGCGGTCGGTTGGGCGATCTTCCGTTGGTCGTCATCACTGCCACGGGCCCGGTCTGGTGGCCGGATATGCCGGGCCAGGTGAATCCCGCGAAGTTCAAAAAGATGTGGTTGGATCTGCAGCAAGATTTGACCACGCTCTCGACGAATAGCCGCCAGGTATTTGCCGAGCAGAGCAGCCACTTCGTTCAATTCGATGAGCCCCATCTGGTCGTGGAGGAAATCCGGCTACTGATCGAGCGCATACGGAGAGCGCCTCCCCGCCAGGAGGAGCCCGCCTCGCGGACAAGGTAATGTCCGCGAGGCAGGCTCCTTCGCCATGGTACGGCAGCATGGCGATGATCACGCCGCTTTGGGCAGCGAGACCTCATCAAACACTCGCACCGGCGCGGACGGCTCTTGCGAGGTGGACACGGTGCTGGACTCGGAAGATAAGGTCCAGAGTCCCATCGAAAGCACCGTAATCGCGCCCATCACCGCCAACGCGGCATCAAGTACTGAACTCAAATCCATCATCGTGCTCACCTCCTTTCTGTTGCTCCGACCTCAATGCGTCCCATCTGCCGCACTCCAGGGCTACCGGTATTGATGCCGTCGAGTAGGAGAGGAGGCCCGCCGATCGTGGAATCGGCGAAGCCTCCTGGAAAACCGGTTATTCCGAGGGAGGCAGGAGAGGAACCAGCGTTGAGAGACATGCTCTTCACATGCTATCAGCGCGAGACCGTCGGGACGATTAGGTCCCTTCGATCACGATCCGTCGGCTCTTCGCTTCTTCCCGTTTGGGGAACGTCACAGTCAGCAAGCCGTTCTTTTGCACAGCCGACGCTTTCTCGGAATCAATATAGGTCGGCAATCGGAAGAGCCGCATAAACCGACCGTCTCCGATCTCTTTAACATGCACGGTCCTGGCCGCTTCGGATTGTTCCTTACGTTCACCTTTGATCGAAAGCACGTGCTTGGCGACCTCCAGCGTGACATCTTGCGGCTCCCAACCGGGAAGCGCCACCTGCACATAGAATCCGTTGTCGTCTTCCCAGGCATTACTGGCTGGAGCCCAGGCGATGCCACTTACGCCGAACGCACTCACCGCATCCTCCAGTAACCGATCGATTTGCCGATCGAAGGAGTCTTGCCCGATAGGTGCTACCAATGCTGCATGATAACTGGTCATACCGTCCTCCTCCTCTCTGTTGAGAGGTCAGTCTAATGGGTTAATGTGAGTTGGTGTGGATGGACGCTGGTCGAAGCAAACGGGGCATTCACCTGCCGTCATTGCTTCTCCAGATTGGGGTTGCCTCCCGTCCATCCGGTTAAGCATCAGCAACGGAGAAAAAATAATCCCGCCTAGAGTGAAGTCAAGGGAAAAATTTTACGGGCCGGGAGAAGGGGAAAGGACGGCGATGGGGAATATGGTCCTAGGAACGAACCGGCTCGTAGATCTGGTAGCGTCCGATGGTGGTCACGAGTCGTACACGATTTTGAGCAATCAAAGGCCTATAGAATCCAGTCCATCGGCCATACTCGCCGAGCACGAGATGTCGGGAATTTTCTGAAACGCCTTTGCCGTCGTAACCTGACACACATCGGCTTTTCAGGAGGCGTGAAGATTATTCCTGAGAAAGGGAGGGATCGGAACCTCTGGTCATGATCGCCAGGCAGCCAAGCCCCAGCGCGATCCAGACAAATTCCCGAAAGCGCCGCAGGAGCGCGAAGGTAATGCCCGTGACTTCGCCATAGCCGAACGCGGAGAGCAGGAACAGATTGCCTGCGTCTTGCGCACCCAAACTGCCTGGAATAAAAAACGTCCCTCCTTTGATAAACACGGAGAGCGCCCCAATCGCGACAGCCGGCAAGACGTTGATGGATTGCCCCATGCACAACACCATCACATAGACCTCTAGCGCTTCCGCCAGCCAGCCAAGCAGAAACAGCCCCGTCGAAAGGAGGAAGGCTTGTCGTTGATGGGAATAAAAGCCCGCGATGGTACGATCCAGTTCGATCAACTGCTGTTCGCGCGCCTCCAGAAACTGGATGCGCAGACCGATACGCCGCAGCAGATTCAGGATCCACCCGAACATGCCCTGCCGTTGGACGATGACAAAGGCGCCGACCCCGAACAGCAGGAGGCCGACGCTGACCAACCCTGCCATGATCGTCTGTCCGGCCGATCCGCCTGAACCCAATAACCAGAATCCCAGGCCGATGCCCGCAAGGATGAACAGAATCTGGGCGATGGTCATGGTGGTTTTGGCGGTCACCACGGAGGCGAGGCCCTCTACGAGCGGCACGCCCTGGCGACTGAGGAGGTAGGCCTTCAGCGGTTCGCCTCCCACATAGGCCGTAGGAGTGGTCATGTTTACGACTTCTCCGGCGGTGCGAATGGCTAAGATACGCCAAAAGGGAACGCCGTTTGCCCAGGCGCCGAGCGTCACACGCCAGCCATAGGCTTCGAGCACATACATCAGGAGAGAGGGAAGAAGGACCAGCACCATGGCCGCGGGACCCAGTTGCGTCACCGCATCGTAAATACGCCCGATGCCGATGTGCCAGACCAGTGCCGAGAGTGTCAGTGCCCCGAGGAGAAGGAGGGCTGCTTTAAGCACGGGCCCGTGCCGAGGGTCGGATGACCCACACCATCATCAACCAAAAGACGGTTGAGCCGAGTGCGGCCATCCACAAAAACCAATCGAGTTTATCCAGCAGGGCAAAGAGGAAGACCACCACGGAAAAATCGCGACTCGCCACATTTTTCAAAATGAAGTCGGACCAGGCCGCCTGCTTCGGTGTGTTCCACCCTCGAGTGGCGCCGATCTTTTGTGCCTTGGTGACCAGCCAGAATGCCATGGCATTGCCGAACACGGCTGCGCCACCCAGCGCCAAGGGAACCCATGCCTCGGCCGTATCGGCTTGGCGCATATAGGCCCCACAGGCGATGCCGGCGAAGATGGCGATGTGCACCACGTTGTCCATGGCGATATCCAGCCAGGCGCCGAACGGGGATTCCGTGAAGGTGAGCCGCGCCACCTCGCCATCGCAACAATCGATAATGGCCGCGAGTTGAAACAACAGCGCGGCCACAATGCCGGCTGTGTAGCTCCCCAGGCCGAATCCGACGGCGGCGAGGAGCCCGACAGCGGTCGCCACCATCGTGATGGTATTCGGGGAGCACTTCAGTTGGAGAAAGAGTCGCGTCAACAGCCGCGAGAAGGTGCGATTGAAGTAGCGATCGACAAATCCTTCAGCCTCGCCCTTCAGTGAACGGAACAACGTCCGCTCCGCCTGGCCGGCGCTTGCCTGATCCCACACCTCGCGATACCAGAGGCCTGCATGAGACGCGGCGGCCACCACCCGTACACGACCTTCAACGGCGGCATGTTCGAGCCAGCGGCGCATGGGCGTCATCCCGGCGCCTTCCGTAACGCCGCTCGCCTGGAGGGCAGCCGCCCCACTGGGCGGGTTCAAAATGCTGGCCGGCAACACCACCAGGTCGGCCGCGACCTGATGCCCCTGCTGGCCGGGCTGATTGTGGAATGAAACCAGCCGCCCTTCCTGAAATGCGACCACCGGATTCCGACGACCGACCACAGACTCAACCGGACCCACTTCACGCGTCACCACCAGTGCCTCGCCATCACGCACGGTCTGGCGCAAATGTTCGATTAAGCCCTTGGAGAATACCGCTTGAACGCCGGCCACGAGACAGAACCCCCGAATCTCAGCAGCCAGGGATTCCCAGGTACGCGGATCGTCGAGCGGAAATTCCCGGACGGGCATCCACCGGACCGGAATCGTCACACGAGCTCCACGCGCCAATGCCTGTTTGAGCAACTCTTCATCGGGACCGGCCAGGACGATCAATTGGCGAATGCCCCCGCGTTGCAAGGTGAGCACAGTCCGCTGAAAGAGGCTCAATCCTCCGATGTGGGTCAAGGGGCCGACGTCGGCAAGACCGCGGCCCGGGCGATCACCGAAGAGACCGGCGCCCGGCAACAAGATGGCCGTGCTCAATCCCTGCAGTTCCGCGCCCCGTTGTAAGGTACTTTCACTCATCGTCGTACTCGTCGTTCGTCTTTCGTCATTCGTATTTCACGCAGACACGGGACGTCGGGAGCCGTAGCGTATCGGTCTCGGTTCTCTCCAGAGGACGCATCGCACTTCATGCGTCATCTGCATCGAGCGCGTGGTTCTATAGGCGGGGGAGAACTTCCCGCTCCGCTTTCGTCACATCCTCAGGGAAATCGATTTCCGTCCAGGGCAACCCACCGATTTTCTCATGCCCGACTTTGACGTCACGGAAATACTGCAACAACCCGTCCTCGTATTCCATATCCCAGCGGCCCTCGTCGATGTACCCCTTGAGCGAGGCGATCACCTGCGCCGTATCCGCCCGGCGTACCCTGAGAAATCCCACGCCTTCACCGGCGAGATCGTACCGATCAGGCATCTTCTTGCTCAGGGCGATGACGCGGTCGCCCTGTACGACGACCATACATTCCTCGCCCGTCTGTTTCACGGTGTCGTCCATCAGCAGGCAATTCTCATAGGGCGAGGCCACCAGACGGCGAAGGATTTCCCGGTGAAACAACACATCCGCATCCATGATGACCACATCGTCGGTCAGCGCCTGTCTCGCGATCCATAATGACGAAATGCTGCCACGATGAAACTCCTCGTTCACGAGATAGGAGAGGTCGACCCCCTGGCACTGCGAGCCCACGGCAGCCCGGATCATATCCTGTTTATATCCCACGACAATCGTGGCCTGCCTGATACGAACCGCCGCGAGGGATTCGAGATACCGGGACAACAAGGTCTGCCCGCCGATCTCGATCAGGCATTTCGGCTTATGCTGGGTCACCGGCCAGAGACGTTTACCCACGCCTGCCGCAAGGATAATCGCCTTCATACGCGCGCGGCCGCTCCCGCCATGACTTCCTCGAACGCACCCAGAAATCCGTCGATCTGGGCCTCGGTGAGCGCCCCCATGTTGGCGACACGAAAGATCTTCGACTCCAGTTGTCCCTGCCCGGCATAGATCACATAGCCGCGGGCCTTCAGCTGGTCATGCAGCGTGGCGTAGCTGAGGCCGTCCGGAAGATGGAAGGCGGTAATCGTATTCGACTGTACCTCTGCCGGCAGAAACGGCTGCACGCCCATGCCCGCCATGCGCTCGCGAATTCTTGTGGCCATGCGCCGATACCGTTGGAAGCGGTTCGTCACCCCCTCCTCCAACAGTTCATCCAAGGCTTCCTCAAACGCATAATACACCTGCACCGCCGGCGTGAAGGGCACGATCCCTCGTCCCTGGTCATCGACATAATGGGTCAGGGTCAGATACCAGGACCGCTTCGGATATTTGCGCATCTGGTCCAGGAATCCCTTGCGCAACAGGACAAACGACACACCGGGGAACCCCTGAATGCATTTCCCCGCGGTTCCCGCCACCATATAGATGTGTGATCCGGCAATATCGATCGATTCCCCCGCCAGACCGCTCACGGAATCGAGGACGAACACTCGGTTGAGACTGTCGACCACTTCCGCAATGTCTTTCACCGGATTAATCAAACCGGTCGTCGTCTCATGGTGCACCATCGACACCGCATGCACTTCGGGATGTTGGCGCAACGCCAACCGGAGCCGTTCCGGATCAGGCCTGACATGCCACTCCGACTTGAGTTCGGACACCCCGAGCCGCTGCAATCCGATCATATTGGACAGGCGCTCCCCGTAGACCCCGTTATTGAGCACCAACATGCGCTTGCCCAACGGCAGGCAGGACATGACGGCAGATTCCACCGCAGCCGTGCCCGACCCGGTCAAAATGACGGCCACATACTCGGACTCCGCACCGGGCACGAAGGCCGTGAGCAACTTCTGCTGGATGCGCAGCAGCATGTCGGAAAACTCGGATTCCCGATGGCAGATGTCCGGGCGCAACAAGGCCTGCCGCACCCGCTCGCTCACATTGACCGGTCCTGGATTCAAAAGGATCATGGTTCAACCTCCGGCTGTTGATGGAGACGGAGCGGGACGGGCCCACTCAAATCCAGTGCGCCGCAATTATTCGATGGCTTTCATGAAGCGCGCAGTGATCGCCGGCGGCTCCAGCGCAATCCGTCCGGCATCCTCGACAAACTCGTTCACCTTGACGAGCAACATGCTGGGCCCGTCGTTCTTCAACATATCTTTGAATTCGTACACGAGATCTTCACGGTCCAGCACACGTTCGACCGCCACGTATCCGGCGGCCTTCGCGACTTTTTCCAATTGGACGACGTTGGAGATCGTCGGCTGATTCCCCGTCGAGCCATACACTTCATTGTCGAACACGACATGGACGAAGTTCTTCGGCCGCAACGCACCCACTGTGGCAAGCGTGCCCATCCCCATAAGGACGTTGCCGTCTCCATCGAACACGATCACCTTCTTGGAAGGTTTGGAAAGCGCCACGCCGACACCGATGGCTGCGGCATTCCCCATGGACCCGATCATATAGAAATGCGTGGGCCGATCGGCCAGCTTTTGGGCTTCCCTCGACGGAAATCCATTGCAGATGATGACGGGCTGATCTGTCAGCAATTCCAGCAGCGCGGCCATCGCCTGCGCCCGACTCTGCATCGTTCCCTGTTCCGGTCTCATGGATGCAACCCCTTGATGATGCCCTTTTTGATCAGGAGGGCCACGGGAATCCGCTGTTTCATAAAGGTCTGGCCCACCCACCGGAGATCGTCCGCCATCGTCTGTTCCGACAAGGTCCGGTGCGGAATTTTCATCGTGTCCAATAATTGCGGCATGGTTTCGCCCATCACCACATGTTCCGGAGCGTCTTTGCCCTCAAAGCCGCGCCAGGAGACCAGCAGGATGCAGGGTTGGCGATAGATCATATTGAGCGAGAGCAGCGTGTTGAGCGATGTGCCGAGGCCGGAGTTCTGCATGAGCACGGCAGGGATTTTTCCAGCCATGAAGGCGCCGGCCGCCATGGCCACCGCTTCATCCTCACGCACGGCCGACGTGTAGAGCTTGCGCGTGAGCAACTCTTCGATGATGCCGCCGAGCAGGGAATCAGGCACACCGGTGAAGAAGTTGACGCCCAGATTTTCGAGCGCCTGCACGAACACATCACTGTCGACCATGAACCATGCTCCTGTCGCCTGACGGGCCCCGACACAAGAGGCGCATTATAGCCAAGGGGTCCCCCCATTCACAAGAACGCCGCGCACGAGTTGCCGCCGCCGGAACGACCGTGATAGCGTGCCGACAGATCCGTTGAATCGCCATGCGTGATGCCTGCTCGATATGGTCGCCGTCCCCCTTCCTTCGCTGGGTCCTGCTGCCCGGCCTGCTGCTTCTCGGTCTCGTCATACCGGTCTCCGCCATCACCATGGCGAATGATCCGCACGGATACCGCGAGTTTCGCTGGGGCATGCCCCTCACCGACATCCCGGACCTCACGGTGACCCGTGAGAACACCCATACCATCGACTATGAATTTCGCGACCGCCCGCCGGTCTATGCCGACATCCCAGTCGACAGTGTACTTCTTTCGACCGTGGACGCCCAGTTCGCACGGGTTACCATCCGGTATAGCAGCGCCCAAGCTCACAAACAGGTGCTGCAGTATCTCGAGCGAACCTATGGCGCGATCGAGCGGCTTCCTGGACAGATGATGCGGGGATTAAACCAACAATATACCTGGCGGGGACCGGACACGGAGATCAGCCTGACTTACGAGGCCAACCGGGACCGAGGATTTATTTTTATCGAAAGCCGGAACCTGGCGCCACGTTTTCAAGATCGCATGTCGGATACAGCGGAATAACCTATGCTGCGCGGACAGACCTTCCTCCATCACAAACACTGGTTGCTCACCTTCGCGATTGGCCTCGTGCTCCTGTCGCCGATCGGCCCAGCGCTGGCCGTTCCGATGGAGAACGATCCGAACGGGTTTGAAGGCATTCCTTGGGGAGCGGCTTTCACCGAATCGGATCAATTCGTGAAGGTCGAGGATGCGGGTCGCATCCAGACGTATGAACTGACCTCCACACCCCGGAAACTGGGCCCGGCGACGGTCGAATCAATGAAGTTCAGCACGATCGAAGGCAAGTTCGCCCGGGTCATGGTGAAGTACACGGGCAAAGAAACCCACGACCGCTTGCTAGCGTTTCTGCAACAACAATTCGGCCCGATCGATCAAACCCCCGGTCAAATGGCCGGCGGCGCGGTCAAGTTCTTCAACTGGCAGGGGCCAGACAGCGCGATCATCCTTCGTTATGATCTTCGAACCAGCCAGGGCGTGATTTTTTTCGAAAGCGAAGCGTTCCGCGTCAAACTGAACGAAGGCAATTTGCCCCCCGTCCCTTAACCGATTTTGTACCGCGCGCCCTGTCTCCGTGGGCTTGACCCACCGGTGAATAGAATCTCCACGATCCTTGTCACATTTCGTGGTTGCATGATACCTTGAGCGGTGAGTAATCACTCACTCACCAGACGACGGATGACGTGAACCCGACGAACGCCGCTTCCCGCAACGCCAGCCACGATCGCCAGGCCAGCCTGATTTCCTCTGCCGCGAACCTGTTTGCCGCGAAAGGGTTCAAGGGCACCACCACCAAAGAAATCGCTAAAGCCGCCGGCGTCAGTGAAGCGTTGGTGTTCAAGTACTTCCCGACCAAACGCGCGCTGTACACGGCCATTCTGGCCGAAAAGGCTCCGCTGAGCGAACTGCTGAGCGCTGTGGAGGAATTTGCGCGCAAACGTGACGACCATCGAGTCTTTACCCTCATCGCCAGCTACCGCATCCGTCCGGGAGCCGATCCGACGATGCTCCGTCTGCTCCTCTTCAGCGCGTTGGAAGGCCATGAGCTGGCGGATATGTTTTTCGGAAAACAACACCGGGTGTTCTACGATTACTTAGCCGGATACATTCAGACCAGAATCGACGAAGGCGCCTTTCGCCCGATTGATCCCC
>ERZ724514.850-NODE-850-length-13755-cov-4.850803_pt1 | contig 13755 bp, 9 predicted proteins | sample MGYA00376047_ERZ724514 | MGnify/ENA primary metagenome ERZ724514 (study PRJEB28724, sample SAMN07190883) | activated sludge metagenome | isolation source: activated sludge of sewage treatment plant in Hong Hong | place: Hong Kong | collected 2016-03-17 ...
TGGTCAGGAAAACGGTGTCGACCCCGACGGCAGCAGGGTTGCAGTTTTGCGTAAATAACGGGGTTACGGAAACTGCTGCTGCATCGAAAGATGTGGAGGTGATGACCAGACTGTCGCAGCCAAACTGATTGACCAGTATGACGGTGTCCACCCCGACCTCGCTGGGGTTGCAGGAGGCTGCCGTTAGCATGGTCTGGCTAAAAAACGCGAGGCTGGTTGTCGTGATAACCAGACTGTCGCAACCCGCCAGATTGGTCAGGAACAAGGTGTCCACACCAACAGAAGCAGGATCGCAACTGGTTTGAAACAGCTGGTTCTGGCTAACGGCCAGAATTTCAAGGCTGACATTTATGATACTGTCGCATCCGCCCGAGGCCATATTTTGCAGAATTACTTGTCCGTCAGGGTTTTGCGCGCCAAATGTTTCCCCGCCAACCACGATTGTTTCACCGGGACACAACACGGCCTGAATGGAGGCCGTCGCATTGATCTGCGATACGAGCACCGTGTCGGTTCTTGAACAGCCATTCAGTTCGACCGTGACCCAATATTTTCCCGGACTGTTCACGCTGCGGGTCGGCGCGTTGCTGCTGTCGTCCCACTGGTAATTTGCGTTGGGAAAAGTGGCATCGAGCACAGCAATGTCCGTATTGCACAGTACGGCGTCGGATACGTCGAAACCTGCCAGGTGGTCGGGAGTGCTGAAGGCAAAGTCGACAAAAGCACTGCTGCCTTGCGGACAGACGGACTGGATTTGTACTTCGTAATTATTGCAGCCGGGCAGTGTATCCACATTCCAGGAGTTCTGGGTTGTGGTAACCTCCAGCCATATCGGATCACCTGCTTTCCGGTACTGGATCTGATAACTGCCGGCGGATAACGGGCCGTTCCAAGTCATGGAGGTTGCGGTAGGCGAGCCGGAAATAGCCAGGTCTGTCGGCTCCGTACAGGGCCCCAGGGGGACAAAAAAGGCAGTGGCCATACCGGTAGTTTGAAAGGCCATCGAGATAGCCGCCGTATTCTGGTTGGGGCCAAAGGTGTTGCCGCTGATTTCCCAGTGGTCGAACTGCCAGCCGGGCGCCGGTTTGGCGACAAGGTCTATATTGACATCGCCGAAATAATCGCCTGCAAACGGATAACTGGCAGGGGTAATGGTATTTACCATGACCTGGTTGGGCGATGCAGCCGGAGAGATTTTTACCGTCAGCCCAAAGGGGCCCGTTACATCGTAGCAACCGACGATACTTTGATCGAGCACCTGGCACCGGGTGTTGATAAAATCGTGGAGGGCACTGACATTTTGGTTCCATATACCCACTGATCCGCCCCAGCGCGCGCAATGCTGGGCCATTTCGGGGGCTATGACACTGGTCATGGAATCCAGTAACGCGTTCATGTAGTCACAGGAAAGCGAAGTATTGAGCAAATCGGCATACCGGTTAACATACAAGGCCTTGAATTCGGGATTGGCAAGCAGTGCCACCATGATATCGATGTGGTTCTGCGGATCGCCGGTGTTGGAGATTTGTTCGACATCACAGGGAGCGGCTGTGGGTCCGGTATTCGGGATGCCGGTATAATTGATGTAATGCCCGAACGTCGCATCCATATCCCAAAGTGCGTAGCGCCAGCGTGTCGCGGTGCCGTCGGGGTTGCGTCCGCGCCACCATGACGTATTCCAGTTCAGCCAGTCCTTGCAAACACTGTGTTGGTTGATAATGATATAATCCACCAGGCTCAGGAGGTCGAACTGTTGCTGGACATAGTCGTAGTTCGCCGGAATAGCCATGTTATTGCCGAGAATAAAACCCTTCAGGGCATACCATGCTGTCGATGTGCCGTATTCAGTCCAGGTGGCGCCCCAGGTTTTAATATAGTCAATGTCCGGTTCGTCCTGATCATAGTAATAAGAAGTATAATCGGCATCATCCACCTTTTCCCGTATGTCGTATACGCCCCAGTATTGACCATTGACGTACATGACACAGGACCGGTGCGTCCGGACGTCGAGGTCCATGCCGCCATCCAGGGCAAGTGTATGTACGTATGAATCGCGGATATGGGCGCCACCGTTAGAGGAAGGGTAGTTGTCGTTGGCTGCTGCTTTAAGGATAAGCCGCTGAAACTTGGTTCGGTTTTTTTCCTTGAAAAACTTGTGTTTCAGTTCATCCTTGTAACCCATTTGGTCGCGTGTGATCCAGTCGACCCCGCGCTGCTGATACGCCCAGGAGTCGTTGCCGTGTTTGTTGAACTCGCCGTACGCCTCGTCTTTAAGTACATTGTTTTCAAAATATTCAAAGGAACCGAAAGGGCGTATCTGAGAGCCGCCCAGCAGGGTTTGGATATTGTCGCCTGCAATGGAAAGAACCGGAACCGTATGGTTTACGTTTATAAAATAGGTATTTGCCGTGACAAATCCCGGCAGGATCTGAGTATTCGAACTGAAGGCGCGCGCTTTCAATACGGTGGTTGCGGCGATATTTACCGGCACGGAATAGAGTGGGGAAGTGGTAGTGGGCTCGCTCCCGTTTGTGGTATAGCGGATATCGAAGCCGGCGCCGGTACTCAGGCTCACCATGACACTGCCTGGATAAAAACCGGCATTCAGGCTGGCCGCCACGGCCGGCGCATACGCCTGATAGGAGGTCGTATTGTTTGTGGCGCCAGGGGTTGGCGATGCAAAAATTTTCCAGGTCGCTCCGCCGTTGGGCGAACGACCATAACTGTGGTTGGCCTGGTTCGGAATGGTAAAGGTGTAACTGTCGACTGTTGTGCCGTTCGTCTGGGTCAGGATAACGGATTCGCCCTTTGTCTGGGTTATCTTAAAATTGGTATGTACGTTGGTTCCGACAACCTTGTCCTTGCCGGAGCAATATATGACGCGAAACCCGCCTGCCGGTATGGTTTGTCCGTTCGGTATGGTCCATTTCTGGGGTTTGTTGGGGTTGTCGCTCAAAAACCAGCCTCCGATATTTACGGCTGCGGGGCCGCTGTTGTACAGCTCGACCCAGTCTTCCCGGTCGCCGTCACTATCCAAAAGGCCGTTCATGTTGGCCGCAGAGACTTCGTTGATGAAAACTTGCGCGAACAGGGCTGGCGCAAACAGGCAGAGTAGCAGGGCGAGTAAAAATCTCGTCATCATGTGTGATGTGTTTGGTGTGCGCGGGTAAAATTATACCAGATTTCCGTAATTCGAGCATTATCGGAATTTTGAAAGACTGGTAATGACGGGATATTACATTATCGCAGGTATCCTGCCCCGATTGAGATAAATCGCAGGTAATTGCCTTGCAGTGACAGACGACCGCAGGAAAGATGTCTTGCTATGATACCCGGCGCCGACAGATGAATAGCGCCCAGTACAGATGCACCAAAAAGGCCACATAACTTACTGTCCAGAACAGCAACCATCGCCGGGCGGCGGTTTCCGATTGTTTTCGGAAAAAGAACCAGATCAGGGCAGGGAACAGTAGTATCATGGTTGCCCAGGCCGTGTAAAAGGTCTGATAAAGCCGGAGTGCACCGACCTGATCCAGCACATCAGCCGGCGGTGCAGGGTTATCAGGCGTCGAAGGCGGAGAAAAACTGAAAAAATTTCGGTCGACCGTGGTCCGGGCCATGATAAATGCGGCAGCAAGCAGCAGAGCCGTCGTACCAAGCGCAATGTACCAGGAGCGGGCGGGAATAGGGGAGGAGGAGCGGAGGGTTGACATGTTTTCTTGTTGATTTCAGGTGAACCGGTTGTTTCAGGATTCCGGAAAAGTCGCACAGCACCTTTTAATCAATTATCCTGTGCATATCTTTATATATAACCTCTTCATTGCCGTTTCTCAACTCAACAACCCATTTCAAATCAAATAGTTCCTCTGGATATGACCGGCCGTTGGTCCGTCTCATACCGATCAATTTATCCCAGTTCTCTACCAGTATTTTCACGTCGAAGCAGGATTCCTTATTTCTGAAGTTTGTAATCATATAGGTGTTGTCGCCTTCCTCCACAAATGTTTTAAAAAAATAGCGGTAGTCTTCCGGTTTGTTCTTACTTATCTTTTTTATCAGCAACTTTTGACTGGCTTCTGTTAATTCATCCCCTTTGTCCCGGTTTGGGGCTCCCGCATTACATTCCGGTACAGGGCTGAAATAATGCTCCGGAAAATCGCAGGAAGCCAGCGTTGTAAGCATCAGAAGCAGAATGGCGTAATTTTTCATGATGTCGTTTTTCTTTATAAGTGACTGACAAGTGCGAAATTGCAGGGTTGACGACGAACAAAGGAATGCGTTCAGGTATGAACGCAACAACGGGTAATTACGCTGTGGCCTGTTGAATGGTGACAGTTGGACAGACAAAACCCGGGCAAAATTTTCATCTTTACAGCAAAACCGATTCCGTTTCCCGGCAAATTTGGCCAGGATGCATGCCCTTCACTTCAAACCCGTTTTATGCTACGATCTGTAATTACTACCTGTCTGACCCTTGCCTTTTTGTTCCCGGCGGCTGCACAGCGGCTTTACATGCCGCGCGACGTAACTGCGGCGTTTAAAAAAGGCACACGTTCGCCGGATGGATTGCCCGGAAAAAACTACTGGCAAAACCACGGTCGCTACTCCATTACCGTAACTGCCCTGCCTCCCGACCGGACGATCAGGGGCGAAGAAACCATCACCTATGTGAACAACAGTCCTGATACCCTGGGCGACGTTATGGTGAAACTGTTTTTAAATATTCACAAACCCGGCGCTCCCCGGAACTTTGGTGCGGTTGCCGATTACCTGAATGACGGCGTGCATATCGATGGCGTTACCTTTAATGGCGCCGAAGCGAAATGGGTCGATAATCCATACCTTTTCACGACACAGCCCTTTCACTTGCCCGAACCCCTGGCGCCGCATGATTCCATGGAAATTTCTTTTAAATGGCATTACGCCATCTCCCTGCTGAGCAATCGCGAGGGCATGATCGACTCGACCACCTATTTTCTGGCATATTTCTATCCGCGGATTGCCGTATACGATGATGTGAACGGATGGGACGACATGAATTTTATGGACACGCACGAGTTTTACAGCGATTTCAACGACTATTCTGTTACGGTCCGGGTGCCTAAAAATTACGTTGTCTGGGGGACCGGCACGCTTCAGCAGCCGGAGCAGTTGCTGCAACCCGACATTTTGCAACGGTTCAGGCAGTCCTTCACTTCCGATCAAACGATTCAGGTGGTCACCAAAGAAGACCTCGACAGGCAAATGGTCACCACACAAAACGACATAAACAGTTGGCAATTCAAGGCTGCAAATATTCCGGATATGGCTTTTGGACTCAGCGACCATTACCTCTGGGATGCTGCCAGCGTGGTGACAGACGACGCGACGAACAGAAGGGTGAGCGTACAGGCGGCCTATTCAGACGCTGCCGCCGACTATCGGAGCATGGTATCATACGGCCGGCATGCTGTGGACTGGCTGTCGCACAACTGGCCGGGCGTTCCCTACCCGTATGAAAAGACTACTGTTTTTCAGGGCTTTGCCGGCATGGAATACCCCATGATGGCCAATGATGAATCCTACGAAAATTCCGTTTTTTCAAGATTTGTGGCCGAGCATGAAATTGCGCACACCTACATGCCCTTTTACATGGGCACCAACGAAACGCGCTATGGTTTCATGGATGAAGGCTGGGCTACTACCCTGGAATTATTGATCGGGACCGCAGATATGGGCGTGGAAAAGGCTGAAGATTTTTACAAACAATTCAGGGTCAGGGAATGGATCAGTAACCCGTCGGCCGATGGAGATATTCCCATCATTACGCCGGGGAATGCCCTCACTGGCCTGGGCTTTTTTACCAATGAGTACGGCAAAGCCTCGCTGGGGTATCTCGCCCTGAAGGATATGCTGGGAGATGCGCTGTTTAAAAAATGCCTGCATGTCTATATGGATCGATGGCATGGCAGGCACCCCATACCGTGGGACTTCTTCAATACTTTCAATCAGGTATCGGAAAAGGATTTAAACTGGTTCTGGGACAACTGGTTCTTTTCTCCCCACTACATTGATGTGGCCATTCAGCGAGTGGAACAATCAAGGTCTGCTACCACCATAACTATTGCCAATATAGGCGGCATGGCTGCCCCGGTTACCATCGAGGCCACATTCAGCGATGGTACTTCAGCGCGTTTTCACCAGACCCCCGTGATCTGGCAGGCCAACCCCGGACTGGCTGTCGTTACGATCCCCGGCAAGAAAAAGGTTACCGCGTTACAACTGGACGGGGGCATATGGATGGATGCCGATACGTCGAACAATGAATGGCGGGAAGGCAAATAGGCGAAGTATTGATGCTATTCTGGTGCTCCCCGCGTGCCGGGGTTATGTTCCGATGTCTTCTACAGGAGCCGTGTTTCTGTAAGTTGAGGGTATGCCTGTGATGAAACCAGTATTATAAATATAAATTATAAGGACATAAAATATATAGATAAAAACTATCGCTATGTTATTGTAAATTTGTACTTCAAACGATCTAAATATATAAAAATGGAAAATAGCACACATCACAGCACATCAGCCTACAATGTTAACGGGGAAAGCAAATGCCCGTTCAGCGGCGGGGCGCTGAAGCAAAGCGCCGGTAGCGGTACCCGAAACCGCGACTGGTGGCCCAATCAGTTGAAATTGAATATCCTTCGTCAAAACACACCCCAGTCCAATTCCATGGGTGCGTCGTTCAATTATGCCGAGGCATTCAAGACCCTCGACCTGGGCGCCGTAAAGAAGGATATCGTCGATCTGATGACCACGTCCCAATCCTGGTGGCCCGCCGATTACGGTCACTACGGCCCGTTTTTCATCCGGATGGCCTGGCACAGCGCAGGTACTTACCGGATCTCCGACGGTCGGGGCGGCGGGGGCTCCGGAACCCAGCGATTTGCACCGCTGAACAGTTGGCCCGACAATGCCAACCTCGACAAGGCACGCCTGCTGCTGTGGCCGATCAAGCAGAAATACGGCAATAAACTATCCTGGGCAGACCTGATGATCCTCGCAGGCAACTGCGCCCTCGAATCGATGGGTTTCAAAACATTTGGTTTCGCCGGCGGACGCGAGGATGTCTGGGAACCTGAGGAAGACGTCTACTGGGGTTCTGAAAAAGAGTGGCTCGGCGACAAACGCTACACCGGCGACCGGGAACTCGAAAATCCTCTTGCAGCCGTTCAGATGGGTCTTATCTACGTCAATCCGGAAGGCCCTAACGGAAATCCCGATCCGCTCGCTGCTGCCCGCGACATTCGCGAGACTTTTGGCCGTATGGCCATGAACGACGAGGAAACCGTGGCGCTTATTGCCGGCGGCCATACCTTCGGCAAAACCCATGGCGCCGCCGATCCCGGCAAATACGTCGGTCGGGAACCTGCCGCAGCAGGCATTGAAGAACAAAGCCTTGGCTGGAAAAACACCTTCGGCAGTGGAAATGCCGGCGACACTATTACCAGCGGACTGGAGGGCGCATGGACTACCACACCGACAAAGTGGAGCAACAACTTCTTCGAGAACCTGTTCGGATACGACTGGGAACTGACTAAAAGTCCGGCCGGCGCCCACCAGTGGAAACCCAAAGGCGGCGCAGGCGAAGGCACCGTGCCGGATGCACACGATCCGTCAAAGCGGCACGCGCCATTTATGCTCACCACCGACCTCGCGTTGCGGATGGACCCGGTTTACGAGCCCATTTCCAGGCACTTCTACGAAAATCCCGATGCATTTGCAGATGCGTTTGCCAGGGCATGGTTCAAACTGACACACCGCGATATGGGCCCCCGTGCGCGTTACCTCGGCCCGGAAGTGCCGGCAGAAGCGCTGATCTGGCAAGACCCTGTCCCGGCCGTAACGCATCCATTGATCGACGAGCAGGATATCGCAGCCCTGAAGAGCAAGATACTGGCCTCTGGTCTGAGCGTGTCTCAACTGGTGTCTACCGCCTGGGCGTCGGCGTCTACTTTCCGGGGCTCCGACAAACGCGGCGGCGCGAACGGCGCACGCCTTCGCCTGGCGCCGCAAAAAGACTGGGCCGTCAACCATCCTGCCCGACTGGCAAAAGTGCTGAAAACGCTGGAGGGCATCCAGGCCTCGTTCAACAGCGCTCAGGCAGGCGGAAAACAGGTTTCCATGGCCGATTTGATCGTTTTGGGCGGATGCGCAGGCATCGAGCAGGCGGCAAAACTTGCGGGTCACGATGTGAAGGTGCCTTTTACGCCGGGGCGGACCGATGCCACACCCGAACAGACTGATGTGGAATCTTTTGCCGTGCTGGAGCCGGCTGCTGACGGATTCCGCAATTACTTTAAGCCCAAACACCTTGTATCGGCAGAGGAAATGCTGGTTGACAAGGCACAACTGATGACACTGACGGCGCCGGAAATGACCGTTCTGGTTGGCGGCATGCGTGTTTTGAACACCAATTTCGACCAGTCCGGGCACGGTGTTTTCACCAAACGCCCGGAGGCGCTTACCAACGACTTCTTCGTCAACCTGCTCGATCTGGGCACGACCTGGAAGGCAACTTCGGAAGCCCAGGATGTGTTTGAAGGGCGCGATCGTACGACGGGAGAACTGAAATGGACGGGTACCCGGGTCGATCTCATCTTCGGATCCAACTCGGAACTCCGGGCGCTTGCCGAGGTCTATGCATGTTCGGATGCCCGCGAAAAGTTCGTGCAGGATTTTGTAGCAGCGTGGGCCAAGGTGATGAACCTGGACCGTTTCGAACTCGCATGATCATGCCGCAAGGCAGGGTGTTAGCGATCGTACATTAAGCATAGCAACCACGCTCCTGAGAATATTTGTAAGGTTAACAGTAAAAGGCGGTCCGGTGACGGGTCGCCTTTTATTATTGTCGGCCCCTTTTCGGCATCGGTTCACCCCGGTGCATTAAAGGCGACCACCGGCAGCCGGGTTTTTTCAAAAGCCACCCCGATTTTGGGGTGGCTCATGCGAATCAATCAGTGGAATACAAAAGGCATTACTGGCCCTGTTTAACCGGCATTACCTTTTCCGGCAAAAGCCCGTGTGCCTCTTTATGTGTTTCGATAATGTTTTTTGAATTCTTTGATTCTGATAAACACATCACCACACCTTCCTTTTCATCTACCCAATAGTTGATGAAATTGACGTGATGCTTTTTTTGCACTGCCAGGTCTTTGGCATGCGCAGCGGCTACATCTTTTGCCGAAACCTTTCCCGGACCGAAATAATGGATGTCGAGGAACAAACGTTTTTTCTCTTTTAAATCTGCCTCTGCTCCATCAGATACCTGGTAGATTTGTGTGGGTAACAATCCGTGCGCCTCGGCATGTGTTTCACGGATTGATTCGGCGTTGTCGGCCGAGGAAAGGCAATATACGAGCCCTTCTTTTTCATCAACCCAGAACTTCTTAAACGAAACGTTGTGTTTTCCCTGAACCTGAAGGTCTTTGGCATGCGCTGCTTCAACTGCTTCGAAGGTTACTGAACCGGGTTCCAATTGGTGCACATCTATAAACAGGTGTTGTGCCGCCGTTGAATCCTCCAAAAAACTTGCAGCAGTTGATTGTGCAGTCAACTGAAAGGAAATTAAACCGAAAATGGCCGTAAAGGCCGTGATCAAAAAAGTTTTCATTGCTAAATAAATTTGAAAGTGTTTAAAATTTTGTGCTGCAAAGGAAGAGGCTTTTTTGACCCCGGATTTGAGGGGTTTACCCTATTTTAGGCTACCTTGCACCCCATTTTTACAGGCAGATTATGGAGCTATTCGAAAGGGCAGAATATTTATCCTTGCTTCACACAAAATTTGCAACTATCTCGGCCGGCGAAGGGCATTGCGTGTTTGTTCACGGGGAAGCCGGTATAGGGAAAACATCTTTGGTAAAGGCTTTCTGCACAGAAGTAAGGGATGGTTGCAAAATACTCCGGGGCGCATGCGACGCTTTGTTTACCCCCCGGCCGCTTGCACCGTTGTACGACATCATGTGGCAGTTGAACAACAACCCATTGCCTAACAGTCATTCCATTGAAGAACGATCTGGTTTGTTTGCGAACTTTTTCCGGGAGTTGAGCCAGGTAAAGGAAAAAACAATCATTATATTTGAAGATATACACTGGGCAGATGAGGCCACGCTTGATTTTATAAAATTTTTTACCAGGCGTATCAATCAGCTGCGCTGTCTGTTTATTCTTACTTACCGGGACAATGAAATAGACGGAAGGCATCCGTTACGAAATGTACTGGGTCAACTGATTGCCGGTTCGTTTACAAAGATCAATTTACCACCCTTATCAAAACAGACAGTAGAAAAACTAGCAGATGAAAAAGACTGCAACGGAAAAGATATTTACAGGATATCCGGTGGCAACCCGTTTTATGTAAATGAATTGCTGGCGGATTATAATGTAGAAATACCTGATAGTATACGCGATTCCATTTTGTTTGCCTACAATCGTTGCGATGAAAGATCGAAAACGGTGTGGGACGTTCTTGCGGTCACACCCGGTGCATTTGAACTGGCCTATATAGAGAAAGTAGCCCCGGATTATGCCGATGAAGTGGCGCTTTGCCTGGACTATAAGATATTAATTATAGAAAACAATTGTATTTCATTTAAACATGAAATATTCAGAAAAACAATTGAATCGCTGATTACCCCCATAAATAAAATAAAAATCCATAAAAAAATTCTGGAGATGTTTCTCCGGCACTTTGAAGAGAAGTCGGAGATAGAGCGCATTGTTCACCACGCCAAAAATGCCAATGATTATGAATTAGTGGTCCGGTATGCCCCAATGGCAGCAGCCCGGGCTGCTGCGGTAGGCGCCCATGCTCAGGCGACCATGTTGTACTTGTCTGCCATAGAGTGTTACCATGGTGATGATATAGATGTGCTCATCAGGTTTTATGAATCGTACGCCTACGAATGCTATCTCACTTATCGGATTAAAGAAGCCGTCCGCTATACTGAAAAATCACTGAACCTTTGGAAGAAAAAGGGGGATGCCGGGAAGATCGGGAACTGCTTGAGATTCCTGTCCAGGCTATGGTGGTTTGATGGCAACCGGGAGAAGGCTGAAAGTTTTGGCGTACAGGCAATCGAAGTTTTTGAAAGACAACCGGTGTCCAAAGAGAAGGCAATGGCCTACAGCAATATATCACAGTTGAAAATGCTGTCCGAACAGCCGGCAGAATGTATTTTGTCTGGAGAACAAGCTATTGCAATGGCAGAAGAACTGGCCGATGACGAGATACTTTCACATGCATTAAACAACGTAGGTAATGTAAAAATTAAAATGCCGGCTTCCAGGCAAAAAGGTCGCGAACTTTTAGAACAAAGCCTGGATATAGCACTAAAAAATTCTTATCACGAGCATGCGGCCCGTGCCTTTACCAACCTTTCCTATAGCGCTCTTGTGATAAAGGACTATGCGATGGCGAGAAAATACACCGACGCCGGCATCAGGTATTGCGAAGAACGGGACATGGACCCCTGGAACATGTATATGCTATCCAGCAGTGCCAGGCTTGAACTTGAAACATGCAATTGGGAGCAGGCCCTGCGTATAGCGGAAAATATACTTGAGAACGAGGGTCAGTCGCCGATCATTAAAATTACTTCGCTTGTCGTTGTGGCGACCATACAATTGAGAAGAGGCGATACCGGCATGCTTCCTCTTTTGTATGAAGCAAAAGAGAAAGCATTTGAAACGATGGAACTGTCAAGGATCATTCCCGCCTTGACGGCCTTGCTGGAATATGAATGGATAACAGGAACGCCATGCATCGAAAAAAATGAACTTGAGCAAGTCTTGAGTCTGATGGAACGGATGGGAAATATATATGAAAACAGCCAGTTTGTTTTCTGGCTTTCCAAAGCCAGAAAACAAACGGTTGCACTAAGAGAAATATATGAAGGCTATGATATAAGCAGTACGGCCAACATCGCAACAGCGGTGGCCTTATGGGAAAAATCTGGTAACCTTTACGAACAGGCGCTCCTGTTGTTTGAAGGGGATGAAGTGCAAAAACGAAAAGCAGTAGCTATCGCGCATGAACTTGGCGCCATCGCAACATGTGAAAGAATGAAAATGGAGATGCGGGCATCCGGTATTAAAAGCATTCCCCGAGGCATGCGGAAAAGCACCCGGTCGAATACTGCGCTTTTAACGGAACGGGAGATAGATGTGCTGCAATTGTTAAAAGAAAATCTGCAAAACAAAGAAATTGCTTCCCGCTTGTTTATTTCTGCCAAAACGGTTGACAACCATATTTCCTCCATACTCCTTAAACTGGATGTAAATTCCCGAATCAAAGCCGTTTCGGAAGCCCTGCGCCTTGAAATCATAAAATAACGTGGATTGTACACCCCGGATCAGCAGTTACTCAAAAAGCCCTTGCAGGCCGTACATAATAACTCATAGCAGTATTATTGAACGCCACCAGTGACTTCTTCCGCCCCTGTTGAAATTGCCTAACCCTTTTGAGGCCAGATTGCGGTGCATAGCCAGGAGTTCGTCTTTTGATGGCAGGAACCAGTCTCTGGGCCTTTACCTCAGGTATCATGTTCTTTGTTTCATAACCGCCAACAGACCTCCCTTGGGTTCATAAACTGTCGTTTTTTTAAGGTTTTGAACAGTTGAGCGGTTTCCCCTTTATTTATTTTAGCAATAATTATAAGCCGTTTGGCGGCATCAAAATAATTGATAACAAAATTTTCATCCGGATTGTACGGGATGTTGTTCAAATCGGGCAAGACGCCTTTGAGGGCTGTCAGAACATTTTCATAGTTTCGGTCCAGGATAACAAATTGCGTACCACCACTTTCTTTTAAAACGCGAGACTTTCTGCTACTAGAATTGGTGTGGAAAAATTGAGCCACGACACGTTAAACTGCTCATACAAATCTTGCTTGATCTGGTTTCCGGAAAGCCCTCCCGCTGGAATAGCGTTTCTATATTAAGTTCAATATATTCATCTATCAGTTTTTTAAAGGAAGGGTCATTTGCGGTATTTGCCTCGATAAATTGCTTCAAAGATTCCGAGGTGCCGTAAACGCCTTTACAGGTTTCCAAAAAATTGAAGACGCAATATGGACGGCTGATTTTGAACCGCAGCAACGGCATCTCCTTTGCCTGTACAAGTGTAAAACACAGAATGGAAAACCAAATAGTAAAGATCTTTTTCATGGGTAAAGTCTGCTTTTCTTTCAGTTGAAGTTATATCCTTTAATTGAAATGTATTTATTGTTCTGATTTAGGTCATGTGATTTAGAGGCTGTTAGCGTTAGGCTTTTGGGGATGGATTCATGACAATTCCATGTTACAGCGTCTCGACAGAGCAATTTTTCGCACAGATTTTACGCAGAAACTATTCGCAGATTTCACACAGAATGCTTCTGCGTAGAATCTGTGCCAGAATTTTTCTGCGTAGCATCTGTGCGAAAAACCAGTCACCATCAGGGCAATAAGTTTAAGCATACGCTTACTGTTTTTTTAATCCTGCTTGCGGTATAATAACTTCTTTGCCAACCATTTCCTGACCGGTTCATCATAAAGTTTTAATGCCGCATATGATACCAACAAAATCAGAAATAACAGCCCAAGCCCTTCTATAATCCCTTGTTCAATTGGTATGTTATTATTTAAAACCCACGCAAAATATATATAGATAAACGGAAAGTGAATAATGTATACCGGATATGAAATGTCTCCCAGGAAAGTGCAAAACGTATCTAAATG
>ERZ724514.852-NODE-852-length-13743-cov-3.942504_pt1 | contig 13743 bp, 15 predicted proteins | sample MGYA00376047_ERZ724514 | MGnify/ENA primary metagenome ERZ724514 (study PRJEB28724, sample SAMN07190883) | activated sludge metagenome | isolation source: activated sludge of sewage treatment plant in Hong Hong | place: Hong Kong | collected 2016-03-17 ...
ACCCAGAAAGCAATTGATGAGACCAACCGGCTGTCCTTGCACGAAGGCAAGGCCGCCGACGTAGCTCGGCGTCTCGCGCAGACGCGCGACGAGCGATCCCTTCACCTCTGGCGCGAGGCCCTCGCCACCGCCCATCGGGTCGCGCGCGTAGTGGTCGAGGAGATCGATCAGAGCCGTGGCATCGGCGGGTTCGTCGAGCCGGACCGCCCGCACCTCGGCGCCTGCCATCGACTGTGCGGCCTTTCCTCTCATGGCACGAGCGGGTTCCACAGCGCAGCGACACGACGTTTCCCGTCCAGGACCATGACGGCGGCCTGCTTCCTCACGCGACTCGTCGCGCGTGCCCACTCGTTGATCGCGTCGCGTCCCATCCTGCTGCCGTGGAGCGCCAGCGATGAGGCAGCGGGGCGTGAGCAAGTTTGCGAACCCGCGACAGGCACTGGAGACCGAAGAGGAAACATGGCGGAATGGACGTGCTCTCGAACAACAGCATGGTAACGGTAACGAATGAGGAGGACCCGGTACCAGCGGAGAAACACCTGGCCAACGATCTGCCCTGAATTATCTCCTTGCTTGCGTCGGAGGAAGAAGAGACTTCCGGCATTGTCGTCCAATCGAACTTCAATTGTTACTGGCTGGTCGATGGTCTGCAAGCGGCGGCGTGCATGGATTGGCTGCGTCGCGATGATTTGCCGGAACGACCTTGTGCGTCGCTGCCTGCCACCTGCCCGCTCCGACCACTGGCAATCGCGCTACTCTATCCATCCTCCAGAACATCAGGGAAGATCCCATCATGAACACGCAGCGGACGACCAGAGCAGGCAAGCGAATCCGGGTAGGCGAGCAGGAGATCATTCCGGTCGGTGCGCCCAGCCACGGCCTGCGCGATCTGTACCATCTCAGTCTGACAGTCTCCTGGCCAATATTTCTCGCCTGCCTGGGCATTGCTCACCTCGCCCTGAATACGCTGTTCGCGCTGCTTTATCTCGCACCCGGCGACGCCATCGCCAACGCTCGTCCCGGCTCGTTCGCCGATGCCTTTTTCTTCAGCGTGGAAACTCTGGCGACGGTCGGTTACGGCAACATGAATCCGCAGACGTACTACGGACACGTGGTTGCCACAGTGGAAATATTCACCGGCATGATCAGTGTCGCGATGACGACCGGTCTGATTTTCGGTCGTTTTGCGCGGGCGCGGGCGCGCATTCTGTTTTCCCGACCGATGGTGGTAACGCTCTTCGACGGCCAGCCAACGCTCATGTTCCGCCTCGCCAATCAGCGTCACAATGAGATCATCGAGGCTTCCGTTCGGCTGCGGCTGGTTCGCCGCGAGTTGACCCGCGAGGGAATCGAGATGCGTCGCATCCACGACCTTGCCCTGTTGCGCCAGCAGACACCAGTGTTCTCGCTGAGCTGGACGGTAATGCACCCGATCACGCCAGACAGTCCGCTGTTCGGAGAAACCGCACCCAGTCTCAAGGCAGCCGACGCGCTGTTCGTGGTCACGGTCGAAGGCATGGATGAGACCTTCGCTCAGACCGTGCATGCGCGCCACAACTATGTTGCCGATGACATCGCGTGGAATCAACGCTTTGCAGACGTGCTCCAGGTCGTTGAAGGCGGCCAGCGCTATCTCGATTACCACCGCTTCCACGACGTCCTGCCCAGCACGCCGGGGCGCATGCCAGAGCATTGACGCGTAATCCGGACATTCCGGTCGGCGCCGTGAAAGTCGCCGAACCTGGCTGCGACACTGCTTGCATCTCGGTACAGATTGCGGACAATACCGGGGGTCGCTACCGGCATTGGTCGACACGATCTCGGGCAGTGGGGTAGCAAGTCTTGTCTGTACGAAACCAATCCAGCGAAGAACCAGGGCGATCGGAGCCGCCATCGGCCGATACCGGCAGACATCAGGCTGAGCGCTGCGAGATCGTGCTCAGCGTCATCGTTCCGACCTACAACTATGCGCAGGTACTTCCACGCGCGCTTGATTCCGTACTCGTACAACAGGCCGCTGATGTCGAACTGATCGTGGTCGACGACGGATCCAGCGACCATACGGGCGAAGTGCTCTCCGAATATGTCGCGCGTCATCCGCGTTTGCAGGTGATCCGTCAGGCCAACGCCGGCGCGGCGGCGGCCCGCAACCGGGGAATCCGCGAAGCTCGAGGCACTTACGCGCTCCTCCTCGACGCGGACGACGAGCTGATGCCGAACGCACTGGCGAACCTGCGCGCCGTGCTGGCCAGCAATCCCGGCGTCGGGATGATCCTCGGAGCGCACCTCGCTGTTCATCCGGACGGACGCGAACGACTGCTGACACCGGCGGCAATGCCCCGCGCCACAGCGTTGCAACTGGCGAGGCGCTACCTGCTCGACAAACGTGTTTCGATCGCACACGGGTGTTCGCTGTTTCGCCGCGACCTGCTCCTGCAGCGCCCCTATCCGGAAGAGCTGCGCGGCGGGGAAGACGTCGCGGTGTTCGCGTATCTGCTGGTCAGCGCTCCGGTCGCCGTCACGCGCGCGCCGCTGGCACGCATCCACAAGCACGCGGACAGTCTGCGCCACAACCGGGAGAATGCGGAACAGCGCGCCTTGCTGATGGTTTCCGAGGTGTTCGCCAGTCTGCCGGCCGAATGCCAGGCGTTGCGCATCGACTACCAGGCGCAGCGCTACCTGTCCTTGTTCCGTACGGCCTTGTTGGCAGATGACCGGCCGGCGGCGCTGCGCTTCTATCGTTGCGCGTGGCACCTGAGCCCGCTGCAGGCTTTGCGCTGGAGATACCTGAACAAGGCAATGCGCACGCTCGCTTGCCCACACGGGCAGAATTGATTCGTTCTGGAGGTTCCTGGTGATTGACCGGATTCGGCGACTGTTGCGCATTCCGCCGGTGACGCTTGCCTTCGTGGGGAGCCTGCTGTTGCACCTGGTGGCGATCTCCGGGACGGTGATCGTGAACCGGGACGCCGCACTCTACCTGCACATTGCACGGCAAGTAGTGGAATTGGGGCCAGGAGCGGCACAGGCCCAATTCGACTGGCCGTGGTTCTCGTTGTTGATCGCCGGAACGCACAGCCTGCTCCGATTACCCTTCGAAACCGCAGCCTACCTGTGGTGTGTTCTGTTCATGGCCGGGACCAGCGCCTTGCTGGTATCGATCTGCCAGCGCTACGTTGCGGGCAGCGGCTACTGGGCTTGTCTGGTCGTCCTGTCGATTCCCGCTTTCAACCAGTTGCGCGACGACATTCTCAGAGAATACGGTTTCTGGTTCTTTTGCGTCCTGGCACTGTGGCTGGCGCTGCAGTGGTTCGAGCAGCGAGGGTGGTGGCGTGCCGGCCTGATTCAGCTTGCCATCGTGCTGGCGGCACTGTTTCGTTTGGAAGCGGTTTTCCTGGTGCCTGTCTTCGTTCTCTGCCTGCTACCGGAACTGAATACGCGCCGCGGCTGGCTGGGGCTGGTGCAGCTCATCGCAGTGCCGCTTGCCGCGGTGCCTGTGCTCGCGCTGTCGGGACTTGCCGGTGAGGCTCGCGTCACCTACTACTGGTCACTGCTTGGCCCGCAGGCGGTGCTGCAGAGATTCGACGTCATCGCCAGGGGCTTTGCCGAAGTAGCGCTGCAGAAACACGCAGCGGACGACGCCCGCCGGATCGTTTTCTTCGGCTTGCTTTTCTCCGTGCTGGCGAAGTTCTTCGCCGTCAGCGGGCCTTTTGCCCTGCTCTTCCTCAACCCTGCCAGCTGGTCTGCTGTCGGCGACTACTGGCGGAAACTGCGGCCGCTCGCCGTCGCATGGCTGCTTTATTTCTGTATCCTGCTCCTCTTTCTGGTGCAACAGGGTTTCGTCAATGGTCGCTATGCCGGCTTCCTGAATCTGCTGGCCATTCCGCTGTTTGCCATGGCGCTGCTCGTCTCGGTAAAACGCTTTCCGCGTTGGACAAAGCCGTTCGTCGTGCTGGCGGCGATCGTCATGCTCACCAACGTCGTTTCGCTGGCTGCCAGGAAAACTCATTATCTCGAAGCGAGTGCCTGGCTATCGCAGAATACGCAGCCTTCGGACTTCATCTATTATGACGATTCCCGGATCGCCTATTACGCCGGCAGAGGTTATCCCATGATGCCAACGCGCGAGGATCTGGTCGCTGCACCGCCGGAGTTCTTGCAGAGGATTCGCTACTTCGTGATCGCGGCGAGGAAGGATGACCCTCTGCTCGAGCACTGGCTCGCCGAGCAAGGCAAGCGGGTCCTGATTCGGTTTGCCAATCGCAAGGGCGAGACAGTGCTGATCATCGGCGACTGACGCTGCGTGCACCCGGCTTCTTCACGGCCCGCCAATGGCGTGACCGGCCAAACTCGGCTTCGCAGCTGCTGCCGATCAGACGTCGTCGAGACTCGCGTCCTGCAGGATGTTTCGATAATCCAGCCTTTCCAGCTCACGGCGCACGCGCCGTCTCTCTGCCTCCGATCCCGTCTTGCGACCGGCAATACCGGGGTTCAGGACCATCGTGGCGTGGTTGATGTGGCGCACGTGCCTCGCCAGGCCATGAATGTCGAGGAATTTCATCGTGAAACCCTGCTGCACGAGCTTCTCATGCAGAACCTTTCCGGCGACTTCGTCTTCATCGAAACTCAACGCGAGGCGTCGCAGCAGATCGCTCCGGTACAAGGCGCAGTGGCTGCGAAGGTATCTGGCCTTGTCGTCGGAACCGCCCGCTCCCTGTTGCCCCAAGCGTTTACGGCAAGTGGCTGACATCGCCAGCCAGGTGGACTCCAGTCGTTTCGCGGCACGCCGGTACCAAGGCTTGAATTCGAGCTTCCAGCTACCGACGCCAGCCACCTGCTGATCCGTCCCGATCTGCTCGAGCAGGTAATCCAGCCAGCCCGGCGAAATGACAACGGTGTCGGTGTGCATGGAAATCACGTACGCCGCAACCACGCGCGTCATACCCAGATCAAGCGCCCGCGAGTGTGCCTGGGCAACGCTCTCGCCCGGAACGGGCTCGCGCTCGATCAGGGTGATCCAGGAAAGTCGGCGCAGATAATCGGTCGACGCGTCCTTCGAACCATTGTCGATCACGATCACCTGGATGCGTGCAAGGTTCGTGTACTTCCGCAGCGACCGCAAGCAAAGCTGGGTGAGTTGGAGGGTACGGAAATGCGGAATCAGAATCGCAACCTGCGGGCCCGCAAGATCGTTCATGCAAGAAATCTGGATTTCAGCGAAAAGTCGCATTGTAAGCGACGCTGGGCCGGAATCTGGTCACCGTCGCGTGGTGCCGACAGGCAGCAGCCGCCGCTGAACGTCCGCGGCATCACCGCAAACCTAGCGTGAGGACCCGTCCGACCGGGAGTCCGACCACTGCTGCCACCGCTGCAAGCGGCGCAGCATACGCTCCACGTGCCCGCCTTGCCAGTAATACTGCCCACAGACCTCGCATTTGTAGGCCTGCCGGATGTCCGTCGGCCACGAGAATTCCGGCGCGCCTACCGCCTCGACCAACGGCGTGTTGCAGCGTGAGCAACGGCTGAACGGCCGATGCAGCCAGTCGATGTGCAGTCTTCGGTCGAGCTCGCGCACGCAGCTCTCGATATCGTTGCCCGCCAACAGCACGACCACTCGCGGTGCGTCGCGGATCTGCAGCAACGTGCGATCGCGCGTCAGCAGCAGTCGATCGTCTGCCGCCGCACGTTCGATCAGGCGCCGGTCCGGAGTACCGTCAGGCTCCATTTCCGCGTCATGGCCGGCGATGCGTAGCCATCGGGCCAGACCCTTGAGCATTTCGTCACAGAGGAATTTCATTCCTCGACCCTCCGCAGCCGTCCGACACCTGCCGGCGAACCGACCTCATCCGGTGCTCAGTGCGTGCCGAGCGCTTCTTGCTGCAGCGTGGGGTAGTCGATGTAGCCGTTGGCACCGCCCTTGTAGATCGTGGACGAGTGCCAACTGGCCAACGGTGCCGCTATGCGCAGTCGCTCGACGAGATCGGGATTGGCAATGAAGTGCTTGCCAAAGGCGATCAGGTCGCCGCTGTCGGCACGCAATGCAGCTTCTGCACGCGCAGCGTCGAAACCGCCGCAGAGAATCATCGTGCCGGAATAGCAGGAACGCAGCTGCTGCAGCAAGTCGCTCTGCGAATCGTGGATCCAGCTTCCGGACTGATCATAGACGTGCAGATAGGCAATTCGCAGCTCGTCCAATCGACAGGCGAGATAGCCGTAAGTGAATAACGGGGCGGGATCCGGCTGCATTTCGTGCGCCGTACCGAGTGGCGAGATGCGCACCCCGACGCGTTCGCTGCCGACCGCACGGGCCACGGCGGCAACCGTTTCGAGGAGAAAGCGCCAACGCTTCCGGGTCGCACCGCCGTATTCGTCAGCCCGGTCGTTCAGGTACGGGCAGCGAAACTGATCGAACAGGTATCCATTCGCCGCATGGATTTCGACGCCGTCAAAGCCGGCAGCGATCGCATTGCCGGCAGCCCGGGCGAAATCCCCGACGATCGCCCGGATCTCCTCGGTGCGCAGCGCACGCGGCGGATCGCAGCGAACCAGGACAGGCTCGCCGTTGCCATCGAGCACCGGCACCCGATCGTTCTGCAAGCCAATGGTACTTGGCCCAACAGGCGGCGAAGCGTCGGCCCGCAAACTGCAATGACCAACTCGGCCAACATGCCAGAGTTGCAAAAAGATGCGGCCGCCGCGCCGATGTACTGCATCAGTGACCCATCGCCACCCGGCCACCTGCGCGGCGTTGTAGATTCCGGGGGTACCGGCGCAACCGCGGGCCTGCAACGACACCGGCGTTCCCTCGCCGATGATCAGGCCGGCGGATGCACGCTGCGCGTAATAGACGGCACTCATTGCGGCCGGCGCGAGCTGCGGCTCAAGCGCGCGATTGCGATTCATCGGCGCCATCACGACGCGGTTCGGCAGCGACAGGCCGCCAAGCGAATAACGAGAAAACATTCTTCTGGTCATTTGTTGATTACCTCCTTTGACGCTTTGCAACACTTTCGGAAGCAATTTGCGTGCCATGACACCTCGACGATCGCCGCACGACGCTTCGGCATCATGGCCTTGCGAGACTTCGGATTTGTGACCGCAGAGGGAACGGGAGCAGCGATGGCCCTCCGTCCTGGCCGGTGCTGCCTGGTCAGCTCTCGGTCGAGTGCAGGGAGAAAACGGAAATCGATGCCGGAAACGAATTCGCTGCGCCAGCGCCGTCACCGCCGGCTCGCCCGGATCTGCGTGTCAACGCCGGCGACGGGTGACAGGCCGGACCGGCGGCAAGGTCATCGGCAGTCATCAGCCGGCACCCGGTCCTCGCCAGCTTACAGGCCCCAGATCTGGTTGGCGCGAACGAAGCCCACCTGTCCGTCGCGATGGCGCACTTTCACCCAGCCGCCGGGTGCCGTCTCGATGTACTCCAGAGAAACATTCTTCTCGGCCTCGAACACCACCGACGCCGCCTCGTCGGCGCCTTGCCGAACCGTCGCACGGCCCGCGGTGACGATCACGGAACGCCGGTTGATCAGAGCCTTGCTCTCGATCCATGCCAAACCGCCGTCGGCGTCGCGGACCTTGGACCATCCTTCGAGGTTCACCACCAGTTCAACCGGCGTTCCCCGCTTGATGACGAAAAGCTTGTTGCCCTTGAGCGATGGCGCGTCGTAGAGTACCGTCGCGACATTGACGCTACGGTACTCGATCGCCAGCGACGGCAGGGAGATGCCGCCGGCGAGCAGCAAGGCCAATAGCCGCTTCATCGATTCGCTACTGGATCGCCGCTTCGCCCGCCCCGTCCTGGGCAGCTTCCTGTTGCTGCAGACGAGACATGTACAGCGCCTCGAAATTGACCGGCTGCAGCAGCACCGGCGAAAATCCCGCACGGATCACGGCGTCAGATACAACTTCGCGAGTGTAGGGAAACAGAATGTTGGGGCAAGCAATCGACAGCAAGGGCTCCATGTTCTCGGCGGGAACGTTCTGGACGCGAAATATGCCGGCTTGCCCGACTTCGACCAGGAAAACGGTCTTCTCCTCGATCTTCGAGGTGACGGTAGTGGTCAAGGTAACCTCGTACACGCCTTCGCCAATGCCCCGGGCATTGGTCTGCAACTGGATGCTGACCTTGGGAGCCTCACGTTCCAGAAAAATCTGCGGCGCGTTGGGCACTTCGACCGACAGATCCTTGATGTAGAGTTTCTCGATCGCAAATACGGGGTTTTCTTGTTCGCTCATGTTCTTCTGTTACCTTTGCATTCTAGAGGGTTAGGAAACTTGGGAGGTGCTAGTCGGAGCTTGCCAGTCACTCTGGCGTGCGGCCGACCGGTGGCCTGGCGGACTCGCGCAATACGAAACCATGTACTTGATATTTTTCCGCTTTCGCCAGCAGGGAAAGCAAGCTCGCCTTTCCTGGCGCATCACATCGCGGGCTGCTGGCGAAGATTTCCGCACCCGCTCTCAGACCGCTTCGCCCGCGAGCAGTGGCAGGAGCTTGCCGGCACGATCGAGTGCAGCCAATTCATCGGACCCGCCGACATGGGTCTGGCCGATGTAGATCTGCGGCACGGTACGTCTGGTGGTTCTCTGGAGCATTTCGGCACGGCGCTCGGGATCGAGGTCGATACGCACCTTCTCGATCTCGACCACTCCGCGAGCGCGCAACAGCTGCTCGGCCCGGATGCAGAACGGGCAGACCGCGGTGGCATACATCAGTACACGTGGAGTCTCGCTCATCTCCGCGCTCCCTTCTTGAGCGGAAGACCCGCCTCGACCCACGCCGCAGTGCCACCTTCGAGCGAGTGCACCCGAGAAAAACCTAGTTTGTTCAAGGTCGAACAGGCGGTTGATGACCGCGACCCGGACTGACAGACGAGAATCACCGGCTGATCCTTGAACTGTTCCAGTTCGCCGGCACGTTCGGCGAGCGATCCTGCCGGAATATTGCGTGCATCGCACAGGTGTCCGGCCACGTACTCGTTGGGCTCGCGAATGTCGATCAACTGCGCGTTCTCGCGGTTGATCAGCATCGCTGCCTGGGTCGGTGTGAGCGAGTTGCCGCGGCCCGGGCGGCGAACCGAAAGCGCCAGCAGCATCGAGCCACTCACCACCGCAACCACCACCAGCAGGATGTTCTGTTGTATGAATTCCAATACATTCTCCGTAACGGACTCGGTCAAGCGGACCGGGGTGGAACGCGCCGGTCCGACAAACGTCGGCGGGACAACACCGTTTTAGTCACCACAGAAAACCTCGCGCATCATGCCGATCAACTGCAGCGTACGCGCATCGCCGACGCGATAGTAAACCCGGTTGGCGTCCTTGCGTGCGAACAGCACTCCCTTCTCGCGCAGGATGGCAAGATGCTGAGAAATGTTGCTCTGCGAAGTACCCACCGCTGCGACAATCTCCTGAACGCAGGCATCCTGATCACCGATGACACACAATATCTTGAGGCGCAGTGGGTGCGATATCGATTTCAGCGCGCGTGCCGCCTGCTCGATATGCTCCTGCTTGTCGATGATGCTCGCCTGGATCGGCACGATGGTATGCCAGACTCTTTATTTATCATATAATTGGCCATTATAAAACAAAACTGCCGGAAGATCGCGCGCTCCACGCGCAAAGCGTGATGCAGGTCACGATCGTGGACAGATCGCGACAGGCTGCGATGATCGTGTTTGCCTCTTCGCCAGGTAACCCAAGTTCAGCAAGGCGTCTGCCGCTCATTGACGAGAAAGAACTTCCCCCCTCACGCCACCATAGGATTCGCCGCCGCCAGCAGGAAGATCTCCGCGAGGCAGGCACAGTGGGCAGCCAGTATCTCCGGAACTCACCGGTCGCGCATTGCGGTAAGTCTTCGCTGGCGCTCGCTGTGCGTTGCGCTGCTGACCGCCGTGCTTGGCGCAAGTGCCTGCGCCGCCAGCGCCAGACAGAACGCCCGCGAGGTCGGCGCCGCTCCGGCCAGCGAAATCGCCGAACGGCAGGGCGACCTGAAATCGCTGCGCGCGCAGATCGAGGCAACGCGCAAGGAAATGGCCAATACGGAAGGTTCGCGCAAGGACGCCAGCGATCAGTTGCAGGATGCCGAGCGAGCAATCTCTGTCACCCAGCGCGAATTGCATGATCTGACGACGCAATCCGACCTGCTGCAGGCAAGACTCAAGGAACTGGGGGCACAGTCCCGGGAACTCGAACAACGGCTGAACGCGCAGCAGGTGCAACTGGAAAGGTTGCTTTACCGACAATACCTGCGTGGCAGCCCCGATCCCCTGCGCCTGTTCCTCAACGGCGACGACCCCAATCAGTTGGCCCGCGACCTGTACTATCTGGAGACGATCGGTCGCGCACGCGGCCAGATCCTGCGCGAGATCGAGTCCACCTTGCAGCGCAAGCAGGCGCTCGCTGCCGAAACCCGACTGCAGGCCGAGCGACTTTCGGCCAGCGAGGCACGGCAGAAGGAGGAACACGCGAGACTGCTGAGCCAGCGCGAACAGCGCCAGGCCGTGCTCGACAAGCTGTCGAAGCAGATCGCCACACAGCGGCGCGAGATCGGCAACATGCAGCGTGACGAAAAGCGCCTGACCGAACTCGTCGATCGCCTGTCGAAGATCATCGCCATGCGCGCGGCCGCGGCCCGGGAAGCGCAGCGACGCGAATTGCCACGTTCCGGCGCTATGGCAGGGACCACGATACGGCACGGCCCAGCCGACGCTGACCGACCGGCGCCACAGGGCAGGCAGGCCGCCGCTGAAGAGCCCACGGCAACGACCGCGGCCCCGGAGGCACGCAGCGGGAGTCCGGCACAACCCGACACGGTCAATCTGGCGCGATTGAAGGGGCAATTGCGCTTGCCAACGCGGGGTGCCGTCAGTAATCGATTCGGCGCTGCGCGTCAGGAGGGCGGCAACTGGAAAGGGGTGTTCATCGGTGCCGCCACCGGCAGCGAAGTGCGCAGCATCGCCGCTGGCCGCGTGGTATTTGCCGAATGGATGCGCGGTTTCGGCAACCTGCTGATCGTCGACCATGGCAACGGCTACCTCTCGATCTACGCCAACAACGACTCGCTGCGCAAACAGGTGGGCGACGAAGTGCGCGCTGGTGAGGCGATCGCCACGGTGGGCAACAGCGGTGGCAATCCGGAATCCGGTTTATACTTTGAGCTTCGTCACCAGGGGAAACCGCTCGACCCGCTGGCTTGGGTCAGCCCGAAATGAAGCGCGTCTTGGAGTGAACTGAATGGGTAAGTGGAAACAGGCCGGGCTGGTTTGCGCCGGCGTGCTTGGTGGCGTTCTGATCAGCCTGCAGTTCTCGGCAATTGCCGACAAGGAGACGCGAGCCAGTCTGCCGGTCGAAGAACTGCGGACTTTTGCCGAGGTGTTCAACGCCATCAAGACCGGCTACGTCGAGCCGGTCGATGACAAAAAGCTGATCACGCATGCGATCAGCGGCATGCTCTCCAACCTGGACCCGCATTCGAGTTATCTCGACGCCGATGCGTTCAAGGACCTGCAGGTGGGAACCCAGGGCGAGTTTGGCGGAATCGGCATCGAGGTCGGGATGGAAGACGGACTGGTCAAGGTGGTCTCCCCGATCGAGGACACGCCGGCGTACCGGGCAGGCGTCAAACCCGGCGATCTGATCTTCAAGATCGACGACACGCTGGTCAAGGGCCTGACGCTGAACGAAGCCGTCAAGCGGATGCGCGGCAAGCCGAAGTCGCAGATCCGGCTGTCGATCCTGCGCAAGGGCGAGGCCAAACCGCTGGAAATCAGCTTGACACGCGAGGTCATCAAGGTCCAGAGCGTCAAGTCGAAACTCCTCGACGACAGTTACGGTTATCTGCGCATCACGTCTTTCCAGGAGAACACGGGCGCTGCGGTGGTAAAGCACCTGAACGATCTCTACAAACCCGGCCCGCTCAAGGGACTCGTCCTCGATCTGCGCAACGATCCGGGTGGCCTGCTGAACAGCGCGGTCGGCGTCGCCGCCGCGTTCCTGCCGGCGGACAGTCTGGTCACTTCGACCGATGGGCGTACGCCCGACGCCAAGCACAGCTTCTCGGCGTCGCCCGCCGACTATCTCCGCGGCAGTCGGGATGACTACCTCAAGGCCCTGCCACCGGAAGCGCGCAAGGTTCCGATGGTGGTTCTGGTCAATGGCGGCTCGGCCTCGGCTTCCGAAATCGTCGCCGGCGCGCTGCAGGACCACAAGCGGGCTCTGATCCTCGGCACGACAACCTTCGGCAAGGGCTCGGTACAGACGGTGCTTCCCCTGCCGGGAAACACCGCGATCAAGCTGACCACGGCGCGCTACTTCACACCATCGGGACGCTCGATCCAGGCCAAGGGGATAGTGCCCGACATCGTCGTCGAGGAAAGCGCTGACGGTACTTCGACCGAGCACCTGCGTGAGGCGAACCTCGAGCACCACCTGGAGAACAACACCTCGCCGCCGGCCAAGGATGCGCCCGCCAAGCCAACCACCGGCAAGCCGGCACCAGTCAAGCCGAAAGGCGGATCGCCGAAGGACGAACCGGACGAGAGCTCCGAACTGCCGGGCCGCGAGCTGGCGTCCAAGAAGGACTACCAGTTGAACCAGGCGCTGAACCTGCTCAAGGGAATGCAGATCATGCAAAGCAAGCGCTAGCTCTGCCGCACGCGGTGGCGAACGTGAAACGTCCGGTGGCGAAAGCGCAAGCACCAATCCGCAAACAGCGGAACATCGTGTTCGCCCGCTTTCCGCCGGAACAGGTACCCGCCGCTTCCAGCGATCTCGGGCAGATGCAGGATCTGGAACTCGAACGCCGCGACGCGCAGCGCGCCCTCGGCGTCGCCTATGATCTGCACCACCACTGCCTGCAGGAACTGGAAGGTACGCTCGAAGACAAGGGCTACCACCTCGACAACACCCTGATGAGCAAGATGATGCGGGCGCTGATCTACTACGTCGAGGAGACGCAGCTGCACAATCTCGAAGCGCCCAACCGGCCACTCAAGCATTCGCAGTCGGAGGCGTATACGCACGCCTGGGAGCGCCACCCGCACGGCGACCACGACGACACGCCACCGGAGTGGCGCGAGTACAAGTAAAACCTGCGCGATGAAAGACGAGCAGTTGCTGCGCTACAGCCGGCACATCCTGCTCGACGAACTCGGCATCGAAGGCCAGCAACGGCTGCTCGACGCGCGGGCGCTGATCATTGGCGCCGGCGGCCTGGGTTCGCCGGCCGCGCTCTATCTGGCAGCCGCCGGCCTGGGACGGATTACTGTCGCCGACGGCGACACGGTCGATCTGACCAACCTGCAGCGCCAGATCCTGCACACGCAGGAACGAATCGGCCAGCCAAAGGCCCGGTCGGCGCAGGCAGCCCTGCATTTGGTCAATCCCGAGGTGCAGGTCGATGCGGTCGGTTCGCGGCTGGGCGGAGACGAACTGGCGCAACTGGTCGCCGAAGCCGACGTGGTGCTCGATTGCTGCGACAACTTTGCCACCCGGCATGCGGTCAATCGCGCCTGCGTCCAGCACCGCAAACCGCTGGTTTCCGGCGCCGCAATCCGGTTTGCCGGCCAACTCGCCGTCTTCGACAGCCGTCATGCCGGGACACCCTGCTACCACTGCCTGTTTCCCGAGGGGGAAGATGTCGACGAACTGCGGTGCGCGGTGATGGGAGTATTTGCGCCGCTGACCGGCATCATCGGCACGATGCAGGCGGCCGAAGCACTGAAACTGATCGCTGGTCCC
>ERZ724514.858-NODE-858-length-13691-cov-6.303388_pt1 | contig 13691 bp, 11 predicted proteins | sample MGYA00376047_ERZ724514 | MGnify/ENA primary metagenome ERZ724514 (study PRJEB28724, sample SAMN07190883) | activated sludge metagenome | isolation source: activated sludge of sewage treatment plant in Hong Hong | place: Hong Kong | collected 2016-03-17 ...
ATCGACCTCGTCCGGCTCAACTTCAATCCGCAGACGCTGCTGCTGCTGAATTTCGTGCTGGGCTTCGTCATGTTCGGCGTTTCGCTGGAACTCAAGGCCGCCGACTTCAGCGAAGCGCTGCGTACGCCGCGTGCCCTGGTGATCGGCCTGCTCGGCCATCACCTGGTGTTTCCGGCCTTCACCTACCTGCTGGTACTGATGCTGGAACCGCGCCCGAGCATTGCGCTGGGCATGATCCTGGTGTCGTCCTGTCCGGCCGGAAACATCTCCAACTTCCTGACCCACTATGCGCGCGGCAACACGGCGCTGTCGGTGTCGATCAGCACGCTGTCGACGCTGTCGGCGATCGTCATGACCCCGGTGAACATCGCCTTCTGGGGCGGGCGCTACGAACCCGCGCAGCCCATCCTGCGTGCCGTAGCGGTCAACCCCGTGGAAATGTTCCTCCACGTGCTGCTGCTGCTCGGGCTGCCGCTGGCTGCCGGGCTGTACGTGTCGCGGCGCTGGCCGGTGTTCACCGCGCGGGCGCAGAAACCGATGAAGTATTTCTCGCTCGTCTTCTTTCTTCTCTTCGTCCTCGCTGCGCTCGGTGCGAACTGGCAGTATTTTCTGGCCTATGTCGGCATGGTGGTCCTGGTGGTCTTCGTCCATAACGCGTCGGCGCTGGCGACAGGGTACGGAATGGCCTGGGCAACGCGCCTGCCCGAGCGCGATCGCCGCGCCGTCGCCATCGAGTGCGGCATCCAGAATTCCGGCCTGGGGCTGATCCTGATCTTCAATTTCTTCGACGGCCTGGGCGGCATGGCGGTCATCACGGCGTGGTGGGGCATCTGGCACATCGTCGCCGGCTTGTCGCTGGCGACTTTCTGGAGCCGCAGGGTGCCGGCGTGAGCGCCTTCCAGCAGGCAGCCCCAAGGGTTGCGCAGCCAGTGGCATGGAGTCGCAGGGCGGCGGGTGATTGCCGCGCCCTTCCCCTGGAATCGGGCACGGGGACGGTAGCGCAATGAACGGCGTCCTCGTCACCGGCAGCTCCGGCTACCTCGGCAGCCAGGTGGTTGCGGCACTGGCCGCGCGCGGCGACGTGGAGACGATTGCCCTCGATGTGCGCGAACCGCATCGCCGCCTGCCGGGCGTCGCCTATGAACTTGCCGACATCCGGGCAGCCGAGGTCGATGCCATCGTCGCCCGCCACCGGCCGCGCGTGGTGATCCACCTGGCGTCCATCGTCACGCCGGGGAGGAAGAGCGACCGGGAGTTCGAATACAGCGTCGATGTCGGCGGCAGCCGCAACATCCTCGAGGCCTGCGTGCGCCACGGCGTGCGCCGGATCGTCGTGTCCTCGTCGGGGGCCGCGTACGGCTACTACGCCGACAACCCGGAATGGCTCACCGAGAGCGATGCCGTGCGCGGCAACCAGAGCTTTGCCTACGCCTGGCACAAGCGCCTGGTCGAGGAAATGCTGGCCGAGTATCGGGTGAGCCAGCCTCAGCTCGAGCAGGTGGTTTTCCGCATCGGCACCATACTCGGCGAAACGGTGCGCAACCAGATTACCGACCTGTTTGAAAAGCCGCGATTGATCGCCATCCGTGGCGCGGACAGCCCCTTCGTCTTCATCCATGACAAGGATGTCGTCGGTGCCATCCTGCATGCGGTGGACACGACCGCCACCGGCATCTTCAACGTCGCCGGCGACGGCAAGCTGACGATCTTCGAAATTGCGGAAAGGCTGGGCAAGCGCTGTGTCGTTATCCCGGCGATGCTGCTGCAGGCGGCCTTGCGCCTGCTCAAATGGTTCAGGCTTACCCAGTACGGGCCGGAGCAGGTCGATTTCCTGCGCTACCGTCCGGTACTCGACAACCGCCGGCTCAAGGAAGTCTTCGGCTTCGTGCCGAAACTCAGTTCGGCCGAGGTGTTCGAGCTCTGGCGACGCTCGCATCCCGAGGCACGGCGCTGATGGTGCGCAGCGTACGGGGAGCGGTCGTCCTCGTCAGTGGTGCGACGGGCGGGCTGGGGGCTGCCTTGTGCGCCGAGTTCGGCCGCTACGGTGCGCGCCTCGTTGCGCTCGACGTCGACCGTGACCGGCTCGACGCGCTGGTGGCGACGCTTGCCGCCAGGGGAGTCGAGGCATTGGCCGTCGCCGGCGATATTGCCGATGCCGCCTACGTACAGGGGGCCGTCGAACTGGCGCTGGCCCGCTACGGACGTGTCGATGGCGTGGTCAATAATGCCGGCATCAGTTGTCGCAGCCTGCTGGCTGGCACCGAGCCCGCGGTGATCCGGCGCGTCATGGAGGTGAACTTCCTCGGGGCCGCGTGCCTGACACAGGCTGCGCTGCCTGCCATTCTCGAGCACAGCGGCTTCGTCGTCGCCGTATCCAGCGTGGCAGGCTTTTCGCCGCTGACCGGGCGGACCGCCTATGCGGCCAGCAAGCATGCATTGCACGGCTTCTTCGACAGCCTGCGCAGCGAGGTGGAAGGCGCCGGCGTGGACGTCCTGCTGGTGTGCCCGTCGTTCATTCGCACCGGCATCGGCAGCGCGGCGCTCGACGGCCGTGGTCGTCCCGTGGCCACCACGCGCGTCACCACCGGGGGCGAGTCAACGCCGGAATCGGTTGCCGCCCAGATCGTGTCGGCCGTGGCGGCTCGCCAGGTGCTGCTGCTGCCGGATGCCACCTCGCGCAAGGCCTGGTGGTTGAATCGGCTCATGCCTTCGCTGTATGCTCGAATGATGAAGCGGCGGGTCGGCTCCGAATTTCCTGGACTTTCCTGATCGGGAGCGGGATGGGTTCGACTGAGGACGGGAAGAGGTCGAGCCGGTGGCCGGGGAAGGGGATGGTGCTGACGGCGCTGGCCCTGGCGATCCTCCTGCCATGCGCATTCGAGCCCCGCGCGGCGGAGATCACGACGGCCAGTGGCGGCGCACCGGTCGTGGTAACGCCGCTCGAGTCCAGTTGGCGCGACGATAGGCGCTGGAACCTGATACCGATGTCACGCTGGGAGGGCAGGCAGCCGACCGATTGCCACCTTTGTCCGCAGCGGCTTTTCGTCGTCGTCTGCGAGCCGCGGGAACTCGGCTACATTCGAAACCTGGACAGGTTTTCCGGGCTGAGCGAGTCGTTTCGATCGGACCCGTCCGCATGGGCTAAGGAAATGGCGCCGGCCTATCCCTGCATCGCCGACCCGTCGTTTCGGCTTCCCTCCCGCGCCGGCAACAGGGAAGGTACTGGCGATGACGAGCTGCCTTACGGGATCGCGTACCAGGTCATGGAGCAGGACCCGGACGGGCAGGTCGTCGAGGTTCGTTACTGGCAGGGTGTCGACATCCTCGATTCCTTCTTCCGCTACCGGATGGAGAAGGGGCGGGTGATTCCCCTCGAGAGCTGGGTGGTGACCCGAGGGCACGTAGCGATGCTGATTGCCGAGGTGATCGTGCTGGTGACGTTGCTGGCGGTCCTCGGGCTGGGTTTCTGGATCTACCGCAGGTTGCGCCGCCACTGGAAGGCGCGCGGTGGCAGCGACGATGCAGGTACGGGCGCCTAGCAGGCGGCACAAATACTCGATACAGGAGCAGTCACATGGCGAACATTGCACTACTGGGAACAGGCTTGTTGGGCAGCGCGATTGCGGAAGCGGCGGCCAAGCGCGGCGATATCGTCACGGCGTGGAACCGGAGCCCGGACAAGGCGCGGGCGCTTGCCGACTTCGGCATTCGCATTGCCGCATCGGCGGTGGATGCGGTACGCGGCGCGCAGCGCGTGCATCTGGTCGTCAAGGATGATGCCGCGGTTGAGGAAGTCATTGCATCGATGCGTGGAGGTCTGGCGGTCGACGCCGTGGTGATCGACCACAGCACGACACTGCCGGAGACGACCGCAGCGCGGGTGGCGCGCCTCGCTGCGGAAGGGATGCGCTACCTGCACTGCCCGGTATTCATGACGCCGATGGCGGCGCGCGCGACCCAGGGATCGATTGTGGCGGCGGGACCGCGCGCCGTGTTCGACGCGGTGGCCGACGACCTGGCGAAGATGACCGGCCGGCTCGAATACCTCGGCGAGCGTGGTGATGCCGCTGCGGCGACGAAGCTCTTTGGCAATGCGCTGATCCTGAGCCTGATCGGAACCATGGCCGACATGCTGGCGCTGGCCCGGGGAAGCGGTATGTCCGGACAGGACGCGATCGACGTGGCCCGCCTGTTCGACCTCAACGCCATGGTGGCGACGCGTGGCGGCAACATGGCGGCGGGGCGCTTCGTGCTTGGCTTCGAACTGGCGATGGCGCGCAAGGATCTTGCACTGATGCTGGAGACTGCCGGCTCCCAACCGCTGTCCGTGCTGCCCGGAATTGCATCGCGCATGGATGCGCTGATTGCCGCGGGGCGTGGCAGCGAGGACGTGACCATCCTGGGCGACGAAGCGCCGCGTTAGGCGTCATCCCCGGCCATCCACCCGGCCGCCGCCTGCAGGGCAGCGGTGAGCGCCTCGCGGGCGCGGTCACCCAGGGGTTCGCCCAGTTCGAAGCGTTCGCCGCGGATGGCGAGCAGCCAGGCTGGAGGGGGTGGGCCGTCCTCGATCTCGGCGTAGACCTGCAGTACGGCCTGCGGGCTCATGGCATGGGTAGTGAAGGTTCCGTCCCGCCCCGGTGCGATTCGCGTCAGCAGGCAGGGCGCCGATACGTCCCGGCTCGCATCGACGAAAAGGACGCGCCGCCGCCCCTGCAGGTCTAGCGCGTGCTCGACCTGAAGCTGGAAGTCGGTCAGGCATTCCACTTCGCCCCATTCGGGGTGGCGTCGCGCCAGTTCGGCGAAGTGTTCTCCGAACAGCGGGCCGAGGGCGTCGTCGCCGCGCGACGGATTGCCCCAGGTAAGGACGAGGACCGGCGCGGTCACGTGCCGCGCAGGGTCACGCCGTGCTGGTCACGCGTCACGGCGTCGACGAGCCGGCCTCCGGCGTCGATCAGATCCACTTCCAGCGGCATCTGTCCCAGCGCATGCGTTGCGCAGGAGAGGCAGGGGTCGAAGGCGCGGATCGCGACCTCGATGTGATTCAGCAGACCCTCGGTGATTTCGCGGCCGTCGAGGTATTGTTTCGCCACCTCGCGCACGGCCGTATTCATGGCCTGGTTGTTGTGCGTGGTGGAGACGATCAGGTTGGCGCGGACCACCTGGTCGTTCTCATCAACGCGGTAGTGGTGGATCAGCGTACCGCGCGGTGCCTCGATCACGCCCACGCCGCGCTCCTGGCGGGTGCCGGTGGCCATCAACTCGCCGCCGACGATATCGTCGTCGTGAAGCAGGTCCTTGATGCTCTCCGCGGCATGCAGCATCTCGATCATGCGTGCCCAGTGGTAGCCCAGGGTCGCGCCGGTGGCGCTGCCGCCGTCGAAGGCGAGAAACTCCTGGCGCTCCTTGTCGGCCAGCGGCGTCGGAATGCTGTCGCAGTGCGTCACGCGGGTCAGCGGGCCGACGCGATAGGAGCCTTCGTCGGGTCCGACGGCCGTGAAGTAGGGAAACTTCATGTACGACCACGGCTTGACGCCTTCGCTGATGACGTCCCAGTAGCGCGAGTAGTCGAAATGGTCGAAGAGGGTCTTCCCTGTCGCGTCCCGGGCACGCAGGCCGCCGTGGTAGAGGTCCATCGCGCCATCGGCGCGCACCAGGCACATGCCGGCCGAGATGAAACGGGCGAAGTGCTTGTACTCCTCGAGGTGCTGTTCGAACAGGCCGCGGATGATGGCGACGGCATCGCGGCTCCAGGCAACCATCTGGTAGGCATCCTTGAGCAGCTCGGCACGTTCGGCAGCGGACAGCGACTTGTTCACCCCGCCGGGGATCGATCCCGTGCCGTGCACGCGCTTGCCCGCGGTCATGCGGATCACTTCCTGGCCGTACTTGCGCAGCAGCACGCCTTTCTTCGCCACCTCGGGCTGGGCCGCGGCGACGCCGACGATGTTGCGCCGGGCCACGTCGGAGCCGAAGCCGAACAGCAGGTCGGGCGAAGAGAGGTGGAAGAAGTGCAGTGCATGCGACTGCAGCATCTGGCCGTAGTGCATCAGGCGGCGGATCTTTTCCGCGGTTGGCGTCAGCTTCTTTACGCCGAGCATCATGTCGAGCGCCTTGGAGGCGGCCAGATGGTGGGAGACCGGGCAGATTCCGCAGAGGCGCTGCACCATCACCGGCACTTCCCAGTAGGGGCGGCCCTGGATGAATTTCTCGAAGCCGCGGAACTCGACGATGTGCAGGCGCACCTGGTGCACCTTGTTGTCGTCGTCGAGGAGGATCGTCACCTTGCCATGGCCCTCGACCCGCGACACCGGCTCGATGGCGACGCGGCGCAATTGCTCGGGATGGACGGCTGTTTCGAGATCGGGTGTCATGGTCGTTCTCAGTCGTAGTGCATCAGGCCGTGGCCCAGTGTCGGCGTGCGACCGGCGAGCAGGTCGGTCAGCAGCTTCCAGATGGCGTCGGCCGGGGGTGGGCAGCCGGGCAGGAAGTAATCGACCTTGACCACTTCGTGGATCGGGTGCACCTTGTTCAGCGGCAGCGGCAGTTCCGGGTCGTTGGGGATGATGCCGTGGGAGACGCCGGTTTCGGTCAGGTACACCTCCTCGAGGATGTCGCGCAGGTCGAGGTGGTTGCGCTGCGCCGGCAGGCCGCCGTTGATGGCGCAGGCGCCGAGTGCGATCAGCACCTTGCAGTTCTTGCGGAACTCGCGCAGCACATGGACGTTTTCCGCATTGCACAGGCCGCCCTCGATTATGCCGAGGTCGCAGGGCCCGCAGTGCTTGATATCGGTGATCGGCGAGCGGTCGAATTCGACGAGTTCGACCAGCTTGAGGATGCGTTCGTCGATATCGAGGAAGGACATGTGGCAGCCGAAGCAGCCGGCCAGGCTGGTGGTGGCCACGCGCAGCTTCCGGGTCGTGGCGTTCATCGGGGCGTTCATGCCGTCTCCTTGGACTGCGCGCTGATCGGCGCCTTGTCGTACTGGCGCTCGCCGATCGGCACGGCGAAGCCCTTGCGCTTGGGCAGGATCACGCCAACCGGGCAGATCTGCGCAGCGCGATCGGTCACTGCAAAGTCGGTATCGGCCAGCCGGCCCGACTCGCTGTTGATATGGACCTTGCGGCCGAGCAGGCCGCGGCCGCCCATGGCGAATACGTTCTTCTTGTCCACCTCGCGCGACGCGGTGACGCACAGGCTGCACATGATGCAGCGATTGAAGTCGAGCAGGACGTCGGGGTGCGAGGCATCCACTGGACGGTCCGGGTAGAACATGTCGAAATGCGGCGACATCATCCGCAGTTCGTAGGCCGTGGCCTGCAGCACGCAATTGCCGCTCTTTTCGCACGACGGGCAGAAGTGGTTGCCTTCGGCGAACAGCATCTGCAGCAGGGTGCGCCGCTTGTCGTCGAGCTCGGCGCTGCGGTTCTCCACGCTGGCGCCGGACTGGGCCTGCAGGGTGCAGGCGGAGCCGAGCCGGCCGTTAACCTTGACCGTGCACAGCTTGCAGGAGCCGTGGGCAGGAAAATCAGGGTGCCAGCAAAGGTGCGGAATGTAGGCGCCCGCGGCCTTTGCTGCCTGCATGATGGTCTGTCCCGGGGTGAACGGGATTTCCTCGTTGTCGAGCAGGAAGGTGAGGGGAGCGTTCATGCGTCGGCCTCGTTGGTGAGATGGGCGCCGGCATCGTCGCGGCCGGTCATCTGCCGCGCCTGCGACAGGGCCGCGTCGAGATCGAAGGCCGGCTCGTATTCGAGCGACATCAGGCGTCGCTCGTAGGCGGGGCGGAACTTGTTGAGGGTGTCGAACATCGGATTGCAGGCCGAATTGCCCAGGCCGCAATGGCTGGCGCCCTGCATCAGCCGATGCAGCTTGAACAACTCGTTGATGTCGTAGGGCGAGCCGTGCCGGCGGGCGATCTTGTCCATGATGTTGCGCACCAGCGTGGTGCCGACCCGGCAGGGCGTGCAGAACCCGCAGGACTCATGGGCGAAGAAGTGGGCGAAATTGCGCGCTACCTCGAACATGTCGCGCGATTCGTCGAAGACCATCAGCGCGCCGGCCGTGGGCAAGTCCTCGAAGGCGATGCGGCGGTCGAATTCCTCGGCGGCAACGCAAATCCCCGAGGGCCCCGAAACCTGTGCCGCGAGCGGATTGCGCGCGCCGCAGTCGACCAGTACCTGGGCCACGGTAACGCCGAAGGGGTACTCATAGAGCCCGGGCCGTTCGCAGTCGCCGCTGACCGATAGGATCTTCGTCCCCGACGATTGGCGGGTTCCGATGGCGGCGAACCAATCGCCGCCGTGCAGCGCAATCAATGCGGCACTGGCGAAGGTTTCGACGTTGTTCACGATGGTCGGCTGGTCGAGATAGCCGTTGGTCACCGGGAAGGGCGGCCGGATGCGCGGCCGGCCGGGTTTGCCTTCGAGCGACTCGATCAGCGCGGATTCCTCGCCGCAGACATAGGCACCGGCGCCCAGATGGATTTCGATGTCGAAATCGAAGCCGGAAGTGCCGAGAATGGAGCGGCCGAGCAAACCTGCCTTGCGACGGCGCTCAAGCGCCTGCTGCAGTGGGTCGAGCAGGTAGCGGTATTCGCCGCGCAGGTAGATGAAGCCGCGGCTGGCGCCGATCGCGTACGCCGCCACCGTCATGCCCTCGGCCACGAGGTCAAAATGCGAGGTCAGCAGCACGCGGTCCTTGAAGGTTCCGGGCTCACCCTCGTCGGCATTGCAGACGACGACGCGGGTCTGACCGGCCTTGAGCGGGGCATTGCGGCAGGCTTCCCATTTCATGCGGGTAGAGAATCCGGCGCCGCCACGACCACGCAGGTTCGATTTTCGCATTTCGTCGAGCATCGCCAGCGGGCCGGCCATGCCGGCCGGCAGCGATTCCTTGACCGAGCGGTGGTTCGAGGCCTCGGTGCCGTCCGCGTTGGCGCGCGCCAGCGCGGCCTTGAGCGCCGAGCCGGCGGCGAAGTTGCCGCCGAGCAGGATGTCCGCACGGCGCACGTTGTCCTCGACCTTGAACCACTCGGCCGGCCATTCGGCCAGCAGCACCTGGCCGCGGATCAGTCCGGCCATCTGCTCGACGCGGTCAAGGGTCATGCGCGTGATGGCGCGGTAATTGACGAGTACGGCGGGTCCCTGGTCGCACATTCCGGTGCAGGACGTGGTGTTGACGCTGACCAGGCCGTCTTCGGAGACGCGCCCGGGCTCCAGCCAGAGCTTCTTGCACATGGCGTCCATGAGGTCGGCGTTGCCGAGCATGCGGTCGGTGATGTTGTCCGACCACAGCACGCAATAGCGGCCGCGCGGCCGCGTGTGGAAGAAGCTGTAGAAGGCAGCCGTGCCGCTCACCTGGGCACGCGGCCAGCCGACACCTTCGGCGATGCGGGTCAGCGTTGCGGGGGAAAGCCAAGTCAGTTGTTCCTGCGTCTCGCGCAGGATCTGCACCAGGCGGGTGCCGTCGCGGCGGTGGCGTTCGAGGACGGCGTCGATCACGGCATTGTCGGACATGCGTATGACCTCGTTCAAGGGCGGAGAAACCGCCTCTAGTGCGGTGCAGCATAGCCCGCTTTCGCCCTTGGCGCTTAATCTGCGTCAACCTTTGGCGAGATTCGCCGGCCGCGTGCCGGACCGGGCTCTGATAGCATCGGCGCCGGCCCCCGGCTGTACCCGGCCGTCTTGCGGAAAGGCGAACAACCATGGAACGCATAACGATCTCCCTCGACGCGGAACTGGCGGCGGAATTCGACCGCCTCATCGCCGAACGTGGCTACCGGAACCGCTCCGAGGCAGTAAGGGATCTCCTGCGGGCGCGTCTCGAGGAGGCGCGGCGTGAACGCGGTGCGGCAACCCACTGCGTCGCCAACCTGTCCTACGTATATAACCACCACGAGCGCGACCTCGCCGAGCGGCTGACGGAGTTGCAGCACGGCCGCCACGACCTTACGGTGGCGACCATGCACGCCCACCTTGACCACGAAAACTGCCTGGAAAGCGTCATCCTGCGCGGTGCCACGGCGGCAGTGCGCGGCTTTGCCGATGCCTTGATCGCCGAGCGCGGCGTGCGCCACGGGCAACTCAACCTGGTCGACGTCGAGATCGACGCCGGACGCGGGCATACGCACGGCTATGTTCCGGCCGGCCGCGGCGCCACCCACGTGCACCTGAAGCCCAAGACCTGAGGTGGCCTGAGGTGGCGGTCGCCGACCATCTCGTCCTCGCCGCAGCCGACCTCGATGCCGGCGCGGCCTGGCTGGAAGGGCGCCTCGGGGTGCCTCTCGCCGCTGGTGGCCGGCACGTTCGGATGGGCACGCATAACCGGCTGCTGCGCTTGGGAGAGCGCCTCTACCTCGAACTCATCGCCATCGACCCGGAGGCAGCGGCGCCCGGGCGTCCTCGGTGGTTTGCGCTGGATCGGCTGCCCCTCGCCCGTGGCGACCGTCCGCGGCTCATCCACTGGGTGGCGCGCAGCACGGACATTGCCGGCGATGCCGCGGCATGCACGGAGCCGCTCGGTGAAATCCTCGACATGGAGCGGGGCGGTTATCGCTGGCGGATCACGGTTCCCGACGACGGGCACCTGCCCGGCGCCGGCCTCGTGCCGAGCCTCATCCAGTGGGACGTGCCGATCCATCCCGCGACCAGCCTGGCCGATGCGGGCTGCGCGCTGATGAAGCTCGAGGCCTACCATCCGCAGCCGGCATCGATCCGCGGCGCGCTGGACAGCCTCGGACTCGGGCGGCAGCTCGACGTGCACGCTGCCGACGATGGGCAGGCGCTGTTCGTCGCCTACCTGCGTACCCCGCTTGGCCTGGTGGAGCTCGATTGAGCCGTACCCACCCGGCCCGTCGCCGTTGATGCCCGTCAATACAAGTCCGGCAATTTGGTATAGCCTGCCGGACGGAAACGCACCCTGCGGGTGCGAAGAACTGCGGGAACCGCGATGAAGTCGGGATTGATCGGGCTGCTGGAGCGGCTGCACGGGTGGCGGCTGTGGTTCTCGTTTGCCCTGGCAACCGTCGTCGGCGCCGAAGTGATCGTGTCCTTGATGGACCTGCTGCTGATGGGGCAGGTCACCTGGGACTATCTGCTCACCGGTCTGGTTGCTGCCGGGGTGGTTGCGCCGCTCAGCCTGTTCCTGATGCACCGCCTGCTGGACGAACTGGCGACGCGGCGGCAGGCGTTCCTGGCGCAGAGCGTCAATACTGCCGAGGCCAGGCTGCAGGTGGCGATGGATGCGTCGGACGAAGGCATCCTCATGGTGGCCGAAGACGGCCACGTCCTGTCCGCCAACCAGCGCTTCTTCGAGATGTGGCACGTGCCGCCGGCACTTGCGACGCGCGGCGAAGACCACGCGCTGCTGGGCCACGTGCTCGACCAGCTGACGGATCCGGACAGTTTCATCGCCGGCGTGCGGCGCCTTTACGGATCCGACGCCGAGGCGATCGACGTTCTCAACTTCAAGGACGGTCGGGTGTTCGAGCGCTTCACGCGCACGCTCCGTGTCGGCGAGCAGAACGGTCGAATCTGGTGCTTCCGGGACGTTTCCGAGCAGGCGCACACCCGCGAGGCGCTCGCGGAACGGGAGGAGTTGTACCGCGCGATCTTCAGCAGCGCCGGCGACGGAATCGGCCTCATCGACGTCGAGACCGCACGCCTGATCGAGGTGAACGAGTCGAAGTGCCGGATGCTGGGCTATGCCCGCGAGGAGTTGATCGGGCAGCCGCTGGCGCTGATCCAGGCCGACATGGACGAGGCCGGTGTCCGCATGGCGATGGCGCGGGTCGTCGAACTGGGGCAACTGGCATTCGAGAATCGGTACCGGCACCGGGACGGTTCGTTCGTGGATGCGCATGTGAGCACCTCGGTCGTCCGCCTCAAGGGGCGCGATTGCGTGATTGCGGTGGCACGCGACATCGGCGAGCGCAAGCGGGCCGAGGCGGCCCTGCAGGAGTCGCGCAACCTCCTGCAGTCGGTGATCGATACTGCGCCGGTGCGGGTGTTCTGGAAGGACCGCGACTCGATCTACCTCGGCTGCAACCCGGCGTTTGCAGCGGATGCCGGCAAGTCCGATGTAGGTGACGTCGTCGGACGCGACGACTTTGCCATGAGTTGGGCGGAACAGGCCGAGGCCTACCGCGCGGACGATCGTGCCGTGATCGAATCCGGGCTTGCCAAGCTGGCCTACGAGGAACCGCAGACGACGCCCGAGGGCCGCACGATCTGGCTCAGCACCTCGAAGGTTCCATTGCGCAATGCCGCAGGGAATACCGTGGGCGTGCTGGGCATCTACGAGGACATTACCGAGCGCAAGCGCGCCGAGCAAAACCTGAAGCGAGCCGTCGAGGTCACCCGCGTCGTGCTGTGGGAAATGGATGTGCGCTCACGCACACTGCGCTTCGACCGGGCCCAACTGTCGCTGCTTGGCCTGCCCGCCGAAGACGGCCTTGGCACGTTCGACGCGTGGGTAGGGCGGCTTCATCCCGACGATGCGGACGGCTTCATGGTGCAGTTTGCGGCGGCGATGGCCCCCGGCGAGCCGGTGTTCGACATGGAATACCGGATGCGCGACGAGGCAGGCGCCTACCAGTGGATCAAGACGGTCGGCCGCGTGGTGCAACGTGGAACGGACGGCCAGCCCATCCTCGCGGTCGGCACGTCGATCAATGTCACGGAGCGGCGCCGGTTGCAGGAGGTCCTGGAAGCCAGCGAGGCACGATCGCGGGAACTCGCGACCCTGCTGCGCATGATGGCCGACAACGTGCCCGACATGATCTGGGCCAAGGATCTGCAAAAACGCTACCTGTTCGCCAACAAGGCCATGTGCCGGGACCTCCTGAATGCCGTCGATACCGACGAGCCGCACGGACGCACGGACATGTTCTTCGCGCTGCGGGAGCGTGCCAGCCATCCGACCGATGCGCAGTGGCATACCTTCGGCGAGCTGTGCCAGGACAGCGACGAGGCGACGCTGCAACAGAACCGGCCCTCGGTGTTCGAGGAGTCCGGCAATGTCAAGGGGCGCATGACGGTTCTCGAGGTGCATAAGGCGCCGTTCCTCGACGATGCGGGCCGGGTCATCGGCATCGTCGGTTCGGCGCGCGACATCACCGAGCGCAAGAAGCTGGACATGGAACTCGGACGGCACCGGGACCACCTGGAAGATCTGGTGCGGGAGAAGACCGAGGAGCTCCTGGCCACCGAAGCACGGGCCAGCCGTGTCCTTGAAGCCGCCGCGGACGGCCTTTTCGGCGTCGATACCGCGGGGCAGATTACGTTCATCAACCCGGCCGGGTGCCGGATGCTGGGCTACCCTGCGGAGAAGGTCGTCGGCCGGCAGGCCCACGCGCTGTTCCATCATGCCCACCCCGACGGGCGGACGTTTCCTGCGGCCGAGTGCCCCTTGTGCCATGCCTGGCGGGACGGGACCGACTCGCGCATGGATGACGCGACGTTCTGGACCGCCGACGGGGGCGCGCTGCCGGTCGCGGTCGCGACACGCCCCATGATCGAGGGGGGCCGGCTGGTCGGCGCCGTGGTGAGCTTCGTCGATACGGCGGGCGCCAGCTACGACGAGGAACTGGAGCCGGACGGAGAGAGTCGTCGTAATCCGGGGGAAGCACAGGCAGTCGGCCGCATCGTCGGTCTGCTGCTGGAACGGGGCGTCGAGCCAACCAGCATCGGCGTGAT
>ERZ724514.861-NODE-861-length-13664-cov-6.095452_pt1 | contig 13664 bp, 10 predicted proteins | sample MGYA00376047_ERZ724514 | MGnify/ENA primary metagenome ERZ724514 (study PRJEB28724, sample SAMN07190883) | activated sludge metagenome | isolation source: activated sludge of sewage treatment plant in Hong Hong | place: Hong Kong | collected 2016-03-17 ...
ACTGGGTCGCCCGCGAGCGGGCCGATGAGGTCAATGCGGTGCTGCGCGGGTTTCTGGCAGAACATCATCAGCCATTGACCGGCGCAACGGTCTGAGGCGACGCCGGTACACTATCGCTCATGAAAACCCGCCTCGCACTCCCCTCGCTCACCACCTGGCTTGGTCTTGAAGTGGCCGTCTCCGACTGGGTGGAAATCAGTCAGGAACGGATCAATCGGTTCGCCGAGGCGACCGGCGATCATCAGTGGATTCACGTTGATCCCGAGCGCGCCGCGAAGGAGTCACCATTCGGCGCGACCGTTGCGCACGGCTTCCTGACGCTCTCGCTGGTACCGATGCTGAAGGACAACTGCATGGAGTACACCGGTGTCAAGATGGGCGTGAACTACGGCACCAACCGCGTGCGCTTCATGGCACCGGTGAAGGTGAACTCGCGGGTGCGTGGCCGCTTCAAGCTCGCCGCCATCGAGGAGATCAAAGGCGGCATGCAGATGACCTGGGAATGCACCATCGAGATGGAAGGCCACGCCAAACCTGCCTGTGTTGCCGAGCTGGTGTCGCGGGCCTATTCGTAGGCGACCTCGCGCCTATTTGTCTGGCGGGGCTTCGCGTCGCAGCTTCGCCAGGTCGTCGGCGGTCAGCCAACGCCACTGGCCGGGCATGAGCACCGGATCGAGCACGAGCCCACCCATCTGTGCGCGATGCAGCGCCTCCACGCGGTTGCCAACGGCCGCGATCATGCGCTTCACCTGGTGATACTTGCCCTCGGTGAGTGTCAGCCGCAAATGCGTGGGCGTTACGCGCTCACACGCCGCCGCAGCAACCGGCACCGGATCGTCATTGAGCACCACACCGTGCAGCAAGGCATCGACATCGGCCTCAGTCACTGCGTGCTTGGTGGTGACCTCGTAAACCTTGGGCACATGATGCTTCGGCGACGCCATGCGATGAATGAACTGGCCGTCGTCGGAGAGAATCAGCAAGCCGGTCGTATCCTGATCCAGCCGCCCCACTGCCTGCACGCCGTTCACAGCCGATTTGGTCGGCCGTTGCCGCAGCGGTAGCGGCAGCAGTTCGTAGACGCTGGGCCAGTGCTTCGGTTCATGCGAGCACTCGTAGCCCGCAGGCTTGTGCAGCATCACGTAGGCGCGTTCGTGAAACGGCCAGTGCTCGCCACCGATGGTGAGCACCAGGCCATCCGTAGCGATGTCGGCGCTGGCGCTTCGCAGCACCTGACCGGCGGCGCTGACGGCGCCGCTGTCGATCAGCGCATCACACTGGCGGCGGGTGCCAAAGCCCTGGCTGAACAGGATTTGCTGGAGTTTCACTGCTTCACGGAATTTGCTCGCGTTGCTCGCGGGCTACGTGCTGGATCCCGGATCGGCGCTCACTTCGTGTCGCTGGTCCGGGATGACGCATCGGTCTCCGGACGCGGGCGACTGGTCGCCCGCCTGCCGGACCAATGCGTCACTTGGCCGCCATCCGGATCGCGCCGTCCAGACGAATCACCTCGCCATTGAGCATGGTGTTGTCAAAGATATGCATTGCCATTGCTGCAAATTCCGTCGGGCGGCCGAGGCGCGGCGGGAACGGCACCGACGCGCCGAGACTTGCCTGCACTTCGGCGGGCAGCGAGGCCATCATCGGGGTCTCGAACAAGCCCGGCGCAATGGTCATGATGCGAATGCCAAAGCGCGCCATCTCGCGGGCGATTGGCAGCGTCATGCCGACGACCCCGGCCTTCGAGGCAGCGTAGGCCGCCTGCCCGATCTGGCCGTCGAAGGCAGCCACCGACGCCGTGTTGACGATGACGCCGCGCTCGCCATCCGCCAGCGCTGGCAGCGCCTGCATCGCGGCCGAGGCCTGATTGATCAGGTTGTAGCTGCCGATCAGATTGATCGCCACCACCTTGCTGAATTGCGCGATACCGCTCGGGCCTTCCTTGCCGACCACCTTTTGCGGCGTACCGATACCGGCGCAATTGATCAGGCCGCGCAGTTCACCCAGCGCAACCGCCGCTGCAACCACGGCCTTGGCGTCCGCCTCGTTGGTGACGTCGCACTTGACATACTGGCCGCCCAACTCAGCGGCAACGGCGGTGCCGTCCTGAATGTCGGCAATCACCACCTTGGCGCCTTTGGCCGCCGCCGCACGCGCGGTCGCGGCACCCAACCCCGACGCACCGCCGGTGACGACCACTACCTTGCCCGAAAGATCCATTGTGCTCCCCTTCCCGCTCTCAATTGACGTTAACGTTAAGCTCAATTATCGGATATCACGACAGACGGCCTCCGACGCGGCATTTCGATCGGTAAAACCGCTACAGTACGCAGCAGCATTCCCGATCTGCTTGAGTTGATTTTCATGGCCAATCCCTTCCTCGTCGCCCGCACCACCGATACCAATGCCGACCTGATGCTGCTGCCGAAACTCGGCAACCGGCACGGCCTGATTACTGGCGCCACCGGCACCGGCAAAACGGTCAGCCTGCAAGTGCTAGCGGAGGGTTTTTCGAGGCTTGGCGTGCCGGTGTTCATGGCGGACGTGAAGGGCGATCTGACCGGGCTGTCGCAATCAGGCGGGGGCAACCAGCGCGTCACCGATCGCGTGAACCTGCTCAAGCTCACCGGCTATGCCAACGAGGCCTTCCCGGTCACCTGCTGGGACGTGTTTGGTGAGCAGGGTCATCCCCTGCGCGCCACGGTTGCCGAGATGGGGCCGCTGCTGCTGTCCCGCATCCTGAACCTGAACGACACCCAAAGTGGCGTGCTGACCGCGGTGTTCAAGATCGCCGACGACAAGGGTCTGTTGCTGCTTGATCTGAAAGACCTGCGCGCAATGCTCGCCCATGCGGGCGAGAACGCGAAGGAGTACATGCTGCACTACGGCAACATCTCCGGTGCCAGCATCGGCGCCATCCAGCGTGGCATCCTGACGCTGGAATCGCAGGGCGGCGAGAAATTCTTCGGCGAGCCGGCACTCAATCTTTCTGATCTGATGCAGACCGTGGATGGCAAAGGCGTGATCAATATTCTCGCCGCTGACAAGCTGCTGAACAGCCCGCGCATCTACGCGACATTCTTGTTGTGGTTGCTGTCGGAGCTATTCGAGAGCCTGCCCGAAGTCGGCGACCCCGATCAGCCGAAGCTGGTGTTCTTTTTTGACGAGGCGCACCTGCTGTTTAACGAGGCGCCGCCCGAGCTGCGCGCGCGCATCGAGCAGGTGGTGCGTCTGGTGCGCTCAAAAGGCGTCGGCGTCTACTTCGTCACCCAGAACCCGCTCGACGTGCCCGACGTGGTGCTTGGCCAGCTCGGCAACCGCGTGCAACATGCGCTGCGTGCATTCACACCACGCGATGCCGAGGCCGTGCGCACGGCCGCCTCGACGTTCCGCCCAAATCCGAAAATCAATACCGAGCAAGTCATCACCGAGCTCGCGACCGGCGAAGCGCTGGTGTCGTTTCTCGACGAGAAAGGTCGCCCCAATCCGGTGGAACGTGCCTGGATGCTCCCGCCGTCATCGCGCATTGGGCCGGTAACTCCGGCCGAGCGTGAGGCGCTGGTGAAGAACTCGCTGGTCGCTGGTGTGTATGACAAAACCGAGGATCGCGAGAGTGCCTACGAGCACCTCACGGGTCGCGTCGCCAGCCGCATGGGCGGCAACAAACCCGACACAGCGGCCGAGTCCAGCGCTCCCGCATCCGACGCCGGAAGCGACGCTGCCGCACCGGCGCCTGCCGAAGACGGCGGCTTCTTCAGCAAGATGGGCGGCATGATCGGCGATGTACTGGGCAGCAAGACCTCGCCGCGCAGCAGGCAGACGGTCGGTGAGGCAGCGATGAAGTCTGCTGCGCGCGCCATCGGCTCCGAGGTTGGGCGGCGCGTCGTGCGCGGGGTGCTGGGATCGATCTTTGGCGGCAAGCGCTGAATCGCGCCGGCCGAATTGCCTCACTGCAAGCCGCAGAACACTACACCTTCATCAGCCCAGCCGAGCCGGGTCACCATATCCTGGTGCTGCGCGAGACTGACACTGAAACGGTGATTGCCGTCGTCAGCGTAGCGCGGCGGACCCTTGAAGGCGCGATAGATCGGTATCGTGCCGGCCGGACAGGTTCCAGTTGCTGATTTTGGCACTGCGTACCCTTCGATGCCTTCAAGGTACGGCATGGCGTCAAGCGCCCCGTTGGCAGGGTTCACTGAGGTCATCAGCAACTGGTCGGACGGCAGCGCGGTAAAAAAGTGACTGCCACGAGTGCCGCTACGAGCGACGCGAGCGAAGAAGTGTCGCTCCAGCGGTAGTGTTTCCTCGTTTCGAGCGGCATACAGCCGGATTTCGTTGCCAGTGCGCGCCCAGCCGGCAACGGTATCGAGAATGCTCTTGTCGAGTGCGCGGCCGGTCAGGAAGTAGTAGTCGAGCGCGGCGTTGTAATACTCCGTCAGTGCGACACCCACCTTGACACCAGCGGGGAGAACTTCCATCGCCAGCGAATTGCTCGCCACCGAGCAGCCAAGATTGATCGCGTTGGTGGCATAGACGGTTTGCCGTCCCTGGGCGGTGATGAAGCCGCGATTGACCGTGACCCGCAGGGTGCGACTATCGACGAAGCTCGGCACCTGCGCCACACCGGCAATGGTGACCGCCGTTTGCGGCGTAAAACCGGTACCGGTAATCGTGACCGTTGTGGCGGTCGAGTCGTCTCCGATCACCGCTGGCGACACCGACTCAAGACGCAGCGGCTCGGCAGCCGCGTTGAAGTACGCCACGTATTCCGGGACAGCCGCGCCTACCGTGGTCGCCACCGACGTCGGCTTGCCGCCAAGCGTGGCCAGCGTGCCGCTCCAGCCGGTAAAAGCACCGCCGAGGGCAGTATTCAGTGTGACGTTAAGCGCAGCACCGGTGCGCAGCCAGGTTCCGTTGTCGCTCAGGTTGATACTGCCGGCGCACGAAGGGATCACCTGCTTGAACGGCGACACCTCCCGGTGCGCGCGGACCGTCACCGCACGGGCGCCGCTGGCCGGCATCGCGACCTCGCCAGTTGCAGCGTTGTCGAAACCCTCAAAGCTGTCAAAGTAGTGGCGGATGCTGGAGCCCAGCAATTGCGGGGACGCCATCTCGAACTTCCATGTTCCCGCAGTCGTCCGCGCCAGACGGGGCGCGATGGCGCTGCTGGCCGCACCACCGGGCGCTGTTACCTTCAGTGTGACACCGTCGACGATGCCGTTGCCAGCGACATCCACGATGAGTGTGGGCCCGTTGTGGAACAAGGCACCCACCGTTTGTGCAGCAACACTTCCGGAAGCCAGCAGCGACACCTGCGGCGCGACGGCAGCGGCACCATCCGATGCGAATGCAGCGCCCCAGGTGAAGTAGTGCTGGTAAGCAGGCGCCGGGCTGGCGCGAAGGTCAAAACGGCTGAACTGCGGGTACAGTGACGTCGTGCCCGGCCACGGCGCGTTGCGGGCTACTACCTGCGACGTACCACCGGTTTGCACTTCCGGCGTCGCTGTCACGTTGATCAGGCGAACGAAGTTGGCCGTGAGCACCGTTGAGGATGGCGCGGTCGTCGGACTCGCCAGCGAACCATCGCCCGGCGTTACCTGCCAGGTGAGCTGGCGCGAGGGGGCATCACTGGCGTCATGGCTCCAGCGGCCAAAGCCAAACTGGAAGCCGCCCATCGACTGCAGCTGGTCCAGCACCCAGACGCGATGCACACTGCCAATCGGCCAGTCAAATGTCGCCGGTGTGGTGACCGCGACTCCATCAACCATGACCGACAGGCCGGGCGGATTACTGGTCACCGTGGTTCGAGCAGGTGCACCACCGTACAGACGCAGCAACGCATCGATGTCGGCAGCGGAGTAAGTACCGCTGCCACCAACGTCGATTCCAGGGGGCTTCGTTTCCAGCGTCACGCGGTCACCCGAAGCCGGGAACGACGTCCTTGAGTAGTGCATGATGGACGCATAGTCGTAGCCGGCAACGGTGCGCGTGCCAAAGATGGGCTGGTTGTTGCCGCGCTTGGAGGGGTCCATCTTGTCCATGCGCAAGTCGACGAACGATCCGGCGCTCGCGTCCTGCTGCACATGCCAGAGCCCCATTGCGTGACCCATTTCGTGCACCAGTGTCGATACGCCGCACTCCGGGTCACCCGTAATCTGCTGCTTGCCGCCGGAGCGACCGACAAAGCTGGCGCAGGCACCGGAGTTCGCCGAAGTCAGATTGAAGGTCACGTAGTCGGGCTGGTCCGTTCGTGGCACCCATTGCAGGACACCGGCCAGCACACGGTTGATCTCGGCAACCGCACCGGAAATGTTGGCGGCACTACCCGCTTCCGTCGTGTAGGGAACCTCGACGATGCCACTGGCGGCACGCAACCAAAGGCGGTTCGATGCGTCGATCGTGAGCGCCTTGCCACCGTCGCGCACTGCATTCTTGTGGCCGATGATGATGTCACCGTCGGTGATGGCGTAGTCGCCGTCCTCGACGTAGTCGACCCACTGACCATGCCACAGCACCTGGTAGCCCTCGCGTGCCGCCAACGCGCCCGACATGGTTAGCGTCACCATCGTAGAAAACACGGCCAGTGCCGCGCAACTCACTCGAACATTCCGCATCATCGTCCTCAACTGGCTGCAAGCGCGCGAGAATACTTGATGCCCACCAGCAATAACGCAGCGCGCGCCGGCCTTGCGACGCAATAACGAATTCGATGCGTGAAGTACGCCCGGCGCGGTCAGCGGTCTGACACGCCGGGCATCGCCGGCGTCACCCGCCGCGAAGCGGCCAGCGTCGCAGCGACGCCAGCCCAACCGCCAGTATCAGCAAGGCCAGAACCAGCTTCGCAAACACCCCGATCGTGGGCACATTGGCAAACACCGTCACCGCAGCGGTCGCCGTATTGCCAGCGCCGCCACTCAGCGCAGTCACTGCCACGGTGTTGTACCAGGTGCCAATCGCGACACCCTGCACCACGACGCTAACCGTGCAGCTCGCGCCTGCCGCCAGCGAGACGCCCGCGAGCGCAACCGTTGCGCCACCTGCAACTGCGGTCAAAGTGCCGCCACAAGTATTGGTAGCGCCAGGATTGCCAGCAAGCCGCAGGCCAACAGGCAAGGCGTCGGAGAGGCCCAAGTCGGTCAGCGTGACGCTGTTCGGGTTGGTCAGCACATAGGTCAGCGTCGTGGTGGAGCCTGTCTGAATGCTGACCGGGCTGGCGGTCTGCGCAATCAGCAACGGCAGCGCCGCAGCAAGCGTTGCAGTGGCAGTCCCGCCATTGCCACCGTTGCTGGAAGACGCAGCACCCGTGGTGTTGACAAAGATGCCCGCCGCCGGCGCCGTCACCGTCACACTGAAAGCGCACGTGCTTCCTGCGGCGATCGTGGCGCCCGACAGGTTGATGCTGCCGGGTGCGGTGGTCGTCAGCGTGCCGCCACAAACCGTCGTCGACGCACTGGCAACGGTGAGCCCCGGCGGCAACGCGTCGGCAATGGCCACTCCGCTCAACGCCACGGCGTTGGGAGCGGGGTTGCCCAGCGTGATCGTCAGCGAGCTCGATTGTCCGGGTGCGATCACCGCCGGCGTGAAGGCCATCGCAATGGTGGGTGGCGCCAGCACACTGGTGGTTGCCGAGGCGGCGGCACCGAAGCTGCCTGACGGAATGAGATCGGGTGTATCCGAGGCAGCAGTGGCCGAGCTGGTCGCGCTGCCGGCAGTCGCGGCGGTCACCGTGAGGGTGAACTGTGCCGCCGCGCCGTTGAGCAGAAACGGCGCAGTGCAACTCACCGAGCCAGTCGCGCCCACTGCCGGATAACTGCAGGCGAACGTCGGGCCGGAATTCTGCGCCCATGAGGCGAAGGTTGTACCGGCCGGCAGCGATTCGACAAAGCCAACGTTCTGTGCTGCGTCCGGCCCGGCGTTGCCAAGCGTCAGCACATAGCTCAGTGCGCTGCCGCGTGCGACTGTTGCCGGTGCGCTCATGCTCAAGGTCAGATCGGACGCCTCAACTCTCGTCGAAGCCTGGCTCGCATTGTTTTCGTCGTTGCCGTCGACCGACGTGCTGGTCACGGTGATCTGGTTTTCAATCAGGGTGCCGGAAGGCGCCTGTGAATTGACCACCAGCGAGAACACTGCGTTGCCGATGCTCATGCTGGCAAGACTGCAACTCACCGTTCCATTGGCACCGACGGCCGGCGAAGTGCACGTGAACGTCGAGCCGCTGGTCTGCTGCAGGGAGACGAAGGTGGTTCCTGACGGCAGATTGTCGGTGAAGGTGACGCCTGTCGCCGCAGCGGGCCCGACGTTACTGACCGTGATGGTGTAGGTGATGTTGCCATTGGGTGCAACAGCCGCTGCCGAGGTCTTGCTGATCGCGACGTCAGCCACGGCGGCGCCCAGGATGTAAGTGCCGGCAACGCCGACGCTGTTTTCTTCCGTGTCGTCAAGGCTGTACGGTTGCGTTGGCCCCATGGTCGCCACGGCACCGCTCATCAGGACCGTTCCTGCCGGCGTCATGGCATCAATGTGCAAGGTCAGGTCGTACTGGACCGAGGCACCGAAAGCAAGGTCTGGTAGCGTGCAATCGACGCTACCCGTGCCATTCACCGCCGGCGTGGTGCAGGCCATCGCCGCACCCTGCGTTTGCGTGAACGAAATGAACGTCATGCCGGCGGCAAGCGGATCGGAAATGGTGATGGTCCCGGACGCATCCGGGCCTGCGTTCACGATGGTTGTTCTGTAGGTGATATTGGTGCCAGCGCTCGCTGTGTCGGGGCCGAGCTTGATCACAGCGATGTCCGACAGTTGGGCGAGCGCCGACGGCGCAGCCAGCACCGCAATCAACGAGATCGCCCACCGGCCGAGACGCCGCAACGATGGCGGATGACAGACTGTCCGCAACAGCGACGCCAGCGTCAGCCGGCCGCCGTTGACGCGCCCGCTGGCGCGAAGGATGGAACCGTTCATGGCGGATGTCGCCGCGATCAGCGCAACGGAACGCTGGTAACAGTGCAGCTCGCCGCCAGACGGTTGTTGCCAAACGACTGGATCACCGCGCCGGAGGCGGTACTACAGCCGACAGTATTGTCATCCAGCAGCGACGAATCAGACAGGCGGACGCTGGTTGCAGCACCGGTGGCTGCCAGTGCCGTGCCGCAGTTGGCGACCGTGACACGGCTGATATTCGCGCGCAGGTTGCCGGACGCTGGTGCCGTCAGCGAAATGCCGGGCGAGCCGGCGCAGTTTTCGATCACGGTATCCTGCACCAGCAAATCCAGCGCGGCGCCGGGCGCGATGTTGACGGAAGGCGAACTGGATGCACCGTAGTTGCGGATCTGCACGTTTTCAATGTGCAGCGTACCGGTGGTCGTACTAAGCGCCCTGATACCGCTCAAGCCGGTACCGACACCCTGAATGGAGAGATTGCGCAACGTGACGTTGTACGGCGCCGTGGTGACGTTGATGATGATGCCATGGGTCCCGGCGCCCAGGATGCTGGCGAAGGCACTGCCGCCGTCCAGCGTGATCGACTTGGTAATGGTGACGGCACCGAAACCACCCGGATCCAGCGCATTGATCTCGCCACCGGCGGCAGTCTTGGAAATTGCTCCTGCGAACGTCTTGCACGGCGCCGTACGGCTGCATGGGTTGGCGTCATCGCCCACGCCTGACACCCAGGTGCGCGAAGCTTGCGCAAAGGACAACGAGGGAATTACGCACAACAACGCGATGGCGAAGGTTGAGGCTTTCATGATCGCTCCGGTCCGGTGACTGATTGCTTTCCCGGCAGCATAGATGAGTTGGTCCGGAAAAGTCCCGTTTCGAGCCGATTCGGTCGCCGCGTCCCTGCCAAGCCGGAGATCAACAGCTTTATTAAAAAGTCATCGCAAAGGCTTATTCTGAATGGGCTCAAGGCAGAAATTACTAAAAAGTCGATTTCCCCATAAATCGCCCTGTATGCCGCATTCAGTGGGCGTTTACCCGAAAAGATACAGGCCACGCAAATGCCGGCCTGCAAAAAATGAAAACGGCCCGCTTGGGAACCAGCAGGCCGTCGTCAGGGTGGTTGAAGATGGCTAGGCCAGCGCCAGCTCCGTCTCCATCAGCGGCTTGAGGCCGGCACGCGCCGTGATCGCGCAGCTCTCGATCTCGGGCAGCAACTTGGCAAAGTAGAAGCGCGCCGTCTGCAGCTTGGCGGCGTAGAACGGGTCGCCCGAATCCTTCTTCGCAAGCGCGATCTTCGCCATCTTTGCGAACCAGAACGCGAACACCGTGTGACCAGCAACGCGCATGTAGTCCACTGCGGCGGCGCCGACGACTTCCGGGTTTTTCATCGCCTGACTGCCAATCTCGAAGGTCAGCGTGGACCACAGCTCGGCTGCTTTCAGCATCGGGCCGATGAACTCCTGCATCGCCTCGTCGCCTTCGCAGCTTTCGGCAAAGTCTTCCATGATCGCGCCGAGCTTCTTGAGCGTCGCGCCCTGGTTGCCGAGCACCTTGCGGCCCAGCAGATCCAGCGACTGGATGGTGTTGGTGCCTTCGTAAATCATGTTGATGCGGGCGTCGCGCACGAACTGTTCCATGCCCCATTCGGCGATGTAGCCGTGGCCGCCGAACACCTGCATGCAGTGCGAGGTGGCGATCCAGCCGTTGTCGGTGATGAAGGCTTTGACGATGGGGGTGAGCAGCGCCACCATCTCCGCGCATTCCTTGCGCACCGCTTCGTCGGGGTGATTGAGCTCCTTGTCGATCAGCAGGGCGCAGTACAACGACAGCACGCGGCCACCCTCGGCATAGGCCTTGGCGGTCAGCAGCATCTTGCGCACATCGGGGTGCACGAGGATCGAGTCGGCTGGCTTGTCGGGGTTCTTGGGGCCGGCCAGCGAGCGCATCTGGATGCGGTCCTTGGCGTAGGCCAATGCATTCTGGTAGGCGACCTCAGTCAGGCCCTGCGACTGCATGCCAACGCCGATGCGCGCGGCATTCATCATCACGAACATCGCGGCGAGCCCCTTGTTGGGCTGTCCAACCAGCCAGCCTTTTGCGCCGTCAAGCGCGATCTGGCAGGTGGCATTGCTGTGAATGCCCATCTTGTGTTCGAGGCCGGTGCAGTAAATCTTGTTGCGCTCGCCGATCGACTGGTCCGGATTGGCGATGAACTTCGGCACGATGAACAGCGAGATGCCTTTCGAGCCCTGCGGCGCATCGGGCAGGCGTGCTAGCACAAGGTGCACAATGTTCTCGGCGAGGTCATGCTCGCCAGAGCTGATGAAAATCTTGTTGCCGGTGATGGTGTAGCTGCCGTCCGCGTTCGGCTCCGCCTTGGTGCGCAGCAGGCCGAGATCGGTGCCGCAGTGCGGCTCGGTCAGGCACATGGTACCGGTCCACTCGCCGGTCGTGATCTTGGGCAGGTAGAGCGCCTTTTGCTCGGGCGTGCCGTGCTCGTGCAGGCATTCGTAGGCGCCGTGCGTGAGGCCCGGATACATCGTCCACGCCTGATTCGCCGAATTGAGGAACTCGTAGACGCACTGGTTGACCACGATAGGCAGGCCCTGGCCACCGTACTCGGGGTCACACGACAGCGCTGCCCAGCCGCCTTCGACGAACTGCTTGTAGGCTTCCTTGTAACCCTTGGGCGCCTTGACCTCGTGCGTCTTCTGGTCGAGCACGCAGCCTTCGCGATCGCCGGACTGGTTCAGGGGGAACAGCACCTCAGCGGCGAACTTGCCGCCCTCTTCGGCGATCGCCATGATGGTGTCCATGTCGTTCTCGGCATGGGCAGGGAGCGCCTTCAACTCGCCGGGCACATCGAGCAACTCTTCCATCACAAAGCGCATGTCGCGCAGCGGCGGGGTGTAAGTCGGCATGGTTTTCTCCTTCGCAACAACCAAAAACGGGTTGAGTTGGATTGTGACTTACGACCGATTCAATTTATCGTTTGAAACTTGCTTTTGCCGCAGTTTAGGCGCTCCACTCTACGCTGAAACCAACACTGCCGGCAACAAGTGCGCCAAGACTGCGACACGCAGACGTCTGGTCTCGGAAAGCAAGGGAACACCCGCTCTCCGCGTCGTGGCGAGGGCTGTGCCGTGCTGGAGGTATTGGCTAAACGCGCAACATACCGCGAAAACCGCGGGCGGCGTAGTACGACTCGGCACCGTTGTGATAAACGAACACCTTGCCGTAGCGACGGTCGCAGAAGAGCGCGCCACCAAGGGCACGCACGTCGTCTGGTGTAGCCACCCAGCTGGACGTCTTGAGGTCGAATTGACCAAGCTGCTGCAACTGGCGGTACTGCTGCTCGGTCATCAGCTCGACACCCATGGCCTGTGCCGCATCCAGCGCGCTGCCCTTCGGCTTGTTCTCCTTGCGTGCGGCAAGCGCTTTTCCGTCGAAACAGAGGCTTCGCCGACCCGCCGGACTTTCGGCAGAACAATCGCAAAGGACGTATTGGTCAGTCGCCTTGTCGTAGGCGATCACGTCGGGTTCGCCGCCGGTACGCTCCATTTCGGCAAGTACCTGCAGCGCTTTGGGTGAGCTGGCGAGGCGCGCCTGAACTGCATCCCAATTCAGCCCCTTGTGGCGCGCCGGGTTGTTCGCGAACCGTGCCTTCAGGCTTGTCAGCAAAGCGGCTTGTTCCCGTGTGTTCATGGAGTCCTGCAAAGTTGAGCCCGCGCCCGTGAGCACCTGCTGCTCAACGTAAGGGGCACCGATCTGCGTCGCATTCTGCGCAAGTGCTGCCAGCACCGATCGAGCCACAAGGTCAACATGAGCTGCAATTCGGCAGCTTCTGCGAGATCGGTTGCGGCGGGGTGGCGACCGGAAAGGCGATCTATCCTGTTGCGCCGCGCCGCTTGCATCAGCGTTCGAACACCAGTGTCCCCTGCCCCTCGGTTCCTATCCACGTCATGCGATTGCCCGAGATTGAGGCGGTATACGTCTGACCGACGGCGAAGTTCGTCGCCGACGTAGTGATCTTGTTGCCATCGAGCTTCCACTTCGTCTTGGCATACAGTTTCTGTTGCGCAGACTTGTACTTCTCGTCACAGTCACTCGCCGAAGCATCGAGGCGATACGTTCCGTCAGCCCCAATGTTGTAGCGAATCTTGGCTGCGCACGGGCGCTGCTGCAGGAGAGCCGAATGTGAATCAAACGTCGTGCCGGCCGTAGTGACGGTATGCGAGACCAGCCTCCAGGACCCCACAACGCTTCTGGCGAGATCTTGTGCTGAGGCTGAGGCAAAGAAGCCAGCAGACATGCTGGCAATTGCCAGCAGGCATGATCGACGGGCAAATGCTGGTAGAGCGTTGAATCTCATGAGTAAACCCAATGGTCTGAGGTAGGTGGAAGGATAAACGCTGTGGGTTCGTCACGGCGTCCAGCATCGGAAATTTCGCAAAAAAAAACGGGGCTCGCGCCCCGCTTTTCGGTCATAACCAGCGTGACTACTGTGGCGTGTTGCCAGCGCCACCGTTGTCCGCCGCCGCCTGCTCGTCAAGCAGCACTTTGCGCGACAGCTTGACGCGGCCCTTGTCGTCGAAGCCAAGCACCTTGACCTTGACCAGGTCGCCTTCCTTGAAGAAGTCGGTGACGGCGTTGACACGCTCGTTGGCAATTTGCGAGATGTGCAGCAGGCCATCGCGGCCCGGCAGCAGCTGGATCACGGCGCC
>ERZ724514.864-NODE-864-length-13626-cov-4.045907_pt1 | contig 13626 bp, 12 predicted proteins | sample MGYA00376047_ERZ724514 | MGnify/ENA primary metagenome ERZ724514 (study PRJEB28724, sample SAMN07190883) | activated sludge metagenome | isolation source: activated sludge of sewage treatment plant in Hong Hong | place: Hong Kong | collected 2016-03-17 ...
ACGAAGAAAGAAAAAGAAGGTTATTGCTTCTAATATTTTTTACCTTTGGTTTGACCGAATGCTATGCATTGGGAGTAACAGATTATTTTTTAGATTAAATGTTTAAAAAACATTAATTGTTTGAAAGTCTTGCTTTTAATAGTAAGACTTTTTTAATTGTTTTTAGACAATAATTATGATAAGGTGCTTGTATGAAATACTTTTTTGTCCTCGGAAACCACCCGGAATTATCAATGGCCGAATTAGACGCTCGCTTAGAAATAACAGCGGGAACTTTTATTGAACCCGATATTTTAATTGCTGATTGCAAAAAAACCATTAATGCGCAGGAGTTTATAGGCACCGTCGGCGGAACTATTAAGATGGGCAGAATTGTTGCTGAATTACCAGCTGCTTCGCATCCTTGTTATCTTGCTGGACTTGATGAATTATTGGGGGTTGAAAAAAACGGTAAGTTTAATTTCGGAATTTCTGTATACGGTAAAGCGCCTATTGAAACAAATAAATTCGGGTTGAGTTATAAGCAGGCGTTAAAAGATAAAGGCGTGAGCTGCCGTTTTGTAACAAGCCGCGACCGTACCTTATCAAGCGTTGTTGTTGAGCAAAATAAATTAGTGAAAAGCGGCCGAGAGCTTGCATTTATTGCTTATGGAAAGAAAATATTTTTGGGAGTTACTGAAGCGGTTCAGCCCTTTAAAGAATTGTCGGCCCGCGATTACGGTCGTCCAAGCCGCGATGATAGATCGGGCATGCTACCGCCAAAATTAGCGCAAATATTGATTAATCTTTCCGGCGCAATGAAAAATGAAATCTTGCTCGATCCTTTTTGCGGTTCCGGGACAATTATTACTGAAGCGCTTGGTATGGGCTATCAACATATTATTGGTTCCGATATTGCAAAAAAAGCGATTGATGATTCAGTAAAAAATGTCGGCTGGGTTACTAAACGCTACCATCTTGATGTTAAACCGATCTTGCAGTTAATGGACGCAAGAGAATTGTCGCGTCATATTAAAAAAGAATCTATTGATGGAATTGCGACTGAAACATATCTCGGTCCGCAGCACGGCGCCATTAATATTGAAAAGGTAAGCAAGGAATTAACGGTTTTGTATAATGCAGTTTTAAAAGAAGTAGAAATTGTCTTAAAAAAAGGCGGCCGCGCAGCCATTGCCTTTCCGGCCTTTATGGCCAACCATCAAGCGCATTATTTAACGCTAAATGCCGGCAAGCTCAAGCGCAAGGAGCATTTCTTATACGGACGTCAGGGGCAAAGAGTGTGGAGAGATATAGTAATTTTTGAAAAAAATTAAAGCCGCCAATTACATTAAACAAATGTAGGGTTGACGGCTTTCGCTCATGGTGAATATCACCTCTTTAAAATTAACTGTTCGTTGGGCACATTTTGACTTGTGCAAGCTTGTTGTGCTGGCAACGAACAGTTCAAGTAATCTCCACTGTAAAAATCGAAAGCAAGTTTTGATTTAAGTTTTAATGGAGATTATATGTTTCCAAGGAACTTTGATATGCGCCCAGCCATGAACTACTATATGACTGGGTTTTAAGATAGGAATGGCAAAAACCGAGGTCTCTTAACGTAATATTTTATTATAAACTACCTGGGGTTTTTGATCCTAGCAAAAAAGACTGAGTGGTCTTTTTTTGAGTTTGTTTTTAGCCTTTCGCTAAAATACTAACATGTTTGTTAGGCACTGTATTTTAAATGTAGCTTATCCTTAACCAATACGAATAAAGCGATACACTACTACGCAGTATGCTTGACTCTATAAAGTTTGTCAAGATTAAGAGTTTACAAGAAAATTACAGACGTCTCCGTCTTTTATTTGATATTCTTTGCCTTCAGTGCGGATGAGGCCTTTATTTTTTGCTTCAAGTTCCGATCCGGCAGCAACAAAATCTTGCCATTGGATTACTTCCGCTCGTATAAAGCCTTTGACGAAATCAGTATGGATTACGCCGGCGGCTTCGGGAGCTTTTACGCCCGCCCGTACGGTCCACGCTCGTGTTTCGTCTTTCCCGGTTGTAAAAAAAGTAATAAGCCCAAGCAGTTCATAGCCAGCGCGAATAAGCCGGTCAAGGCCACTTTCTTTTAAGCCCAGTTCTTCAATGTATACTTGTTGTTCTTCTTCTGGCAGGGAGGCAATTTCCGCTTCAAGTTTTGCATCAATAGAAATAACTTTGCCATCTTTCCAGGCATGCGAAACATCAACATCTTTATCGTTAGCGTTTAATACATATAACAGCGGCTTAATGGTAATTAAGCCAAGTTGCTTAACGAATATTTTTTCATCATCAGTAAATTCTAATTCACGGGCAGCTTTCCCAGCTTCGAGTTGATTCTTTAAGCGTTCTAAAATTGCTGTTGCAATAACAGCTTCTTTTTGCCCGGTTCGGGCTTCGCGACTTGTTTTGTCGTAACGCTTTGTTACCGTTGCCAGGTCGGCCAGGATTAATTCGAGATTAATTGTTTCGCGGTCGCCATCGGGATCAATTTTATTATGGACATGAATGATATTGTCGTCTTCGAATTGGCGCACAACTTCGCAGATAGCATCGCATTCGCGTATATGCGATAAGAATTGATTGCCTAGCCCCTCGCCGGTCGATGCGCCTTTGACCAACCCGGCAATATCGACAAATTCAATTACTGTTGGAATGATTTTTTCCGGTTTAGATATTTCGGCCAAGGCATTGAGACGTTCATCGGGAACTTTAACAAGGCCGACGTTTGGTTCAATGGTGCAAAAAGGATAGTTAGCCGCTTCGGCTTGTTTTTTTGTCAGGGCGGTGAAAAGAGTTGATTTGCCGACGTTTGGCAGGCCGACGATTCCGATGGATAAAGGCATGATAATAGCGAGTAAAGAGTAAGCTTGTGTTTCTAGGCTAGCAGAAAAGGCAATAAAAATCAAAGGATTTCATAAATTAGGTTGGAATTAGAAAGACCAAGGAATCAAAAACATTTTAAAAATAAAAGTGGTATAATAACAGTGATATTAAATATTTATAAGCATATGAATCCCCTAAAACCGAGTTTGAAAACTGAATGGTTCCCCGTACTATTAATAATAATCGGCCTAGGAATGGGGCTATATACGTTTTTGTATGGACCGGATCGTATGCCCATGCATTGGGATATTGCTGGTAATGTTAATGGCTGGTCGAGTCGGACTTTTGCTGCTATATTCATGCCTGCTTTAATGATAGGTATATATGCCCTTTTCTTAGCTTTGCCGCGCTTAGATCCTCGAGGAGATCAGTACGCCATATTTGCCAAAGCGTATGTTGGGATTAAAAATATTTTCATGATTTTCTTTCTATTAATTTATGTCTTAACTATAGCGGCTGGTTTTGGATATTCCATTAATATCGGTATGTATATTCCAGTCGCGGTTGGATTGTTATTTATTGGCTTGGGTTATTACATGGGAACTATTAAACAGAATTTTATGATGGGAGTGCGTAATCCTTGGACATTATCAAACGCTGAAATTTGGGATAAAACCAATCGTTTAATGGGGCCTGTAATGGCGATCGCGGGAGTTTTAATTGCTGCCGCAGCTTTCATCCCCCAGCCTTTATTTAAAATCATAAGCTTTGTCGTTGCTATCGCCGGTATTATTATTGTTCCTAATCTGTATTCCTATCTCTTGTTCAAAAAGACGAAAGTCTAATATTGACTAGGAGGATTTTTAATGATAGGATATTCGATAGTGTTTACGCTAATATGAGCGTAAAGCTACCTTGGAGCGGTAGCTCAGTTGGTTAGAGCGCTGCCCTGTCACGGCAGAGGTCGCGGGTTCGAACCCCGTCCGCTCCGCAGTTAGCTCTCGTTATCGGGAGACCCGAAGGCCTCGCAATTGCGAGGCCTTTTTGTATTCAAAAAGTTCTAGACCCGGGTTGACCTTTAGGGCTCAAATTGGGCTCCAGATCCCTGATTCCGTCTTGAACAAATCTTTACTTTTTCTTTATGAAATCTTGAACTTATTGATGCTTCGAATTTGCTTGGTACCGGGATACTTCTGTATTTTATTCTTTTACATCAATTTCTGATCCAATCTTAGAAATAAGAGCAGCCAAAGTCTTTTGGTCAAGAGTGATTATTTTTTTAGTGCCATATGCGAGATTCAGCTCTTTCATGAGGCTACGGATCTTTTCTCTGGATTGAGCAAATGATTTATTTTTGCCTAAGAATTCTAATACCGAGATTAAAATGCGGTTAGAGCGCCCCATGGCGCGCTCAAGGACTTGTTGGTAGATATCCTGGGTGGATAGCAGTATCCGGGTATAGTAATAGGGATCTTTGTTCTCAAGCCCGCTGAAAAATTCAGGATCTGATTTCCAAGGCGCACATGTGAGGTGTGCGGCCCACCAAAGACGGGCGATTGCATGCCGGCGAAGATCACGGTCGCTTCCTCCGCTAACAAACCAGTGTTCAAAAATATAGGTTATAGCTTTAGCTTTTTCTTCCTGTTTCTCAAAATCCTCAGGCTTGCCTTTAAGTCCCCAACGTATTAAAGCGTATTTTCTGAATTGGACATGGCTCAGGTATGTCCATAGGCGCGGATCAGAAGCCTGGGTTTCATCGAGATTCTGGTAATACTGATGAAGCATGATAGCATTCTCTAGATCAGCCGAAACGGGGTCTTTGTCTGGAGTTTTTAAGATAGGAGCTTTGCCAGACACTTTTATAGTGGAGGGAAAAAGATCTTCTTCGTTTACCGAGAGGTTTGGGTTGAAGTATGATTCCAATGCCCCAACTTCGCCGGAACGAAGAGCGTTCATCATTCGTTCTACCTTTGCTCGTTTGTAAATCATTTGCGCTAGATCTTTAGTCATATGTTTCATCGTTATATGTGTCATCGCTTAGCGCTTCGACGGATTTAAAGCTTCTTGAAATTGGATTCTCAAGAATTCTTTGGGCTACTTCGAAAGGATCGTTGTCCTGAAGACTTTTTGCTTCCAAGATTGCCTCGAGGCGCCCATACCAACCCATTCCCTCATATTCTCCGTCGCCTCGCCGCATTGTATGAATCGCGTCGATTAATGCTGGAAAGACTATTGAAGCATGAAGAATTCCTTCTGCAAGCTTCTGCCCGCGGACGTCAAGATAATTTTTCCAATCAGCCTTAGAAAGGATAATAGTAATCTTTTCATTTTCGTAATCCATCTCCATCGGACCTTCGTGGTGCGATCCTTGAACGATCGACATGAAAGATGAAACTGGCGGCCTAAGCGGATCAAAGCTCTTTTCCGCGAGAAAGGAGTACTGGCCACCTAGTGCCATGATGTCTCCTGCGTCGATATCAAATATAGCGCCTTCGTAATCGGCATGGGGCTCGCTTGGATGATAGCCTTTAATTTCCTGGTCAGCGCAGATATAAAATCCGACTGTAACTCGTTCCCGGAGAGCAGTCGCGGGTATAGTAAATCTTTCAATTTGTTTACGGGTAGAGAAGCTTTTTCTATAGAAGGCGCTTCGGCATTCTACTTCAATAACGAAGGAGGCCTTCCCTTTTTTGAGCAAATCTTCAATAGAAGCATTTTGGAGGACAAAAGTTGGATTCAAAACAATCTCCGTGCGGCTGAGTTCGCGACGAAGTTCCACTTTGAACGAGCCGCCGAGGTCATCTCCATTTCCCAATACCGGATGAGGGTATGATTTTGTATTAACCTTCATAGTTTTCAATTCCAAGCGCATACTTCTTCTGAGAGGAAAGACGTACCGCAAGTTTAATAGTTTTTCCGTTCTTAACCGTAAGCCCCTTGATCATAGATTCTCCTAGGCCGTAGCTTTTTCCCGATTTAGTGTCGATTGCAGATTCAAGCTCTACGGGATACATACCGTCATCACCTACGGCTACTAGTCTTATAGCGCCTTCGCAGTCCTCCCGGCCAGTTATGGCGAAGTGATATTCTGGACCATGTTTGCCGTTCTGGACGAAGCTTCTGAAGCTGATAGATGACGTTTTGATTCTTGCTCCGTCTTTATCTCCATCGTCCGGCCCAGTAGGCCTTCCGTGTGGGCCTTTGCCCTCTCCTTTGGGAGGGGTGGGCATTACGCCACCGGCTTGCTTATTCGTAACAATAGTTTTATGTATTACAGTTTCAACGTCGACAACAGCTGAATCTCTGTCAGCCCCAATTTCACGCCCTGACTCTTCTTCGGTAGAAAGTCCTGTTTCTTCCAATGCTTCCCCTGAAGAAGGTAAATAATCTCTTTCTTCATTGTCCGGCAGATAGCGATCTAAGCCGGGAATGTCTTGCGGTTCCGTAGCGATAGCTTCTCCCATACTTTTCAGTGACTTTTTGATGAAATCATCTAGTTCTCTCAATGCCGCCGGGCCTTCTGGCGATCTATCTTTATCCCACTTATCGTGAGCCGGAGGCTCGAGGTCTCGCAAAAGATTGTTGCCATCGGTATTCTCGCAAATTAATACTCCTGCGTAGGGCTCTCTTAGGGCCCTTGAAGCTTTTTCCTGTACGATCATTTTGGGTTTTCTCGCCATCATGATTTTGCTTGGATAGCTGTCTTGTTTTCTCACGAATAAGGAGACCTTCCCCAGATGTTTTAAATCACGTTCGAAATGCTGCGTCCAATTAGTCACTGATTCAAAGAATGATTTAGCGTCGTCAGCATCATATTTCTCCAGACATTCTTTGAGATTGTGTTTGGTTATAGTTTCTTCGGCCCCGTCGCGTATCGTCACTTCAAGGTCGCCATGATAAATGGCAAGCCAGAAATTATACAGCACGGATTTAATCAGCTTTTGCTTCCATCCATGTCCTGATTGGTAGCCTACTACGAAAATATCAGTTCCTTGTTCTTCGCGTTTAAAAAGAGAAGGTACATTTGATTCTTCGCGTATAGCTTCCCAGCCGTTTATTCCGTAAAATCCTACGCCTTGGCACACATCCCCATCTTCGGCATGGTGGCTGACTAAGCGCGATTTTCCCTGAAATACAAGCCGGTTTTCATCATTGATACTCGAATAAAAGACAGTACGCAGTGCGGATGCGGCAATCGGTGCGCCTTTTCCGATACCGAAAGATCCGCCCGACACTCCTTTAGGAGAGCTTGTGCCGGATGCTCTAACGAGCCTGTACCAGTTTCCATCTACGTCATTGTCCGATCCGGAGAGTCCTCTTGTATTGAAATCGCTGATTTTAAGAATAGATACTTCTTTGCTTTTAAGAAGAGCAATAGCATTTTTGAAAAAGCTTACAGCTTTCTCCTGTGTTTTTACAAATGCAAGACAACGGTTCATTCGGTCAAGCAGTTCTCCGTAGCCAGGAATTTGAGAAGGCTTCAGCGGAAACTTTTCAAAAATAACGGAAACCGGCTTATCATATTCCAATCTAGCGTCAACTGCATTCTGAATAGCCTCTCGGGCGATATATTTTTCATGATCGCCTTGGAAATACTCAAGTAATGAATCAGCAAATCCATGATTCTCGCCATGGCCCGTGCTAGGGAAGTACCAGCACAGTTTATCGGCTTTCTGTTTCGCTACTGATGGGGCTTTCTTGGATGTTGGCATGTTATAGTTTAAATTCCTTTTCACGTTCGGAAAACGTAAATTTTGCCTTAGTCTCTCGCAGCTTCTTTTCTATTTCCGAGAAAATTTTTGCTATTTCTTCTTCGGTGTAGTCGTAATGGCTGCGGTTAGCGCAATTGCCGAGAACTTTGAGGCGACGCAGGATTTCCTTGGTTCTTGCAACTGCTAGTCTTTTGAAATTTTCTCGTCGGTTGTCTTTCATGCAATAAATATATCAAATAATCGAATAATATGTCAATAGCACCTTATATTACATATAAAGTGCTATATTATAAATATATGCTATCGGCTCAGGAGCGAAGGAAGCTAGCGATTTTCCATAAGGCTGCTTCTGGATTCTTTATGAGGCTATGTCCCCATACTCTCAAAACCTTCCATCCTTTCCGCCGCAGGGCGCGTCGGTTTCTGATATCGCGTGCTATATTGTTTTCGATTTTTGATCTCCAATACTCCTGAGGTATGCGCTGTTTCCATAGGTGAAATTTGTATCCATGCCAAAAATCACCATCTATAAAGATAGCGATTTTTTTCTTTGGGAGTGCGACGTCGGGCTTGCCGGCGATCTTTGAATAGTGCTTTTGGAAATAGATCTTCTCGCTCTTTAAAAAGGTAAAAACCTTTCTTTCGATACCGGTATTCTTCGCTCTTATAAGCGACATGATTTCGCTGCGCTTCTCCTTGGTAAAAACGTCAGGCATTTTTTTCAGACTCTAGCGCAATTCGAATGTTTTCAGCAATACGTGCTATTACTGGAACGGTTACCGAATTCCCGATCTGCTTATAGAGATGGGAATGCGCTTGGTCAGCTGGGAAGGCAAATGATTCTGGGAAGCCTTGAAGACGAGCACATTCTCTAGGAGTAAGCTTGCGGATTCCTTTTGCGTCCCGGATGATTGGAACGTTGTGACCGCCCAAGCCCATACTGGCGGTCAGAGTCGGGCTCATACCGTTTTTTAATTCGCGCACGTAGACGCGTCTGTATTGGTAAAAGCTATCGCGTTTTTTTACTGCCGCTTTCAACCGCGTGTAGATATCATTATATCGGTTATCGTAGTAATATCCATCGTCAACGTTTCTTTCTAGGATCTGAGGCATTCGCTTAGTAAGCGGAATCTTATCTGGAAAATGGAATTTCATGAGAGTCCGGGGCGATCGGAATGCTACGATATAAATCCTTTCTCGAGTTTGAGGAACGTTGCCATGCGTCATGCTATTCAGGACTTCCGCTTTCATGTAGTACCCAGCCCGTTTCAACTCTTCTTCAATCCGCTTGAAGGTCTTTTCATCATCATGGTGCTTCAGGTGCTTCACGTTTTCCAGAAAGACGGCACGCGGCTTTCTTTTCTTCAAAATTTCAATCACGCCGAAAAGAAGATTGCCTCTGTCTTTGTCTGCAAATCCACGTTTGTGCCCAGCGACGGAAAATGGCTGGCACGGAAAGCCTCCTGCCAGAATATCGAAGTCTTTCGGGATGCGCTTCATTCCGCGTTCGTTTATGGCTTCAAATAGATTCGAGTTGTCGATTCCTCCAAAGTTCAATTTGTATGTTTCCGCAGCTTTCTTGTCAAAATCGTTCGAATAGACTATTTCAAATCCGGCCGCTTCGAGTCCTATGCGTATGCCTCCTATGCCTGCAAACAAATCAATCGCTTTAAGTTTTTTCTTTGCCATATTGCTTCATTGTATAGGATTTATAAGGTTTTTTCAATCTTAGAGCCGTCGATTGATACCGTCCCTCTTGTTATCGAAATTCGCGATCTAAGACATCCCATCAATTCTCTCTTTTCATCATTAGCTCCTTCCTCAAGTACGTATTTCATGTATATCCGCGGATCGACGCTTTCGTACGGGGCACTAGGATTCGTTTGCCTCAGCACGCCTCTTTGGAATTTATCGTATCTCTTGAGCTCTTCTTCGAATTTATGCTGGATATTCAATTTATTTATTTCTATTTGCCCGATGATCTTTATCAATTGCTTTACGAGCTCCTCTTCTCGCATATACGGATTCTTGCATTTCTTGTCTTTGGATCGGCAGCATCCGTAGTAGATGTATTTTGCAACCGTCCCGTTTTTGAGTTGCTTGTATTTTTCCTCGGCGCTCATCATTGACCCACATAGCCCGCAGCTCATGAGCTTGGCGAAGGTGAATTCCTTGCTTTGCCTGACAATGTTATCGCGCGTCAGCTGATTTTGTACTGCTTCAAATAATTCCTTAGTAATCAACGGCTCGTGCTTGCCCTGGTACCAGTTGCCGGAGTTCTTGGGATATTCAAATACCCCGTAATAAAAAGTGTTTGTTAGGGTCCGGTATAAATTACTAACCGATAGACTTTTGTTCCCGATCGTCTTGAAGTTAAGGTCGAATTTAAGCCAGTGATACAGTCTCCTGCCTGACCATTTTTCGTAAGCGACTTTCTCGAAGATATTTTTAACTATCGCGGCGCGGTCGGGGTCAAGGATTGGCATGCATTTCCTGTCCATGAATTTTTGATTTAGATAACCCGTCGGAGCTTGGTTGGGCCATAGACCCATCTCTACTCTTGTTCTGATGCCGCGCTTCACGTTGACGCCTCGGTTATCGTTTTCCAGTTTTGCCTGCGATCCGAGAATCATGAGAAGAAATTTCTCATTAGGCGAATTAGTGAACCGTTGCCCATAAGTCCGTATCTCCTTAAGTATTCCGGCATCAAGCAGATCGACAACCTTGCCGAGGTCACCGGCGTTTCTGCTGATGCGATCTGGAGCCCACGTTAGGATACCGTTATATTGCCCCGCTTTTATTTCGTCGATAATCTCATTGAAGACTGGTCGCTGCCCCGTCTCCTTGGCCGAGTGTGATTCACGTTTCATGCAGACGATTTCAAGATTCTCCCGTTCGGCAAGCGCGAGCATTTCCTTTACTTGGGAATCGATGCTCAGGGCTTGCCGTTCCTCGGCCTCGCTTGATTTTCTCGCGTAGAGGCAGTATTTGACCGGCGTCTCCGTAATTATAGGTACGGCACCAAGTCGTTGATCCGTCAAAGAGCGCGTTTGTTCCATATGTGTTTGTTAATTATTAAAACTCTTCTAACACATAGATGACGCAGACCCTGACGCTAGTCTAGGAGGCAAGCTGTTGGTAACTAGGCCTTCGCAAGGCCTCTTTTCTAAGCTAGTATTCAGTGGACTTTTAGCCTTTTTTCGGCTAATATGAACATTGACAATTAAATAGGGAGACCTAAACCGGCAAGCGATTGCCGGCATGGTCGAAAGTCGCAATCAGCATAAAGACCCCATCATCAGGGTCGCTGATTGCGCTATGCTTGGAAACTTGCATATGAGCCGAAAGGCTCGCCTGGTGATGGGTTTTGTGTATCCAAAGCCAGGATTTATTTACTAAGGAATATATCCTTATGAAAAAGCATCTCGCATTGAAAATCGTTCTCTCGCTGCTCCCAGCCTTGATTTTGACCCAGAACTGGGCTTGGATGAGCGCCAATAAGATTCTCGGCATAGCGTTCCTCGTTTTGTGGGCGTTGTGCGTCTGGCTCGTCTTGCGGATCGAGGATAAGGCAAAGATTATCGCCCAGCTTCTCCGTACCGCTGAAATCGGCTTGTTCCTCTTGCCGATCTCGGCGTTGATCCTGACATTCGTTATGGGCTCTCAAGTCGTTAATTCAACCGAAGGCGCTGCCCAGGCGGGAGCCGCTATCGGAGTCGGGATCGCCGGAATGATGGCCGTAATCCTCGGCTTCATTATAGGCGTTGCCGGAGGCGTTATCATGCATGTATTAGCCAAGCGGTTTGAAAAGAAAATTACTGACAAGGCCGAAACTAAGGCGACAAACTTCTTCGAGAAGCATAAGGCCGTTACTGTTACTCTTGCGGTCTTGCTTCTTATCATTATCGCTTCGGTAAAGTCCGCGGATCAGAAAACTGTAGCAACAAATACTGCCACGCCAGAAAAGGCTGCCGCCACCGAACAGGCCAAGCCCGAGCAGCCGAAAGAGCCGACGCCAGTTGAGGTCGTAAAGTCGAGCGTCACGCGCGATTCGATCGGCACGCCTGAGGCGAACGTCACGTTCAAGAACATTTCCAAGAAAGAAATCGACGGCATCAAGGCTCGGATCAAGACGTTTAATAATTTTGACGAGCCGGTTAACGGCTTCCTGTCCGATAATACGTTTGACGGAATTTCGCAGGACAAGATAGGCGTAGGGAAGTCGAATGATGTAACTTGGACTTTGTATAACTTCGACGGCGCAAGCAAGATCAAGGTTGAGGTTTACCACGTTCATTTCAGCGACGGAACCGCTTGGGAAGAGTAATCGCTGGGTGTGAAGAGAAGAATGTTCGTATTGCCCGGGCGCCGCTGCCCGCCGATCGGCCGGCTCAAGCCATATGAACAAACCGTTAACGTACGAAGAATATCAAGAAAAGCTAAAGTCGGTTTCAACGCCTGAAGAAGCACAGGCATTAGTGCAGCAAATGCTTATGCCTATGCTGGGAGCATTTGCCCAGCCGTCGCCTTCAGCGGAGACAGAGGAGGAAGATGACGAAGAGGATGAGGCTTTGCCTAGGAAAGCAGCGTATAAGCCGAGCAAGAAGAGCCTCGATTCCGCGCCGTGGTACGACGCGCTCGGCAACGATACCGATGCGATGGTTGTCAGCCTGTATGCAAAGGGCTTGACCACGCGCGATATCGCCAAGTATATGAACCTGCATCACGGCACGGAACTTTCCCAGCCCGCGATTTCGGCTATTACCGAAAAGGTGATGCCGTTTGCCAAGGAGTGGCAATCCCGCGCCCTTTCCTCCTGCTATCCGGTAGTTTATCTCGACGGGCTCCATTTCAAGGTTAGGGATGCTGGAAAGATCGTTTCCAAGTGCGCGTACATCGTTCTTGGGATAAACCAGTACGGCCAGAAGGAAGTGCTAGGCATCTGGATCAGCGAAAGCGAGGGAGCCAAGTTCTGGATGGGCGTGCTGAACGAGTTGAAGAACCGCGGCGTGGAAGATATTATTATCGCATGCGTAGACGGTCTCAAAGGTTTTCCTGAGGCTATCAAGACGATTTATCCGCAGGCTGAAGTTCAGCTATGCATCGCTCATCAGATCAGGCACACCGTCATGTTCCTGCCGCATAAGGACAGGAAGGCATTCTGCGACAGCTTGAAAACCGTTTATACCGCTCCAAGCGAAGATGCGGGACGCGACGCCTTGAACGCCTTGGCAGAGCGATGGCCGCAGTACAGCTCATACCTCAAGAGCTGGGAGAATAATTGGCAGGATCTTGCGACGTTCTTCTCATATCCTCAGCCGATCCGTCGCATGATCTATACGACGAATCCGATCGAGAATCTGAATCGCCAATTCAGGAAGGTAACGAAGACTACGACGATATTCCCTCATGACGACTCCCTTATCAAGCTGCTGTGGCTGGCCCAGGCCGACATCAGCCAGGCATGGATACTGCCTCTGAGGAATTGGGGAGAAATCATGGCCCAGCTGTCTATCTTGTTTCCTGAAAGAGTTCAGTTCTAATTATTAATTAACTTATAAAGCCGGTAATTCGGAAGGCAGGGGCGTCCGCAGAAAAGCCGCGAATTATGGTCGCGGCTTTTCTAAAATACTTAGAAAATAGGCTAATTTTAAGATACTTGACTTATTTACCAATATATGGTAATATATAGGTATCTTTCCAATAATGGCAAAGATCCCATGACTTCGGGCAGGAGTCACATTGCTTTCGGGCTTATAGCTTGAAAGAAGGAGAAATTTAAAAATGAAATATCCAGGAATCACATTGGGCAAGATAGAAGCCCTAATCAACTGTTTAAATGGCATGGAAGTCGTTGACAAGCTGTGCAGCGGCGAATTAACAGTCAGTTTCAAGGGATCAGTTTTGGAAATCATCGAAGCCCTCAAGAAGCTGTTCGATAAGAACGGCAGAAGAATCCCTGAGAACCTTAAAGCCGCGGTCTGCGACCCGAATTCAGGGTATTTCCTGAAACAGCCAGCCATTGATTATGCAAGAAGCTTTTCGAAAGGATTTGAAGGAACCGGCC
>ERZ724514.865-NODE-865-length-13621-cov-4.251806_pt1 | contig 13621 bp, 9 predicted proteins | sample MGYA00376047_ERZ724514 | MGnify/ENA primary metagenome ERZ724514 (study PRJEB28724, sample SAMN07190883) | activated sludge metagenome | isolation source: activated sludge of sewage treatment plant in Hong Hong | place: Hong Kong | collected 2016-03-17 ...
CGAGCTTTCGAGCACCGTGCGACGCAGCAATTCGCCCGCGCAGCCAATAAATCAGTGTCTTCCTAATCAGGCGCACGGATAAATTGTGGTTTGTTTGCCGTGTGCCGAAAAATAACAGCGGGCAGTGGCTTTATACAACAATATTGATCAAACGACCCGGTACCACGATCAGTTTCTTGATCGGCTGGCCTTCGATGAACTTTTGCACTTGCGGGTTGGCCAGCGCCAGCGCTTCGATGGCGGCCTTGTCGGCATCCTTGGCGACGGTGATGTTGCCGCGCAGCTTGCCGTTGACCTGCACCACCAGCTCGATTTCGTCCTGCACCAGTGCTGCGGCATCGGCTTGCGGCCAGGACTGATCCAGCAGCTCGCTGCCGGCGCGCAGCTCGCCCCACAGCGCTTCGCAGGCGTGCGGGATGATCGGCGATAGCAGAATCACCGCGGTTTCCAGCACTTCCTGCGCCACCGCACGGCCCACGTCACCGCTCAGATCGGTTTTGCCGTAGTTGTTGAGCAGCTCCATGCAGGCGGCGATTGCGGTGTTGAACTGCTTGCGGCGGCCATAATCGTCGGTGATCTTCTGGATTGCGCTATGCAGCTGGAAGCGCAGGGCTTTCTGCGCTGCGTTCAGTTCACCACCGCTATATTTGGCAACAGTGCCGGAGCTGACATGGTCGTGAACGATTTTCCACAAGCGTTTGAGGAAGCGATAGCCACCTTCCACGCCGGCATCCGACCATTCCAGGCTCTGCTCCGGCGGCGCGGCAAACATCATGAACAGGCGCGCAGTATCGGCGCCGTATTGTTCAATCAGTTGCTGCGGATCAACGCCGTTGTTCTTCGACTTCGACATCTTCTCGGTACCGCCGATTTCCACCGGCTGGCCGTCAGTCTTGAGCACGGCGCGGATGGTTTTACCTTTGGCATCGGTTTCGATGGCGACATCGGCGGGGTTGAACCAGTCTTTCTTGCCATCCGGCAGATTGCGGTAGAAGGTTTCGGCAATCACCATGCCCTGCGTCAGCAGGTTGGTAAACGGCTCGTCGTGGCTCAGCAGGCCTTCGTCGCGCATCAGCTTGTTGAAGAAACGTGCGTATAGCAGGTGCAGAATCGCGTGTTCGATACCGCCGATATACTGATCCACCGGCAGCCAGTAGTTGGCCGCAGCCTTGTCGACCATGCCGCCGTCGAACTTCGGCGAGGCATAGCGGGCGAAATACCAGCTCGATTCGACGAAGGTATCCATGGTGTCGGTTTCGCGCTTGGCGGCGCCGCCACATTTCGGACAGGTGGTTTCGTAGAATTCCGGCATTTTTGCCAGTGGCGAACCGGCGCCGTCCGGCACCACGTTTTCCGGCAATACCACCGGCAATTGCTCGGCCGGCACCGGCACGTCGCCACAGCAGGCGCAGTGGATGATCGGAATCGGACAACCCCAGTAACGCTGGCGCGAAATACCCCAGTCGCGCAGGCGGAACTGGGTGCGGCGCGTGCCGTGGCCATTGGCTTCCAGGTCGGCGACGATCGCATCGAAGGCGGCGGTGAAGCCTTTGCCGTCGTATTTGCCTCAATTGACACTGCTGATGCTGTCATCCTTGGCGGCATACCAGTCGCGCCATTGCGCGCTGTCAAAGTCGTTGTCGCCGCTTGCCGGAGCGTAAACCTGTTTGATCGGCAGCTGGTATTTGTTGGCGAACTCGAAATCGCGCTCATCATGCGCCGGCACCGCCATCACTGCGCCTTCGCCGTAGCCCCACAATACGTAGTTGGCGACCCACACCGGCAGTTTGGCGCCGGTCAGCGGGTGGATGACAAATTCGCTGGTTGGCATGCCTTTCTTTTCCATGGTTGCCACGTCGGCTTCGGCCACCGAGCCGGCTTTGCATTCGGCGATGAACGCTGCCAGTGCCGGGTTTTTCTCGGCGGCGCGGGTAGCTAGCGGGTGTTCTGCGGCGACAGCGACGTAAGTGGCGCCCATCAAGGTATCCGGACGGGTGGTGTAGACCTTCAGTTGGCCGGCTGCGCCAATCGAATCGATATCGTAGTCGAACACGATTTCAGCACCGAAGCTCTTGCCGATCCAGTTGCGCTGCATGGTTTTCACCTGCTCTGGCCAGCCGGGCAGGTTGTCGAGCGAGCTCAGTAGCTCGTCGGCGTAAGCGGTGATGCGGAAGTAATACATCGGAATTTCGCGCTTTTCCACCACTGCGCCAGAGCGCCAGCCGCGACCGTCGATCACCTGCTCGTTGGCGAGCACGGTCTGATCCACCGGGTCCCAGTTGACCACACCGTTTTTCTTGTAGATCACGCCTTTTTCAAACAGCTTGGTGAACAGCCACTGCTCCCAGCGGTAGTAATCCGGCTTGCAGGTGGTGACTTCACGCTCCCAGTCGATCGCCAGGCCCAGCGATTTCAGCTGTTGCGTCATGTAGGCGATGTTGTCGTAAGTCCAGGCAGCCGGCGCGACGTTGTTTTTCATCGCGGCGTTTTCTGCCGGCAGGCCGAAGGCGTCCCAGCCCATTGGCTGCATCACGTTGTAACCATTCAGACGATAAAAGCGCGACAGCACATCCCCGATGGTGTAGTTGCGCACATGGCCCATGTGCAGCTTGCCCGATGGGTAGGGGAACATCGACAGACAGTAGTATTTCGGTTTGCTGCTGTCTTCAACAGCGCGAAATACTTGTTTGGTTTGCCATTTTTCCTGCGCGGCTTTTTCCACCTGCGCGGGGGAGTACTGTTCTTGCATGGCGCGGTAAATCCTTGCTATAGCGAAAGGGTCGATTATAACGCAGTGCAACAACTGATACGGGTTTCACAGAGCAACGACTCAGTGTCGTCACCACTTGTCGTGCCAAAGCACTGCCTGCGTGACTCCTTCGCGTCTCGTTACTTGGTGGCATCCGTATGAAACCATCGGGAGTAACAGTGAAGAAGTGGGCGGTAGGGCTTGTTTTTGCGCTGCTTTCGCAGGCCGGTTGGGCGGTGCAGGCACAGGTGGAAGGAATTGTCATGCCGGCATGGCTGGAGCGCGGCCGGATTGTGAAGCCGCTGCTGCTTGGTGCCGAACTGGAAAATGGCGACGTGATCCGCACCGGCAGCAATGCGCGCGTCTATTTGCAACTGGCCGACGGCAGCGTGGTCAAGCTCGGTGAACGGGCGCGGATGCAGATCGGTGGGCTGGAGCAGCAACGCGACGTGTTTCGTGCCGCGCTCGATGTGCTGCAGGGGGCGTTCCGTTTTACCACCGGCCAGCTGAACAGGTTGCAGACCAGACGCGACGTGACTTTACGTGTAGCGACCATCACTGCCGGTATCCGTGGTACCGATGTGTGGGGCAAATCGACCGCCGACGCCGATATGTTCTGCCTGATCGAGGGCCAGGCAGCGCTAACGCACGGCGAGCGTAATTACGATCTGAGCGAAACCATGACTTATGTCCGTGCCGAGCGCAACCAGCCTGCCGGCGACGTGCGTGGTGTCAGTGTCGATCAGTTGAACAAGTGGGCGGCGGAAACCGAAATCGCTGCCGGCCAGGGCGGGCAGCAGGCAGGTGGCCGCTGGCAGCTGGTGCTGGGTGAGTTTGCCAATACGCGTGAAGCGCTCGGTCTGTACGATCAGCTGCGGCGCGAGGGATTCGCTGCGCGTTTGTTGCCGCTGGCAGGGCGGGTGCGGGTGCGCCTGACCGATTTTGCCAGTGCGGACGAGGCGCAGGCGATGGCAAGGCACGTTGCCGAGGCCGTAAAAACACCGCTAAGCGAGGTGCGCGGCCACTGATCTTGCGCGGTGCGGACAAAACCGGGCGGCCGTGCTGGCCGCCTTGTCGTTTGCGCTACCCGGTGTGTCGGCACACGGTGTCTATTCGGGGTAGCGTTGCAGGATTTCCAGTGCCTGATCCAGGTTGTCAACCAGCAGATCGACCAGAGCCGGGTCGAGATGGATTCCCTTCAGCGATTGCAGGTTGGCAATCGAAGCTTCGATGCTCCATGCCGGCTTGTAGCAACGTGCGTGCGTCAGCGCGTCGAATACGTCGGCAACCGCTACCAGTCGGGCGTACAGGTGGATTTCCGTTCCCCGCAGCCCCTGCGGATAACCGCTGCCGTCGTATTTCTCATGATGCTGGTAGGCAATGATCGCCGCTGCCCGCAGAATCGGCCGCTCCGAGCCCTTCAGTAGCTGGAAGCCGATATCCGGGTGTTGCTGCATCACATGCCATTCTTCCGGCGACAGCTTGCCCGGCTTGAGCAATACCGCATCCGGCGTGGCAATCTTGCCGATATCGTGCATCGGCGCGGCACGGCGCACCAAATCCGCCTCTTCGTCATCCATACCGGCCAGGCGCGCAAGCATGAACGACAGCTCGGCCATGCGTCGTACATGATTGCCGGCGTCGTGCGAGCGCGATTCGACCACTTCGCCGAGCCGGTGAATCAGTTCCGACTGGGTATCGAAAATCTCGCGGTTCAGGTACATGTTTTCGAACGCCAGCGAAACACTGGTGGAGAAAATGTCCAGCAGCTTGATATCCAGCTCGTCCAGCTGGTGTACGCCTTTCATGTACAGCAGATTGATCTTGCCCTGCCGGGGCGGGTAGTAGCCGACGAAGCAGTCCTGTTCGAAGATCGCGTGGTGCTGCTCCAGCGCGTGCGAGAAACTCTCCATGATGTCGGCCGGGATGCCTTCCTGGCTGTCGATATTGCCGATGCTGGCGAGAACCTCGATGCCGTCGCCTTCGCGCAGTGCGGTGATGCCGCGCAGACGTACCATCATGCTGCATTCATCGAGCCGCAACAGCGATACCACCTGTTGCAGCAGGCTGCTGGCAAGCTGTTGCAGCGAGCGTTGTTCGAATACCCGCGACGAGGCTTCGATCACCCGCTCCAGCCCTTCGCGGAAGCGTTCCTGGTAGCGCCGTGCTTCTTCGACTTTCATGATGTCGCGGTACGAGCGCAATGCCGAGTAGGTGGTGGTGAAAAGCTTGCGCCGGGTGAGTTCGGTTTTTTCCTTGTAATCGTTGATGTCGTAATCGACGATCACCCGTTCTTCCGGTGCCTGACCTGGCTGGCCGGTGCGCAGCACAATGCGGGTAAACTGGTTGCCGCGCTCCTCGCGCAGCCATTTGACCACCTGCAGCCCGGCATCGTCGGATTCCATTACCACGTCCAGATAAGTCAGCGCGATGTCATCGTGTGCGCCGAATATCTTGCGTGCCTCGGCTCCGCTGTAGGCGTGCAGGAACTCCACCGGGCGGCCGTCCATCTGGAAGCCGGCCAGGGCCAGCTCGGTTGCGGCATGCACATCGGCAACATCATCGACGATCAGGATTTTCCAGCCAGGCTGAACGGGCGCGTCTTCCGCGGTAAATATCAGGTCGTCGTCTTCTTCAAACATGGGGTTCTCTTGATTGGCGTCATTGCCATGACCGCATGGCGCATGTCGCTGAATTTCCATCTTTATCATGCTAGTCGAGCCGAGGCGGTTCGCCAACAGCGTTACCTTTTTTCGGCTGCGTGCGCCGTCCGGCCGATCCGGTTGCCGGGAGCCAACGGCGGTATTTTGTCGCGCTAAAAGGGGCTGGAGCCTGCTGTCGCCAGCCTCGTTGTTGTTACCGTTCCTTGAAAATAAGCCCCGACTCATCTACCTATCAGATACAGATAATCGCACGAAAGTCGGCCTCGACCGAATTTCGATCCCCGAATGTCCGGGTTTTTGCAGTTTGCCAGGTTGCAGGTATGCAGGATGTTTCCAGCCGCCGTCCGGGTCTTGCGAGTGCTGCTCAGGGTATTGCATACAGGCCCATGCGGGTGAAACAACGTCTATACCTGAATCCAGCCCGCCAGATCGCTGTGCTGTCGGGGGCGGGCGAGACCGATTGATGTCGCCACCTTTGTTGCGGTAGACCCTGGCGAACCGGGCGTAGCGGGGCGCGTGGGCAAACCGTGTGAACATGGAGCTGTTGTGAACGAAAATATCCATCAAAACCAAGAAATCCCCGCTGGTGCTGGCAAGGCTGCTGCCGAAGCCAATCCGATGCGCAAGATTATCCTCATGGTGGGAGTGGCGATCGCCCTGTTCCTCGCGTTTACTGCCTACAGCGTGCACAAATCGATCCAGAGCAGCGCCCAGCTGTCGGAGATCCGCGATTTGTATTTCCCGGTGCTGGAACGCGTTGACGCCAATATCGTGCGTCTCGACAAGATGGAGGAGCGCTACCTGCAGGCCGCGATGATCGGCGAGAAGGATATGGTAGGCGAGGCCGATGAATTTTATGGACAGGCCGACAAAATCTTCGGTGAAATGGACAAGCTGTATCCGGAGCGGGCCAGGGATATCGCCAAGCTGCGTGATGATTTCAAGCAGTACAAGACACTGGCGTCGACCACTTCGCTGGCGATGATCTCGAAAAAGGAGAGCGTCGGCCCGGATGCATCGGTACGCATGAACAAGGCGCTTACTGCGCTGAAACAGCAGATCAAGGATTTCCGCAAATCCAGCTATGACAACTTTGTCAGCACCTTGCTCGAATCGCAGCGTACCACCAAGGTCAATCTGTACCTGGGCATGATCATCGGGGCAATGAACCTGGTTTTCATGGGCGTGCTGGTGTTCTTCATCCGCAACACCGTGCGCATGACTGCGGTAATCGCCGAGCAGAATGCCACTCTGGAATTGCGCGTGGCCGAGCGTACCGCGCAGTTGAGCCAGAAGACCAACGACATCAATGCGATGTTGAACAATATGAGCCTGGGCGTGTGTACCGTGGTGCCAGGCAACAAGCTGCATCCGGAATACTCGGCTTACATGAAGACGATTTTCGAAACCGATGATCTGGCCGGCAAGGATGTGCTGGAGGTCTTGTTCGCCAATTCGACGCTGGGCGTGGACAGCAAGGATCAGGTCGCGGTTGCGCTGGGAGCGATTGTCGGCGAAGACGCAATGATGTTCGACTTCAACAGTCACCTGCTGGTCGGCGAAATGCAGCTCAAGGGTCGCGATGGCCACAACAAGATACTGCAGATGAACTGGAGCCCGATCAAAAACGATGCGGATATGGTGGACAAGGTTCTGCTGATCGTGCAGGACGTAACCCACCTGCGCGAACTGGAACTGGCTGCCGCGCATCAGAAGGAAGAGCTGGACCTGATCTCGCAGATCATCAAGATTTCCATTGGCAAGTTCAACGATTTCATCGACTCGGCCAACAAGTTCATTGTCGAAAACCGCGAGCTTATCGAAAGCAAGCAGAGCATCGATCCGGAAGTCATTGCCGCATTGTTCCGCAATATGCACACGATCAAGGGCAATGCGCGTACTTACGAGTTCAAGCTGGTAACCGATGCGGCGCATGCTGCGGAACAGCACTACGACCATCTGCGCAAGGATGCAGAAGCTATCTGGGATCAGTCGACGCTGCTGCAGGAGCTGGATGCCGTGGCCGCAGCCATTGCGCGCTACGTCGAAATCAACGAAGACAAACTGGGCCGCAAGGGGCGTGCATCGGATCTGCTTACCACCCGTGGTACTTTTGTCGGCAGCGAGGAAATTGCGTCGATCCGGGCGATGGTGGCGGATCTCGCTCAGCGTGGCGAGGGCACGGATATCAATGCGCTGCAAAAGGCGGTCAACCACTTGGGCCTGATTCCGCTGCAGCGGCTGATTTCCGGCGCGGTAGATTCATTGTCGTCGCTGGCCAAGGAGTTGAACAAGCCGACACCGGCCGTGGATATCGTCAATGGCGATGTGGCGTTCAACAACACCTTTGCCGAAGCACTGAAGATTTCGCTGATGCACATCGTGCGCAACTCGCTGGATCATGGTATCGAAAGCCCGCAGGATCGTGCGGCGGCGGGCAAGGCGGAGCAGGGGCAGGTACGTTTCGCCTGCGAACGCAACGGCGACGCTCTGGAATTGCACATCAGCGATGACGGCCGCGGCCTGCCGCTGCACAAGCTGTATGAAAAGGGCGTTGCCAACGGCGTCTTCAACGGCGTCGAGCGCCCGTCGCCGGAAGCTGTCGCCGAGTTGATCTTCCAGTCCGGCTTGTCCACGGCTGCGCAGGTCACCCAGGTTTCCGGGCGCGGTGTCGGCATGGATGCGGTGCGCACTTTCCTGGAGAAAGAAGGGGGTAGTATCCGTATCGTGCTGAGCAAGCCGGGCGCCGAATTCGGATTCACCCCGTTCAAGTTTGTGCTCAGCCTGCCGGCAACGGCATTTTCCTCTTGATTGGTAACGGAGGCGGAATTGATCGAGGGATTGCAGCAATTTGTCTTGGGCGGTGCGATTTGCACTGCAGGGGTCTACGCCTGGATGCGTGCCAAGCACACCAAGGCATTGGCTGCGTTGCGCGCGGAGCTGATTGCCCGGGTCGAGGCCGAACAGACCGTCAGCGGCGATCTTGGCTACCAGCTCAGCGAGAGCGACGCGAAGAATGCTGCAGCAGCAGCGGAAATCGGGCAGCTGCAGCAGGATATTTCCCGGCTGCGAGAGCGCGTCGAGCAGATGACCGCAGCGTTGGCCGAGCTGGAAAGCGCCAGCAGTCGCGACATCTCCGACGCGCAGTCACGCTATGACCAGCTCAAATCCGAATTGTTGCTGCAGACATCGCAGCTGGCGAAAGAGGCCGGCCTGCTGAAGAGCGTGGCGGTTACGTTCGAGCACTGGCACGAAGAAATGATTTCGCTGATGGCGCAGAATCGCAACATGCATGTCAAGAATCAGGAGTTTGTCTCGATCGTCAAGCAGGTCATCATCCTGTCGCTGAATGCGTCGATCGAAGCGGCGCGTGCTGGCGATTCCGGCCGTGGTTTTGCCGTGGTGGCAGAAGAGGTGCGCAAACTCGCCGGCCGTTCGGAGATGCTGTCGAAAGACTACAGTAGCAGTCTGCATAAAAACGATCTGACTACCACCTCGACATTCCAGGATATTCAGGCCGGCGGCAAAATGATGATGGCGGCGCTGAGCGGAATGGAGTCGATGGTCAACCAGTTGCGTTCCAGGCTGGAGTAGTGCCGTGATCAGCGAGCAGGCCAAACAGGGCGTTGATTTCATCTTTACCAAGGCGGCAGCGGCCAATCTGGCCATGGGGCCGGATGACTGCTGCGAAATCACGCCGCTACCGGATGTCAGCGTGGTCGATTTTCCGGAAGAGACGATCGTGGTGCTGACCATTTCGTCCTTCCTGTTTCGCTTGCTGACGATTTTCCATGTCAACGACGATGCCGCTACCCGTGAATATTTCACCAAGGGGGCCGCAGACAAGCAGTTGTTCGAGGTGCTGTCGGAAATCGGCAATCTGTGTTGCGGCGCGATGAACCGTGAATTGCTGCACAGCTTTCCACATCTGGGCATGTCGACACCCTACGTGCTGAATCGCCAGTGCCTGGCGTTTCTCGACGAGCTGAAGCCGGGTCACGTCTCCGGCTATGCAATTTCCATCAACAACTCGGTTCAGATGCACGCCAGCCTATGCCTGTGCGAGTACGCGCCGATCGATTTTTCGGTCGACATGTCCTCCACTGAAGAAGAAACCGGCGCACTTGAATTGTTCTGATGCATCACCTGTAGGAGAACAAAATGAAAGACACATTGCTGAGCAAGGTGTTGGTGCTTGATAACAGCACAGAACACGCGGATGCCATCAAGTATTTCTGCGATGAAAATCACTTGGTCGGCCTGAAGGTGCACAAAAGCAATCTGGAGTCGGTGTTGCGGTCCAATATCGATCTCGGCGCAATTCTGTATTCCGAGAATTACGGCGATTCGCCGGAAGAAAATGCGGAAATTGCACTGATGATCCATTCGGTGCGCAGCGAGCTGCCGATCATCATTCGCCGCGAGCAGAGCGCCACAATCGACGATCTGCCAGAGAATTTGCGCAAGGTATTCTGTGCCGCTTATGTTGCCAGCGATATTGGCGCGCTGCGTTCGGTTATCGATGAGTTCATTTTCTGTCTGGTATACCCGAACGATCTGGTGCGCGGCATTTCCGAAATCACCTGCGGCATTCTCAGCAGCCAGTTCAAGCTGGATGCCCATACTTCGCACGAGACGCCGTATATCGTGCGCGACCGGATCATTTTCGGCGAGGTATTCAGCCTGATTCCGCTGGAAAGCTCCTGGTGTCGCGGCTATATGATGCTACAAACAGAAGAGCAACCGATTCTGGATTTCCTTGCGAGTTATCGGCAGACAAAGGAAAAGCTCGATTTCCGCACTGCCAACAGTTTCCTCGGCGAGATCACCAATCTGATCTGGGGCTCGTTCAAGAACCGCTATATCGGCGATACTACGTCGGAGGCGAGCAGGATCCAGGTCCCGCTGATCGTCAACCATAAGCATAAGTACATTTCGTTCGGAACTGACAATCCGCAGCTGTGCTTCCTGTATACGTTGACGGATGAAACAAGTGGACGCTCGGTCAAGCTGTACCAGCGTTTTATCTTTAATCTCAACTGGTCGCCGGAAGACTTCAAGGAAGTTACCCATGATGTCGAGGCACTGGTCGATTCCGGCGAGCTGGAATTGTTTTAAAGCCTGTTGTGCGTCGTGCCGCAGCGCGATCTGGCGCGACGGCGGCGCAGACAGGGTCTTTATCTCCTGGAGAGTAATAGCATGGCAAAAATTCTTATCGTAGATGATTCGAGCACGGTGCGTGATGAGGTGGCTGGATTCCTGAAAAACGCAGGGCTGGATGTGGCTACGGCGGTGGATGGCAAGGATGGTCTGGCAAAGCTGAAGGCCGATCCGGGTATCAAGCTGGTGGTCAGCGATGTCAACATGCCCAATATGGATGGCCTGACGATGGTGGAAAAAATCCGTGGCGAGCTGGGCAACAGCAGCGTCAACATCATCATGCTGACCACCGAAAGCAGCCCAAGCATGAAAGAGCGTGGCAAGGCCGCCGGTATCAAGGGCTGGATCGTCAAGCCGTTCAAGGGCGATGCGGTGCTCGAAGCGTTCAAGAAACTCGCTGGCTGATTTGTGTGGCACACACCGGCCGGAATGCCCTGCATCCCGGTCGATGTGTGGCGGATCGGCGCATCCCCGGCCACGGTTGCCTCACGGCTGCCGTGGCCGTTGGTTTTTTTATGCCACCTGTTGATCCGGCCAGATTTTGTTTGAATTTGCTACTTATCTGCTCTTTCCCCTTCAAGGCTGCCCTTGTTCTTGGCAAGTAAAGCGAGCCAGGAGCATCTTTGCCTGTTCAAGCTTCACTTGGCCGGATCAACAGGGCCCAGTACTTGCCCAATAAACGGGCAGATCGGGCAACTGCCTGATCTGTAGCGCTTCTGGCGCTTGTTCCCGATACTCCCCACACGTTTATCCACAGAATCTGTGTATTTCCGCTAGCCGTATATTTTCCGGTGCACCATACAAATGCGGGTGGCCCGGTGTGTGCACCAAAGCAGTGTGTTGTTTTGGTGCGTTGTGCTGGATGGATTGTGCATCTGTCTGTATTGAAACAAATATTCAGGCATGGCACGGGCTTTGCATGGTAGAGCGGCAGAAGCTGGAGAATCCAATGCAAACCATCAAATCCACCTGTTGTTATTGCGGCGTCGGCTGTGGCGTACTGATCGGTACCGAAGCCGGCCGAATTGTCGATGTCAAGGGCGACCCGGAACATCCGGCCAATTTCGGCCGGCTGTGTACCAAGGGATCGACTCTGCATCTGTCCGCTCGCCCCGATGCACGTCTGCTGCAGCCGATGACGCGCAGCGATCGTTCCGCCGCGTTTGCTCCCGCTGCCTGGGATGCCACGCTGGACGAACTTGCCCGCCGCTTTGCCGACACCATTCGCGAACATGGCCCGGATAGCGTGGCGTTTTACCTTTCCGGCCAGTTGCTGACTGAGGACTATTACGTTTTCAACAAGCTGGCCAAGGGGCTGATCGGCACTAACAATGTCGATACCAATTCGCGTTTGTGCATGTCCAGTGCCGTGAGCGGCTACAAGACCACGCTTGGCGCCGATGCGCCGCCGGCCTGTTACGACGACGTCAATCACGCCGATGTGGTGTTTATTGCCGGTTCCAACACCGCCTATGCGCATCCGATCCTGTTCCGGCGCATCGAGGATGCGAAACGGGCGCGCCCGGAAATGAAAATCATCGTTGTCGATCCGCGCCGGACCGATACCGCTTCGGCTGCCGACCTGCATCTGGCGATTCTGCCCGGCACCGATGTCGCATTATTCAACGGCATGTTGCACGTCTTGTTGTGGGAGGGGCTGATCGATACTGCGTTCATCCGTGCGCATACCGAGGGCTTCGATGCGTTGAAGAGCACTGTGCGCGAATACACGCCAAAATTCGTTGCCGAAATCTGTGGTATTGCCGAAGACGAAATCATTCAGGCGGCGCACCTGTTCGGTAGCGCCAACCGCGCGCTGAGCCTGTATTGCCAGGGGTTGAACCAGTCCAGTTGCGGCACCGACAAAAATGCCGCACTGATCAATCTGCATCTGGCCACCGGCCAGATCGGCAAACCGGGGGCCGGCCCGTTCAGCCTGACCGGTCAGCCCAACGCCATGGGTGGGCGCGAAGTCGGTGGTTTGTCGACGCTGATGTCCGGCCACCGCGATCTGGCCAATCCGCAGCACCGTACCGAGATGGCTGCCTTGTGGGGCGTCGGCAGTGTGCCAGAGCAGCCGGGCAAGACTGCGGTGGACATGTTCGAGGCGGTGCGCAGCGGCGAGATCAAGGCCATCTGGATCGGCTGTACCAACCCGGCCCAGTCGATGCCGAACGTCAATCTGGTGCGCGAGGCGCTGCAGCAAGCCGAGCTGGTGGTGGTGCAGGAGGCGTTCGCGCAGACCGATACCACGGATTTTGCCGATGTGTTGCTGCCGGCTACTACCTGGGGCGAAAAGGAAGGTACGGTAACCAACTCGGAGCGGCGCATCACCCACGTGCGGCCGGCGATTGCCGCGCCGGGCGAAGCGCGTGCCGACTGGGCCATCGGCGTCGATTTTGCGCGCCGGCTCGAAGCGCATTTGCGCCCCGGCCTGCCAAGCCTGTTTCCGTACCGTGCGGTTGAAGAGGTGTTTGACGAGCACAAGCGGACCACCGCTGGCCGCGATCTCGATATCACCGGCCTCAGCTATGCCTTGCTCGATTGCCAGGGGCCGCAGCAGTGGCCGTTTCCGGTCGGTGCTACTACTGGCGGCGAACGCCTGTACCGCGACGGCGTGTTTCCCACCGCCAGTGGCCGTGCCAGATTTGCCGATGTTGCTTATGTCGCGGTTGCCGAGCCGGCCGATGCGCGTTACCCGATTCGCCTCAATACCGGCCGCCTGCGCGACCAGTGGCATGGCATGAGCCGCACCGGTACTGTTGGCCGCCTTTATAGCCATGTCGAAGAGCCGTTGCTTGCCCTGACCGAAGCGGATTTGCGTATTCGCGGGCTGGAGTCGGGTGACATCGTGCGCGTCAGGAGCCGCCGTGGCGAAGCAGTATTGCGCGTGCAGGCATCCGACGAAGTTCGGGTGGGGCAGGGCTTCATCCCGATGCACTGGGGCAGCCAGAACATGAGCGGTGCCGGCGTCAATGCGCTGACGCTGAATGTTTACGATCCGGTATCGAAGCAGCCGGAATTCAAGCATTGCGCAGTACAGGTGGAG
>ERZ724514.869-NODE-869-length-13586-cov-6.497450_pt1 | contig 13586 bp, 12 predicted proteins | sample MGYA00376047_ERZ724514 | MGnify/ENA primary metagenome ERZ724514 (study PRJEB28724, sample SAMN07190883) | activated sludge metagenome | isolation source: activated sludge of sewage treatment plant in Hong Hong | place: Hong Kong | collected 2016-03-17 ...
CCCATCCTGGGACAGGGGGACGAGGAGGAGGATCCGCGCGAGGACACCAGCTTCGGGGGCAACCACTCCGACCTCGTCCAGCACGGCATCGACGAGAGCCCGCTGGGCCCCATCGTCGAGCCCCTCCAGAAGGTCCTGGGGTCCCGTGGAGACCTCACTGAGGCCCTCGGCCCCAAGTACGCCACCTGGATGTTGGAGGCCCGTGTCGACCACTACAACGACCCGATCCAGCGCTTCCGCGACGACCCCGAGGGCGAGATCCAGCGCCTCGGCCACATCATGAGCGACACCCTCGACGAGGACACCAAGCACTACGGCATGCTCATCGAGGCCGACCGGGAGCTGCGCGAGGCGGCCTGGACCGACGTCCGTGCCAAGGCCTCTCGTTTGCGCGAGGCCGGTGCCGTCCACGTCCTGGACTACTCCCCGGGACAGATCTACGCCTCCGTCGACGGTGACCACGGTACCTATGACGTGATGGTCAAGCGGGGCAATGAATACACCGGTGACAACAAGGTCAGTGACTGGCTGTGCGGGTGCCGGTGGGGGTCGTGGGCGTTCCGGCGGCAATTCAAATTCGTGGGCCGCCTGTGTTCACATGGTTTGGCAGCCCTGGACGAGATGCAGTCCCGTGATCACCAGGGCAACCCCGGCAAGTTCCAGCGCCTCCGCCTGGCCTCCAAGATCACCGATGAGTTCACCAGCTGGGCCAAGGACAACGACATCAAGATCGACATCGAGTCGGTGTCGGACTTCCTCGTGGAGCACCCCGAACTCAGTGACGACGAGATCGAGGACCTCTACGAGTACGTCACCGACAACCCCACGCGCCGGGAGGTCCGGGACTACACCGAGCCGCTGGGAGACGACTGGCCGGAGACCCTCTCCACCCAGCCCAAGCGACTGACCCCGTCACTAGTCTTCCCGGCCGACGACGACAACGGTCACCGGCATGAGGTGGTCGACGTCACCAAGGACGACCGCAAGACCACCGGCCCCGGCCAGATTGTTGCCCGGATGCAACGCACTGCCATCGATGACGAGAAGATGTACAACATCATGGGGCTCGATGCCCCGGCAGCTAAACCCCTGGCTGCCAATCCCTTCTCTGGCGGTGGCTTTGATGCCTCCAAGATGCCCGGAGTTTCCGGATCACCCAACAATCCGACACCTCCCGATCCCACAGGAGGACTCCTCCCCGTGGGGGCAGGTACTACTCCAAGCCCGGTCGCCCCTGATCGTGCAGCGGGGGATCAGTCTTGGTGGGGAGGGGCGTCTTCGGGCGCAGCAACTCCTTCTACTCCGAGTAATTCCGGTACCAACGGTGGAGGCACTAACGGTGGAGGGGTCACCGGTGGGGGCGCAGCGGGTGGATCCAACTGGACCGCCAACGACATCGCGGCAGGCTCCATCCCGACCGGTCAGGACTACACCATCAAGCCCGGCGACACCCTCTCGGAGATCGCCCAGGGTGCCGGGTACGGCGACAACTACCAGGCCCTGTTCGACCAGAACAAGGACAGCCTGACCGACCCCAACAAGATCAACGCCGGTGACAAGCTGCACATCCCCGGGCTGGACATCCCGGCCGCCGGTGCAGGGAATGCCAATGCGACTTCCGGTGATGTCGGCGCTGCCGCCGGTGGAGCCCCCACCGGGGGCACCGACACCGGCGTGGGTGCGACTCCCCCTCCCACTCCGGAGGTTCCGGGCGGCACCCCGTCGGTCTCGGTCTCGCCACTTACGGCAGACAACCCTTCAGGGATGCCTGCACTGGGAGCACCCGATACCTCCCTCACGGGATTGAACCCCACAGGTGATCTCACCAATCCGGGACTGACCCCCAAGGTCTCCCGCTACCTCTACGCCGAGGACTTCGAGGTCGACCCTCTCGACGAACTCCGGGACATCAGCGGGGAGCGCGACCTCGGCAACGCCGAGGCCCACAACGACCACGTCCGCAAGCTCGTCGACGAACTGCACGACGACTACCGCATGGACGCCTCCCAGATGGTCGCGGCCCTGGAGGTCGAGGGCGACCCCCATCAGGGCTTCACCGGCTCGGGCTCCAACCCCAAGTACGTCTGGGGCACCTCGCAGGAGTACGTCGACAAGAACGAGAAGCCGCACCGCGTCGACGTCACCGACCTCGACGACAACGACATGATCCGCTACACCGAGAAGGGGGCGGCCACCGACGTCGTCCGTCGCTTCCATGCCGACCTCCAGCGCGAGGGATCGGCCATCGACGGTGAGTCCTCGGGCGGTCAGTACTCCGACGACGCCATTTCTGCCCGGGCCGACGCCATGATCCGGACGGCGGGCCGCAAGTTCAGCCCCCGGGAACAGCGGGAGCTAGAGGACGAGAGTCACCCGCTGGGTGCCAGGAATCTGCCCACGGAGGCGGATTTACAAGGAACTCATTACGTAGACTGACGCCATGACCAACATTATTCCTTGCCCTCCCGGCTGCACATGCGAGAAACATCTCTCGAATGGGCGGCTCGGCAGGCACTCGATCATTTGCCTGGGGTGCGGGAAGGTAACCTACAACCCCAGGTTTTGTGGACGAGCTTGTGCGAATAAGTACAAGTGGTCTAGTGAGGGCAGTCGATTCGCCACCAAGCGAATCCGAGGCACCCAGAAAAGACAAGAAGAGATTTGTTCCATTGATGGATGCGAAAGGAAATCCTGGGCCCGTGACTGGTGCAAGTCGCATTATGCCAAATGGCTTAGGTCAGGTGATCCGTTGACGTCGCCCAAGTGTCCTCCAGGCTGTACCTGCGGACGGCACAACCGAGGCACTTCTGCTTCTTGGGGTACTCGGGTGGAATCTTCGCCATGTAGACACTGCGGGAAGGTCTCTCTGGTATACCCGTGCTTTGGTCCTGGAGAGAAGGGTGAGCGTAAGTTCTGCGACCGGGGTTGCTGGTCGGCCCATCAGGAAGACAAGAAGCGCATTCGACGGGCTACCGGAGATGCTCGGAAGTACGACATGCCCCCCGAGGAATATCAGAAGCGCCTGGCCTCCCAGGGTGGCCTGTGTGCGATCTGCGGCAAGGACATCACCCAAGCGGCTCATCGGGATCACTGCCATACCACAGGTGAATGGCGCGGCCTTCTGTGCCCGAGTTGCAATAAGGGGATTGGTCTGTTTGAGGATGATCCCGATGTGTTAATCGCCGCAGCCTTCTATCTGACCAAGGAGGTGGATGTCCTTGGCGACCTTGCACGTCAGCCATGAAAGAGCTGGGGAGGTCGTCGCCCCCCAGGATCTCGCGATGCTTCGGGTGGCCGGATGGCATACAGCGCGCCGCCAGAAGTCCGGAGGAGTCCGCCCTGGCTTTATCTGGACGCAGCAGAGAGCCATCTCGGCCCGGATCAACCAGAACTTCGATGCGTGGCCGAGCGAAGAACTCAAGAAGACAGTACGGCTCTGGATCGGGAAGCCCTGCTTCGTTAATCACCAGAATCACGACCCCAAGAAGGCACGGGGGAAGGTGATCGCCGCTCGATACATCGAGAATGGGGACGATAAATATATCGAAACAATTCTTGAGATTGATGCCCAGCGCTTTCCAAAATTGGCGCATGAGTTACGGACTGGCGGTATTGATTCCGTAAGTATGGGCGTTGAGTGTGCCTACACAAAGTGCTCTGTTCCTTCCTGTCGTAAACTTGCACATGATGAATCCGAGTTCTGTGATCATGTCCGCAACCACAAGGGCAAGACCATTCGCATCAAGAATGCGAAGACAGGACGGATGGAAGATCATACCGTCCACGAGGATTGCTACAAGCTGTCCTGGTTTGAACTCTCCTTTGTGTTCGAGCCCGCTGATGAGACCGCCGTGGTTTCTCGGGTGATGACGGGCAGTCGCCCCGCCGCCGATGAATCCGCCGTCGCTTCCCGGGTGATGGTGGCCAACGCCCCCCTCCAGGACACCCTCCTCCCCGACTACAGCCACGAGGGCGACAACCGAGCCTTCGAGGACGACGAGCCCCGCAAGAAGAATAGGTTCCGCAAGTGGTGGGACGACACCCTGAGTGGGGAGTCTCTGAGCAACTCGAAGTGGAACCGCCATGCCGTCTCGGTCAATGGTGACGATGACGACGAGGACAAGACGGTCATCGCCAACCCCGGCGACCTCGGTGTCGACACCACCGGATCGGACGCCGGTATCAACTACGACCAGTATTTGAAGGCCCCGGCAATCCCGGCCGTCTCCTACAGCGGGGGCAGCTCCGGTGGTGGTGGTTGGGGCGGGGGTTCGTCCAGCAGCGGAGGGTCTTCTGGCGGTGGCGGTGGGGATACCGGCGGGTCCCTGCGCCCGGAGACCCAGGCCCTGGAGACCTCCCTGGAGCAGAAGTACCCCGGAGCCGACATTGGCGGCTACCGTCCCCCGGACGGCTACAACGAACACTCCTCCGGCTCGGCCCTGGACTTCATGACCACCGACCCGGCTCAGGCCGCTGCTGTCCGCCAACAGGCCTTCGACTCAGGCTCGGACTATGTCCTGTGGAACCAGCGCCAGTGGAACTCCGACGGCACCAGCTCTCCGATGGAGGACCGGGGCAGTCCCACCCAGAACCACATGGACCACGTCCACATCCACATGGGTGCCCTGCGCGAAGTCCTGGCCTTCGAGGAGGACGACGACAAGACCCCCAACGCCATGTTCGAGGACCCCCTGGTCATCGACCACACCGGCTCGGATTCCGATATCGATTACGACAGCTACCTCAAGGCCCCGACCGTCCCGGCGGTGTCCTTCTCCGGCGGTGGCTCGGGTGGTGGTGGTGGAAGCTGGGGCGGCGGTTCCTCCTCAGGAGGGGGACCGACCAGTACCCCCAGCGGGGGTCCCCCGAGCCAGAGCCTGAACCAGGCCCTGGAGCGCGCCGGGATCGACCCGGCGATGTACCCGATGATCCAGGGTTTCTCGGTCACCGAGGGCAACAACCCCTCCGGGGTGCCAACCTTGGGCTTCACCGACTCCCAGGCGGGCACCTCACTGGACAGCCACGCCCAGGCACTGTCCCAGCAGTTCAAGGACCGCTCGTCGGTCTCCGGGCCCTTCCCCGCCGGGGGGTCCCCCCAGGACCAGGCATCGTGGATGGCCACCGTCGTCGGCCAGAACGGTGTGAGTTGTCTGGTGCCCGAAACTCCGGTGAGTGGCCCGGATGGCGTGAAACCCATCAGTGAGATTGTCGCTGGAGACCGCATCTACTCATTCGAGGACGGCAAGGCGACAATCCAGGTGGTTACAGCAGCCTGGCTGTCGAAGACACAACCAGTATTCAAGGTTCGGACTAGGAACCGGGCTGTTGTGGCTTCGGCTAATCATCCCTTCCTCGCACTTCGTCCGACTTCCCCCTCTAACGGCTACACACTCATCACATATGCACCAACATGGTTGCGACTCGATGAGTTGGCGGCAGGTGATCTTCTGGTTCAGGCGAGGGCATTGGTGGCGGAGGAGACCGCCATTCGGCCACGCCTGTGTCTGGAGGACACTCGCAAGACCTGGCCTCTGTTCCGGACCAACACATCTGGAGTTCGTGGTGTGACATGGGACAAGGCCAACAAGGCATGGGTTGCTCACGTCATATGCGACGGACATCGAACTGCTCGTTACTTCCCCTCTAAGGGTGAAGCAGAGGCATTCATCTGCGCAAAGCGAGACGAACTGTTCTCTCCGACCTATGTCGATGTCACCGAGGATGTGGCATGGCTATTGGGTGCGCTGATCGGGGACGGAACGGTACTGGATACCGCCATTTACCTCTGTTTATTCGGAGATAAGCGCGAACGCGCCGAGAGGATTATCGAATCATCCTTCGGCCTGGCATGTAGGCACTCAGATAGTCATGGTCTTGCATTCCATAGCACGGCACTATGCCGTGCTCTGTTGGGAATGGGATATCACCATCGTGGTGCAGATAAGCGCCTCCCCGCCTCAGTATGGAAGTGGGGGAAGGAGCTGCAGCGCGCCTTCCTTGAAGGCTATTGTGATGCCGACGGGAACCACCCTAAGGACCCCAGCAGGCACGGGGAGCGGGTGTACCAATCCTGCTCACGGCGACTCATCAATGACGTGCGTGCCCTGCATATGTTGCTTGGGGACCCCGTCTCCAACATCTATCTCATCAAGCGCGACAAGCCCATCATCATCAAGGGCAAGACAGTCAAGAACGCGCAGCCCCTCCACAGATTTGTTGTGTGGAGCAGTAGCCGTGGCGAATCGACACTGCGCGAGCGTCGTCGGGGCATCGCTGCGTGGCTCGACAACAACCCTGACTTCACGCTGGCCCGAGTGGTTGACATCATGCCCCAGGGCATCCAGGACACGTATGACATCGAGGTCGATGGCCAGCACAACTTCATAGCCGATGGGCTCGTGGTTCACAATTCTGACTGGCAGGGCAACGCCCAGCCTGCCCGGTCGGACTACGTCAACCGGGTGGTGCAGAACATGCCCAAGTCAGCATCCCGTCGTCTCTCCTATGGCGAGACCGAGGTCCCCGAGGACATCGACACTCTTTCCGACGACCAGAACCGGACCGTCGACGACTACAAGTTCGTCGAACCCGTGGATCTCAATGGCACCGACGAAGAAGAGATCCCCTTCAAGCATTACCTCGATTCCCCACCAGAATTACTAGGACCCAACCTCGATCGCGTCGAGAGCTTCGATCGCGAGCAGGAGGCCCAGGGTCTGGACCAGGACCGTCTCGTCGAGAACTACGGCGAGATAGAAGGCGACCCCGAGTTCGAGGACGTCCCACCGAGGAGGAACACCATGGCCCGCACTCGAGCAGCCCGCAGGCGGCTGGCTTCCGAGGACGACGCGGCGGTCGAGGCCCTGGAGGAGGCCCTCGGCGCTGACCTCGACGGCGACGACGAGGAGGGGGAGGACCCCGACCACGTCGAGATCGTCGAGGAAGACGACGGCGATGACGACGATGACGGCGACCATGACGAAGACGACGAGGACGAGGATGACGTCGCCGTCGACGAAGACGACGACGGTGATGCCGACGTCATCGTCGACCGGGACGGAGACGACAGTGCCCCGCCGTGGGTCGACCGGCAGGCCCGAGTTGCAAATCACCGTCGCCGGAACCGAAACAAGGGAAGGAAGGGAGCGGCCATGAATGTCGCCACTCGCGGCCGACGCCGCACCGCCGGAGACAACGGCTACACCGATGGCGGCCCCTACGGCCAGAACGACCAGGGGGACGACGCCGAAGCCTTCGTCACCCAGACCCCGGCCGCCGAGGCCGTGGTGGCTCCGGGCCCGGGCGACCCCCAGATCAGCAACACCGAGAACACCCTCGTGGCCGCCATTCAGCGCCAGGCCGCCGAGATGCAGGCCAACCTCGCGACCTACAACCGCCTGCAGGCCACCAAGCGCGCCTCGGCGCGCCCCTACCGGGCCACCGCCGACTTCGTGCTCTCCCTGCCCCAGGACCAGCGCCCGGCGATGGCCCAGCACTTCGCCAGCGCCTTCAAGGCCGAGAACCCCCGCTTCTCCCCCCGCAAGTTCTTCGCTGCCGTCGGCCTGCGCACCGCCGACGCCGTCGAGGAGCCCACGGTCGTCGATCCGCCCCTGTCGGGCACCGACGACCAGGCCGTCAAGGGGAATGACTTCGACTCGGTGGCACTCGACGACGTCGAGACCCAACCGAAGGACGCCAGCCTGAAGGTCTTCGCCGCCTTCGACGCCTGGCTGCGCTCGGCCACCGGCCGCACGGCCGCCACCCACATCCCCGAGTGGCTGCGCCGTCAGGCCGCCCGCTGGGCCGCCAGCAAGGGACTCCCGGTGCAGGCCCTCTACCCGACCCTCGGCCGGGTCCTGCGCCAGGCCCGCTCTACCGGAAAGGCCACCATGAACCGACGCGCCAACGACGAGTCGCTGGAAGTCGCAGCGCCCCAGGGCCGGATCGACGTGGAGGCCCCGGTAGCCAATGACACCGATGCCGAGGCCCAGGCCTCGCAGTACGACCTGGGCGACTTCGCCCACAACGCCGGTGACGACATCGCCGACCCGGAACTCAGTTCGGATTCACAGATCTGGGCCCCGGGCGAGAAGACGTCCCAATTCAAGAAGGCCAGCGGAATCGCGGCGGTTCGTTATGCCGAGTCCTTCATCAGTGCCGGTCTGGCCCCGGCTGCCGATCGCTGGAAGCTCGCCAAGCAGGCGGAGACCATGCGGGAGGCACAGGTCATCGACCGCACCCGGTTGCTGGAGGCCGTCGTGGCCGCCAACGCCACCCGTCGTCCGGCGGCCCCCCAGGGTCCGGCCATCCCCCGTGGCATCGCCACGGCACGGACGGCCTCCCGTCAGGTGACCGCCAACAGCCAGTCCGACGACGCCGCTCTCTTCCTGTAAATAGAAAGGAACAAGAAATTGTTCAGAGTCACGCAGGCTAACCCGGCACTCAAGAGGCCGCTCCAGCCAGTGTACGCCTTCCACCAGGCCACCCCGTACGGGGGGTACCTGGACCCCGATTTCGACCGCAGCTTCGACATCGTGCCCGGCACCGTGATGTGCCGCAAGTACGGCGAGGTCTTCACTCCCTTCACCGGGGCTGCCGAGCAGAAGCCGTTCGGCCTGTCGGCCCTCTTCGTCGCCCCCTCCCTGGGTGTGGACGAGGTCACCGGCACCGGCGCGAACAACTTCACCGTGTGGGTCGGTGGTGAGCAGGCCGTCTTCGAGGTCCTGTCCACCGCCTTCGACACCCAGGCCGACTGGACCGCCGCCAACCGCACGGACGGCAGCTTCCAGCTGCTCACCGGCACGGCCCACGGCCTGCTGACCCCGACCGGGGCCAACCACCAGAACGCGGTGGCCGAGCTTCTCGACGTGATCTCCACGGACAAGATCCTCATCCGCCTCAACCGCTTCGACCTGTCGTCTGCCGCCGCCCTCGGCGGGGACAGCTAACCGGCGGAACGAAAGGAGAACATGACCATGTCACTTCCCGCCACCGCCGGATTCGGCCGCTTCGCCAAGAAGAGCGACGACTACGTCGTCGAGATGGCCGCGACCATGCAGCGCACCGGCAAGCTCACCACGGCACAGAAGCAGGAGCGCCTCGCGCACATCCTGCGGGACCGCCAGAACGGCATCCTGCGACTGGGCCAATCGATGATCGGCCCGATCCAGCTGCAGCTGCGATATCAGGGCATCGTCCGCAACGTCCTGCTCGAAGACGCCTGCACCCCGGGTGTCCCGATCGAGTACGACGTCATGGACGATCTGGGCAAGGCGTACTTCCTCCACGGCAACGAGGGCGAAGTCAAGATCACCCCCTTCGAGGGCAAGCGCCTGCGGGTCGAGCTGTTCCGCCTGGCCACCTTCCCCTCGGTCAAGAAGGAGGACCTGTACTGGCTCCGCTCGAACATCGTGGAGTACACCCAGGACCAGTCCAAGCAGGCCATCATGCGCCAGGAGGACTCGCGTCTGATCACGCTGCTGGAGGTGGCGGCCCGTAACTACCGGACTACCGACACCTCGGCGGTCCCGGGCTCGGGTTCTCTGCCCAACGAGATCACGGTGGCCGGATCCTCGATCCAGCCCTCGGACCTCTACACGGGCGTGTCCTACACCGACAGCCGCCTGCTGGAGTCCAAGCGCCTGCTGTGTGGTCCCATCGAGTACCGGGACTTCTACCAGTGGGACCTGAACTCTGTCGGGTGGGCGTTCAAGGACAGCGTCGTCGCTGGCGAGACCATCGTCAACTTCGGCGAGTTCCAGATCGGCAAGAGCGTCATCGTCCCCCGTGGCACGGTGTACCTGACTCCTGAGCCCGACTTTTTGGGAGTCATGCCGGTAATGTACTCCCTCGATGTCGAGGAGAACAACCAGGTGGAGCAATTCCATAAGGGATGGGTTCTGGACGAGTTGCTGGGAATGGCCGTGATCAATCCAAGGGGCATAATGATTCTGAGGAAAACGCCCTGACCTGCACCGACGCAACACCATCAAGAGGACCCCGGCCTGATGGCCGGGGTTCTTTTGTTTGCTGGGTATGAGGAGAACTCCATGGTAGAATTGCCATGTGGACGAAGACCTCTTCCTGAAGCTGCATGCTGACGGGCTGCCCGACATGGACATCGCCGAGGCCCTGCTGGGCAACCGGGAGAAGAACAGCGGCCAGCAGGTCACCCGGCTGCGCAACCGGTATGGGCTCCCCCCCAATAAGGCCAAGCGCGGCCCCAAGACCGACACCTCCCTGGACGGCGAGATCACCCGCCTCTACCAGGAGGAGCGGCTGTCCTGTGGACAGATCGCCGAGCGCCTGGGCCGAGCGGAGGCCTTCGTTTATGACCGGATCAAGAAACTCGACATCGCCATCGACCGCCGCCGGGGGCGCTATGCGCTGTCGACCAACCCCCCGGATGATCTGGAGGACGTCTGGCTGGCATCCCTCCAGGAGAAGACCCTTCCTGGCGGAGGGGTCATCACCCTGGGGTCGGCTCACCGGGTAGCAGCCCACTACGGGGTCTCCCCCCAGGTGGCGACCAACTGGCTGAAGGCCGTCGGGCTCCTTCAGGACCGCCTGCCCCAAGAGGAGACCTGGCAGGCCCTCTATGAGGGGGGGATGAGCTGCGAAGCCATCGCTACCCGGGTGGGAGCCACCGCCCAGACGGTCAGTAAGTACCTCAAGAAGCGCGGGGTGGAGGTCAAGAATGGCTACAGTGCTCAGCAGCAGGAGGTAGTCGACTTCGTCGCCACTCTGGGTGTGGCCTTTGAGGAAGAAAACACCTCGGTCCTCGGGGGCAAGCACCTGGACATCTACTGTCCCGAACAGAAGGTGGCCATCGAGTACAACGGGACCTTCTGGCACAGTGCACAGTTCAAGGACCGCAACTATCACTCCGATAAGACCACGGGATGTCAGACTCAAGGCATCCGGCTCATCCATGTCTGGGAGCACCTGTGGACCGACCCGAAGAAGCGCCCGATCTACGAGAACATGATCCGGCACGCCCTGGGGGTCACCGAGCACAGGGTCGGTGCTCGGCAGACCCGGGTGGAGAAGCGCCCGGCGAAGGTCATGCGGGCGTTCTTCGAGGAGAACAACATCCAGGGGCATCGTGTCGCCCAGTGGGCCTATGTCCTGGTGGACAAGAAGACCGGACTGGACCTGATGTGCTACACGACCGGGCACGCCTATTTCGGCAAGGGACTCTACGACCTGGAGATCGCCCGGGGGGCCTGCCGACTGGGGTGGAGTGTCAGCGGCGGGGCCACCAAGCTCTGGAAGGCGATCATCGAAGACAACCCCGAGGTGAACTCGATCGTCTACTACGTCGACCTCAACCACTACGACGGCTCCAGTGTCAGTGTGCTGCCCGGGACACGGTTCATCCGGAACCGGCCGAGCTTCTGGAACCTGCATGTCCGCACCAAGGAGGTGCGCAATCGCGACCCCCAGAACCATGCCCTGATCAAGGCCGGGTACCAAGACGGCAGCATCATCCCGATCTATCACCCCGGCAGTGCCGTCTATGTCTGGGAGCGACCGCTAGACAGCCTCTATACCAATGCTGTATGATGATCTCATGAGCGCCACAGTCCAGTCCATCACGAAGACCGGCGGGATCGCTGGTCAGGTCCGCCTGACCGCCGCCGTGCAGTACCCGGGCGAGGACACCTCCACGGTGTCGTTCGTCGGCAGCGTCTACGGAGGGCCGGTGGTGTACATCAGTAGTGATGGGCATCAGACGTTTGTGACTGACCCTAGTCGGTTCGGCACATTCGGTCCTGAATGGGTCAGGCGTTTTTTCGATGCCTAGATGGACGTGGACCGCCGAAGAACGATTCTGGGCAAAGGTTGACCAGAACGGTCCACTCAATCAGGACAGCACGCGGTGCTGGTTGTGGACGGCGGGAACTGCTACTGGTGGACACGGGCGGTTTTGGCTTGCAGGCCGGATGATTCCGGCACATCAGTTCTCTTACGAACTGCTGGTAGGGCCAACTCCAAGACCCGAAGAGGGTGAGTTGGATCATCGGCTCACTTGCCCTAAGAGGTGCGTCAATCCGCAACATCTGAGGGTTTGCACGCACAAGCAGAACATGGAGAACCAATCCCGCGTATCGAATAACGCCACCAGCGGTGTGCGTGGCGTACATCGACATCGAGACGGATGGCAAGTGACTGTCAAGCACAACGGAAGGAAGTATCGAGGTGGCAACTTCAGGATCAACGAACTGGATAAGGCCGAGGCTGCTGCCATTGAGCTTCGCAGGACCCTGTTCACTCACAACGATGGCGATGAGTGAAGTCATGGTGACCGCCGGGTTCCCCGAGGGCGTGTTCGTCACCGATCCGGGCCGCTTCGGCGAGTTCGGGCCCGAGTGGATACGGAGGTTCTTCGCATGATCACCGGAACCACCACCCGCATGCTCGGGGTCGTCCGGCAGCCGTTCTGCGGCAAGTGCTGTGGAGCCCACACCAAGGCCGCCAGCACCCTGCAGAAGCGCGCCGAGCGCCGTTCCTCCACCCAGGAGTTCCGCCGCGATGTCGCCCGGGGGCGGTACTGATGAACCTCTTCCAGCGCCTGCCCCACTGCCCCACCACCAACAAGGTCCGGTTCCCGACCCTGCTGATCGCCGAGGCGGAATTGGAACTGGCCCGAGAGGAACGGAAGGCAGGTCGGATGCGCAGCGAGCGCGTCGAGTGCCGGGCCTACCAGTGCCCGCACTGCAACGACTACCACTTGACCGCACAACCCGTCTGGGAGGACTGACATGATCGACTGCACCTGCGGACGCTCGTTCCTCAACGACAACGAGCGCCAAGCCCATGCCATCGAGTCCGTCGTGCTCGGCGGCGAGAGCGCCGATCGGCACCGGCGAGACAACAACGGCCCCTCGGTGAGCTAGGGAGCCGACCCGGCAGAAGAATAAGGGAGGAGGCCTAATGCACCGCATACAGACCCAGGCCGAACAGTATCCGTGGCGGATGGCAAGGGCCCCGATTCCCCGGTTCTATATCGCTGTTCGGGTGCCGGTCCGGATCGCCCGCCAGATCGAGGCCATGGACCCCCAGCTGCGTGCCGACATCCTGCGCAAGATCTACCGGAACACCATCGACAAGGGCGAGCCCGGGGTCACCACATGGAGGTCGCTGAACGGCGACTACTCCATGAGTGACGAGGATGCGCCGACCACCGGGTTCATGGTGGGGATCCCCGGACCCCGAGGGGACAACCCCAGTGTCCCCACGCTGCCCTCGGCCCAGAGCCTGGATGCGTTCTTCCACGAGCGCGCCGACGACCTCGCCAAAGCCCCCTACGGGGGGTGGGAGTTCCCCCGGGCACACAACCAGGCCGAGCAACAGGAATCCGGCGAGGTCCCCCGCTGGTACCATGATGTCTCACAGCACTTCGACAGCCCCCACGACACCCTGGCTGCCGCCCTGAGAGGGAAGCAGAAGGCCGTCTGGGAACTGGGCAAGGGCGAGGTGTCCACACAGGAACTACAGGACCGCATAAGGAGGGGAGATTATGGCTGACGAACACAAGCGCTTCGCCGCCCGCTGGCGTCACCTGGAGGCTCCGGTGCGCCGCC
>ERZ724514.870-NODE-870-length-13560-cov-10.426435_pt1 | contig 13560 bp, 7 predicted proteins | sample MGYA00376047_ERZ724514 | MGnify/ENA primary metagenome ERZ724514 (study PRJEB28724, sample SAMN07190883) | activated sludge metagenome | isolation source: activated sludge of sewage treatment plant in Hong Hong | place: Hong Kong | collected 2016-03-17 ...
GCAGTCGCAGTCGAAGCGCTGGGTGGGGTCGGGTTGATCGACAAGGATCAGGTCGACCCCATGCAGTCGCAGTCGAAGCGCTGGGTGGGGTCGGGTTGATCGACAAGGATCAGGTCGGCCGCGACGGAGCGAGCGGCCGGGTTTGGGCTGACGCTACTGAGCATGGTTAGCCACCTTTTCAGGCTGGACTTCCTTTGGTTCGGCGATGGGGCCGCCGAAGAACTCGTCCAGGAAGTCGTGCAGCAGTTCGACACTAGGGAGGTTGGGGTAGTCCCGGGAGACCTTATCCAGTTGTTTGCGGAACGCGCCAAGTTCGGTTGAATTCAGCTTGCGCAGCCGTCGGTAGAGGTCATTCTGGATGCCGCCAATGGAGCGGCTGCGGGGTGAGAAGAGTTCGGCGTAGGCGATGCCCTTGGCATAGGCTTCGGCGGCAGCGTATAGAGCCGTCTCTTGCTCTTTGGTGGCTTCGGCTCGCTGTCCGCCAGACCCCGTTGCTTTGTCAGCCTGTCGTGCCTTTCGCTGCTCCACGAGGGCCTCGAAGCGATCCAGCGCCATCCAGCCGCGAAGCCTCTCGGCCGTGCTGAGGTGGCGGAAGGTCCAGTTGCGGTTGCGCAATTTCCTGCGACTGGGCAGAGGAGGCAAGGCCCCGTTCGTCTTGGGCCTAATCAGATAGTCAGTGCCAGCCTCGGCCTCGATCGTGGCCAGGACAGCGTTGACCCGTTCCAGCGCTTTCGCATCGCCCCCGTCCGCCTGCCTGGCCCGGTCGGCGTAGTAGTGGATCTGAGCCAGATTGATACGCGCATCCATCTCGTGCTGGGCGAAACGGTCGCCGGCGAGTTCAAGCGCTTCGTCGAGATAGCGCTGCGCCTCGCGGTAGCTTTTCTGCCAGCCGCGCGGGACTACTTGCTCCCTGGGCCGCATCTGGTCGCGGCGTAGGCTGCCCCACTCGATGCTGACTTCTACCTGGCGCTCGCGTTCTTCCATCGTCTGGAAGATGCCGTAGGCCTCACCCAATAGCTCGTCAGCCACAGCAAACAACTCGTCCGGCCGGGCGGCGACGCGCTGGCCGGTGTCCATGCCCTCGGCAATGTGGCGCAACGATTCGGCCATCTGCCGCAACGCCAGACCGAGTTGCCGCTGTTCGCTGGCCCGGCGACAGTAGGCGATGGCCTTGGCTGCCAGGATGGGCGCGTCCTCATAGCGGCCCATGTCGTCGTAGAGGAGGGCCAGTGTGTTGTAGGAGCCGGCCAAGGGCACTTCCTCGGCCACCTCCCAACGCAGTTCAAGGCCATTAAGGCAGATGCTGAGGGCGTTCCAACCCAAGTCAGCCAACGCGCGGGCCTGGTTGTTGAGCACGACGGCGTGATGGGCCGATACCACCCCTGTCTTGGCCAGACGAATCAGGTAGAGAGCAGCGCCGTAGTACTCCACGGCGCGCTCGATATCTCCCTGCATGCGATAGCTGAAACCGAGGATGTTGTAGGCGTGGGAGATAAGCAGCCGTAGACGCAGGTAGGCCGGGTGGTCGTCAATGCCTTCTTGGAGGCCCTTGAAGCCCCATTCGATGTGGTCGTCAGTACAAAGTTCCTCCACTTTAGTTTTGACGTCGGCGTTGTAGAGTAGTTGGAGCTTGCGGATCGACTCTTTGATCTCTTTAATAGCCTGTTCCGTGTTTTCACCGCGTCGAATACGCGCTCGATTGGTCCAGATGGCGCGCTCTTCGCGGGCCAGGGTATGGTTCCAACTATCCCAAGCGACGCGCTCGGCGTCGGTTGTGCGCGGTTTGTTGCGGCTCCATTTCTCGGCCTGCTCGCCGAACTCGACGGCCCGAGCGTACCGCCCGCGCAGGACAAAGCGCTTGATCCAGCGCGAGACATTTTCCTGCTCGGCGAAGCGCTGCAGGATTACGTGCTGTTTCTCGACAATCGCTTTTGGCTGCTGATGATGTCTGGAGAAGTCAACAAAGGGAATCAGGGCATCATCGTGCAGAACGCGCCACATTTCAGCCTGTGCCCAAAAGTCTTCTTCCTGTCGTGCAGCGCGGTCGTTATTCTCCTCAAGGCGAATGTAGTCAACGTTGACATTGATCTGCGGATCGAGCAGCAACTTATAGACCATGCGCTCGATCTCGAAGATCGACAGCATGTCATGAAGAGCCAGGCGCTGGGCCGTGTCGTCGGAGGAGGGGGCGGGAAACACATAGGTCTGCCGGTTGGCCAGGATGAAATTGTCCTCGAAGCGTTTTTCGTCGTCGCGTAGGTAACGACGCTTCTCGGCCAGGTAGTAGTGATAACGGGAGCCGGCGAAGGCGCTGAGACGAGTGTACTGCTCCTTACGCGCCCTCATTTCATCGATGCGATTCTGGCGATAGTGGGCCGGGTCTTCGCCTTCGCGCACGCCGAACCCGCCCATGTGGGCGGCATAGAGGCGATAGATCTCGTCCTGCAGGCCGATGCGGAAGGTGTAGGCTTTCGGCGTATCCTCATCCAACTCCTTTAGGACGTTCCACGGCGCCCGGCTGCGGCCTAGGTCCAGTTGCTCGATCTCTTCCAGTAGCCGGACGACCTCAGCCAGCCGTTCCTCATCCGCTTGCCAGGTGGCGGGGTCCTGGCCAGGCAGGCTATCGATGCAGAAAAGCACCTGTTCGGCCGTCAGGCCGCGCGGCGCGCGCACGAGAGTCAATAACACCTGCGACATAAGGTCGCGGGTAGTGTCCATTTCATCGGGATCGAAGCGGTTGAAGATCAGGTTGATGAATTCACCTTCGATCTGCCACTGCGCTTCAGCCAGCGCCGGCGTCGCTTGCTCTGCCAACTCCTCGTCTGTACGAATGGCGGCCGGATCACCCAGGCGCGTGCGCGCGCAGGCCTCCGCGAAGCTCTCCAGCAGCAGCCGGGGTATCTTTTTGCCCCACAGGATGACCAGGGTGTAAAGCGCCAGCCGGATGGGCAGGCCGCCGGTGTAGAGGGCCAGCACCTTGTGGCGGTCATTGTTCTCGTCGGCCACCATCGCCAGGCTTTGGGCGAATGACGTCAGCCCTTCCTCTTGGCGATCCTTGGCCAGCTGGGCGAAAAACTCACCCACCTCATCGATACTGAGGCGCTTCAGGCTGATGTCAGCCAGGCGGCGGTTAAGGGCCGGCGGCGCCTCGGCCACCGCTGCGCGCATATTGGCAAAAAACGACTCGCCTTCGGTCTCCTGACTGGCCGCCAAAGGGTCAACGGATGACCCTAGTTTGAGGTTGGGGCCGCGCCCGGCCAGCACCAGGGTGATATTATCAACAGGTTGCGGGCGGTGCTCCTCGCGAGTCGCCCCGCCGATAAACTCGGAGAGCCACTGATGAGTCCGCGTGGCCAGGTCGTCCGGGTAGAGCAGGCCTTCTTCGAGCAACTTCTCCCAGGCTTCGTAGGTTAGTCGTTCGACGGTATCGATCAAGAAGACGACGCGCCTTTCGCGGCCGATCCCACGCAGATCATTCTCAAAGGCCCAGACCGCATTTTGCTGCGCGTCATTCATGCTGTCCTGCAAGGCCCCTTGCGCGCGCAGTCGCTCGACCTTCCCCTTAGCGCTGATGAAACTGCGGAAGTTGAGCTTGCCGCTATAGGCCGCCAGGCTCTCGTAGAGGGCAACGACAAACTGATAGCGGTCGTGCAGGCGAATATCGATCACGTCGACGATATCGGAGATGATGGGATCAGTTAGCTGGGCGTCGAGGACGTTGGGGTCGTCGTTGGGTGTGCGGATGCGGTCGCGAAGTTCTTCTAGTAGCCGGGTCTTACCCATGCCGCCACGCCCTTTCACTAACACGACGTGGAACGCCTTGTCGTCAGAGCCAGTTTCCACAGTCTTCAGGACTTTTTTCCAGGCCCCCTGCTGGCCGATCATCCTGGTACTTGAATAGGCTGCCTTCAGAAATTCAGTGTCTTGGTAGATGTCGGACATGGCTAATTTCCTTGCGGCTGGGCTGGCGCTGGCATGTGGGCAACAAGGTGGACGACGGCCGCTTCCAATTGGAAGCGGGGCGAGTCAGGTACGTGGCTGATGACGCCGGCGCCGACGAGCACGCCCAGTTCCTTCTTGTCATCATACTGGGAGATGTCGAACTGCCCGGCGCGATACTGCTGGGCGCGCCGGACCAGCACCTCGACGTAGTCTCGACTCAGACCCGCCCTCTCGACATACATAGCCAGGCAGTGTTGGCAGTCGTCGGGGCCAAGCGATATAGCGGGGTGCTGGAAATGTCGCTCCAGCAAATGCAGGTTGACGAAGGGGTTGGGCGTCAGCATCGCCTGTAGAGCGGCGACGAGGGCCGCACGCGCGTCGTCATCGAGAGCGGCGATAGCGGCGATCACAGCTGCGGGCGCAACCATTGTTGCGCCGACAGCCGCGGGGTCGGCTCTTAACAGCGCCCATAGCTGCGCGGCCGGGTCGGTCAGCCCTTCCAGAGGGAATGTCACGTCTTCCCAGCGCAACCGGGCCGCCGACAGCGCATACTTATCGCGCCGGGCGAGGACGACGCGACTCTGTGGATTGGCGACTTCGTTGGGGAACAGGAAGGGAATGAGGATATGCTGCTCGACCCACTGGCGCTCGGCGGGCTCGAGTTCGTCGTAGCCATCGGCCAGCAAGACGGGAGCCATACCTTGCGACGATGCGGATGCCGCAATAGCAATGAACTCCTCCACGCCCGCGGCCGCCCGCTCTACATCCCCGGCCGCCAATAAAGGCATCCACACTCCCTGATTCCCAGCCCAGTGCCATTGGCCCGCAAAGTCATCAGGGCGACCATCGGCCAGAGTAAGCCATACCATTGGCACGTCTCTGGCATCGAGTTCCTCTCCAGTCTTATGCAGCAGCGTTGTCTTGCCACAGCCCGGCGGGCCGGTGACAGATCGCATCCGGGTTGGGTTGGGATGCGGAGCGATACACCAGTCAGAAAGGGTAGCTACGGCAATGTTGCGTTCGACATACGAATCCCGATGCATTTGGCTCTACCTTCCCAGAACAGCGGGGTGATCGAAAGACGGACGACATGGAACCTCTGTCGGGATACGTCGTTCCACTCCGGACACAATCCGGCTCCATATGACGACGCAGACAGACTAAGCCATCATAGCATATTCTGATTGATTTGTCAGCCGGCAATTTGGGAGAAAACGAGGGGTCGCTGTCCTTCAATACTGCCCACGGAGGATGTCGTCTGTGAGACGAATGGCCTCCTTCCATTCAGCGTCGGTGATCGGCCGCATGACAGGTGGCCGTGCCGTATGAACGGTAATGAGTTGGTCAATGAGCGTCACCAGGCGGCGCGGGGAGCCGTTGGCCTCGACCAGCACCCGCTCGTCAATGTCGCCCAGCTCCGGCGTGACGAGGTCGGTCAGGCTGCGCCGGGCCGCGCCCGCGGCGATATAGCGTTCCATGAGCAGCGCCTGCAGCCGCTGGCGCTCCCAGTGCAGTTCGATGAACCGCGCGTCTTCGTCGGCCACGCCAGCCCGCAGCAAGCGCTGTTGTACGTCGTCGCGCAACTCCAGGGGTAAAAAGCCTTTCAGATAGATTCCCTGCGCAGCAAAGGCAGGGGCCTTGTCCAACAAAGGCCGCAGGATTTTCATCATGTCTCGGCGCGTGCGTTGCTCGGTGTCGATCCCATCTATTGCCAGGAAGATGGTTTCTATCTCCCAGGCATGGGTGGCCTTAACCGCGTCCTGCCAACTGCCGGCCGGATTGGCGGCTGCCTCACTGCTTGTTAGCCGTTCCTGTAACGACGTAAGCCACGTCTTCAGTAGCTCCGTGGGCATGGCGGGACGGACAATCGGCCGATTCAGCAATCGCCACAGCGCGGCCAGCCCCCATGTCGGTGACGGCTCCCGCTCGCTTAGCAACCGTTCCAGCACACGCCGTAATTCGCGTCCGCCGCGCGCCAGCAGCCAGAGCATGGCCTCGTCTTGCGCCGCCGTCGGTTCTGCCTGGCGATGGGCAAATTGCTCGACGACCTGCACAAATAAGTCAGTGGCGATGGCGCGAATCAAGCGACGGTTGAGGTCAGCGGCGTCAACTGCCGCCTGACCAGTATAATCCACAGTGACATTCAATGTCCGGCGTGGTTCGGTGCGGATGTGGGCTTCCAGGGCGAACCGGGTCGTGGTCTTGCCCGCGCCGGGGCGGCCAAAGACAAAGCTGTGTTGCCGTCGCCGCAGCTCTTCGAGGATGAACCCGTCCAGCCGCCGGGCGTAGACAGGATCGACGAAAAACGCTAATGGTGAGAAAAGCGGCTTTGATTCGGCCAGGGATTGCTGCGGCTGACTGCTTGGAAGGGCGGGCGACGGCGTGAGGGCGATGGCTGGCTTATCGGCCGTTGGCGCCGTCGATAACTCGGCCGATAGGTCGTGTACCTGTCCATTAACGCCTGCGGTAGAGGTGGCACTGATGCCGGGCAATTCTTCCAGTTCAATGCGATCGGCGTGGGCGTATTCCTGTTCGGCGGTCTGATTGGCAAAGGGGTCGCGTCTAAAGCCGTTGCTATTAAGGAACTGCCAGCGAGGTAACTTGAAGTGAGTGGGAAGAGAAGCTATCGGTTTCCCGGTGGTAGTTTCAGCTACGTCCTGATTCGCGACTGTTGGTTGCATCCACAAGCCTCCTGGCAACGAGGTATGATCTAAGCCCGGAGGTTGTGGCGCAGGCTGCGGTCCACCTGAGCAAACGGAGCTGATTGTTGTGGCTATCGTGCCGGTGTCACTTGTCGACCCAAAGTAGGACGCCCCGTGTCGATGATGCGCCCTGAAGTAACTTGGAAACACTGACCTTCTAAAGTCGCCTCTAATTACCCGTCACCACAAAACAATTCAACCAACCCTATCTGTTCCCGGAATCACAGTTTCACCGCCCTCTTTGGGCAACGCTGTGTGCAGCCTGGCCATGCCGGCTGCGAAAGCATAAGGTATTTCCCTGTCTAAGGGATACTTCAATAATAGCCGCGCGGTCTAACGCTCACAATCGATCGGCTGGTCTCAATCTGTCACCAATCTGTCAAAACTAACGGCTAGTACTGGGACACTAGCGTTGTTGGCTATAGTCCTCTAGCCAGTAGTCGCCCAGGCCGGGCTTGTTAAGCAAATAGATAGGGGATTTAGGGTTGGGTTCGACGGCCTTGCGCGCCCGCGAGACGATGGAGTAGAGATTGCTAGCTTCGCCTGCAATCCCCTGCAACTCCGGATCAGTGTCAATGTTTATCCGTCCGCGACGGCGGCGCAGCAGTCGCAGCAATTCGAACGGCTTGTCCTCGATCTTCAGCCGGCGCGCCCCACGCCAAACACAGTGGTTGATCTCGTCAAGGCGCAGTGGAACGTGGCGCTGGAACAGCAACAGCCACAGGGCCTCTATCCCGTCGGTATCGATGGGCAGCGGCGTGGGGGGGATGGCGCGCTGGGTAGCGTAGAGAGCGGTCTCGGCCAGATACAGCCAACCGGCCGGGCTGTGGCCGCCGAACTCCTCGATGAGCAGCTCATCGGCGCGTTTCAAGGCCGCCATCGTTAACAGGTCGGTCAGCAGCAGCGGCGCGTCGGGTCGGGCGCAGCGCAGGTGGCGATCGGCCACATCGCGGCACTCTTCGGCTGTCCAACTGGTGTAGGTCAGGTGGACGCGGGCGCGAGCGCGCTCCAGGATATCGCTGGCGCGCAGCGGTTCGTCGCGCAGAGTGATGGCGACAAGGAAGTCGGGATTGTCGGTCAGATCAAGCCGGCCGAGCAGGTCGCCCAGGCGAGCCATATCGGCCGGTCCCAGCGGCTCCGGCGGGTCGACGGTGAAGAGGACACGCCGGCAATCGAGCGCCTCGGCCAGCAAGACTAGCTCCTGCATCAGAGCGCTGATGCCCATGGGCGTGTCGCCGGTGCCGAAGACGTCGGCCGCGGGCGTGGCCTCATAGACCGGACGCAGTTCGGCGGGCAGAGTACGCAGGAAAGTGTGGTAGCGGCCCGGCCCGCCGTGGCGCTGGAGCAGGGCGCGCAAAAAGCCGCGCTGATACTCGTCCAGGCGGGCGGCGGCGGTGTGGTCATGGCGCAAGCGGCTGGCCACATTTTCGCCGGCGATAGCCAGCATCTGCGCCAGGTGACTCGGTTCGGATGGCAGATAAGCGCCCGGCGCGCCCGGCCAACGCTCCAGTGGATAGGGCAGGTGCAAGATGTCGTTGTGGTGGCGCAGCCAGGCGCTCAGAGCGATAGACTTGCCGCTTCCCGGTGGCCCGGCCAGCAGCAACCAGCGGTCGAGCGTACCCAGCTGCCGGTCGGCCGCGGCAGATACATAGCATACCCGCCACCACAGCTGCTCCTGCTCGTCGGAGCGCACCGTCGGCCGGAAGGGCCAATCGAGGTAGGCGGCATTGGTGGTCACGCGGTGGCTCCCTGGAGGTGGGCAACAAGGTGAACGACGGCCGTTTCCAATTGGAAGCGGGGCGAATTATACACGTAGCTGATGACGCCGGCGTTGACGAGCACGTCCAGTTCTTTCTTGTCGTCATACTGGGTGAGGTCGAACTGCCCGGCGGGAAACTGCTGGGCGCGCCGGACCAGCACCTCGACGTAGTCTCGGCTCAGACCCGCCCTCTCGACATACTTCGCCAGGCAGTGTTGGCAGTCGTCGGGGCCAAGCGGTATGGCGGGGTGCTGGAAATGTCGTTCCAGCAAATGCAGGTTGACGAAGGGGTTGGGCGTCAGCATCGCCTGTAGAGCGGCGACGAGGGCCGCACGCGCGTCGTCATCGTCATCGAGAGCGGTGATCGCGGCGATCACAGCTGCGGGCACGACCATCGTTGCGCCGACAGCCGCGGGGTCGGCCCTCAACAGCGCCCATAGCTGCGCGGCCGGGTCGGTCAGCCCCTCCAGGGTCAAAGCCATGTCTTCCCAGCGCAACCGGGCCGCCGACAGCGCATACTCATCGCGCCGGGCGAGGACGACGCGACTCTGCGGATTGGCGACTTCGTTGGGGAACAGGAAGGGGATGAGGATCTCCTGCTCAACCCGCATGCTCTCGGCGAGCTTGAGTTCGTCGTAGCCATCGGCCAGCAGGACGGGAGCCATACCATGCGACGATGCGGATGCCGCAATAGCAATGAACTCCTCCACGCTCGCGGCCGCCCGCTTGGCGTCTTCAGCCTGCAAATAGCGCGACCAGACGGCTTCATTCTCAGCCCAGGGCCGCCTCGCCAGGCCCTCATGGACTATTGAGAGGTCGAGCCAGAGCACGGCGGCATCCTGCTGCCGGAGCGCTTCGCGCAGTTGACGCAGAAAGGTCGTCTTACCTACGCCCGGTGGGCCTACAATGGAACGCATCCGTGTAGGGTTTGGATGAGAGGCCATCGCCCAGTCAAGTAAAACTTTGGTGCTCAAATTGCGCTCGACGTACGGATCCGCCGGTATAGGTGTGCTCGTGGGATCCGCTTTCATCACGACCTTTCCTTTATCCGCTGCACAGCGCGGTTCACATCGTTCACATCCATCGTTGCTTCGTAGGGTTTTTCACCAGCAGCCTCGCGCCATAGCTCGGCGAGGGTGTGCGGACTGTACTCGTCACTGTCCTCTTCATAGCGGCAAGCATCCAGCAACGCCTGGATGGATTGCGAATCATCAAAGTGCATGGAAACACGGTCCTGTCCCGTGAACTCTGGCTCGAAGTTGATTCGCTTCTCATAAGCCCGACACCGGTGATCGATGAGTTTCTTCAGGTCCTCGCGCGACCAGGCAAGTGGTCGTTTTTCGATATGATCGGGCAGATCGCGGACGGACTCTGGCACAAAGATGAGGAAGCGCGCGCCAATCGCGTGCCAGGTATCGAGCTGACGCCAGAGCAGACTCAAGTCCTGACCACCGTCGCTTGGCGCGTCATAGATGAACAACAGATGCGGTAGGCCCAGGAGTTCCTGGAACTCGCCAATTAACCGCACCACCTCGTCCCAGAGTTCGCGGAGACCAGCCGGGGCTTGTTGGGCACTCTGGGCGCGCTCCTGCAACGCGCGCTTTAGACGCTGCAACTGTAAGGACATCGACCTTGCATCAGGTTTCACCGCGGCTGCTTCCGGCTGAAGGAGCGTCTGCTTCTGGGCCTCTTCCAGCAGGAAGAGCGTCCGGCTGTAGCTGAGGGTGCTAAGCAACAGATCGGCCAAGATGCGTCGCTGGTTGGCATTGAGTAGCTCGAGGCAGGCAGGACTGGCGCAGACTTGCGCGTACAGGGCTTCCAGCGCCAACCGCTTGACATCATCCGGTTGCAACTTGTATTTGAGTGGCACGAGCCACAGATCGAGGGGAAACAGGTCGCGGCGGCGGCTGACGGCCAGCGCCAGGGTTGTCCGGCCACTGCCGGGCATGCACGTATAGATGACACTGCGTTGGATGTAACGCAGTTGTCCCTGCCACACACCCGGACCCATGAACGCACCGTCTTCCTGGAACAGGAAATCCGCTTCCTCGCCATATTCGGCGCGGCTGTTTAAAAAGGGGCCGGCCAGCGTCCTCAGCCCTCCGCTAGCCGTCGCCAGGTTGCCCGTACTCTGGGCATGGCTATGCATCGTCCGCTTCACGAGGGCAGCGTCCAGTTTGTCTTGCAGGTTCTTGTCCTTCAGCGTCAGGGGGTTGTGGCGCAGATCATCGGCCGCCCTCGCCAGTGCGATAGACTTCGCCTCTACATCAGAGCCATCACTAGCCTGGGGGTTAAGCCGTGGAGAATCGAGCGCTTGGTCGGCGCTCAGAAAAGCCGCGGCCAGCTCTTCCGGCCAGAGTCGACCGGCGTCGATGATCGGCATGAAGATATCGGCCGGTTGGCTCGTCGTGGCTGCGGTTTGTGGCGATGGGGCGGGGGATTGCCCAGGCTCTGTTGTGGTCGGGGGAGAGGGCGTGCCGCGCTCCGTCTTCACCGCCCCGTTCCTGGCCGGCGGTGTTGCCTCGGCTTCCGGCGACGGCCGCTCTAGCTTTGCCAACTTTACCAGCTTCTCGCCCAGGTTAGTTACGTCCTTCGCCTGGGCAGCGTAGGCGTGCGTGGTCATCTTATCCAGTTTTCCTTTGGCCGCGTCGATACTGCCCACGCGTAGCAACCCGCGAAATTCCTTCGTTAACTCCTCAAACTCCTGTCGCCGCCGCTTCTTCAAATCGGCGAAGCGCGCATCGACCACCTTTTGCCCCAGCGTGGCCAGGGCCGGCAGGGCCAGCAGCAGCAGGAAGATAAGCGGGCTGGTCTGGTCGACGGTGCTGTTGACGAAGCGGCGCAGCGCCATGCCCCGCTGGCCTTCGATCGTCACCGTCAGCGACAGCGCATCGCCGGTGTTGGGCGTCACGGTGATGGTTGCCTTCCGGTTGTGCAGGCCCCGGAAGCGACCATCGTTGATCAGGGGGATGCTCATCGTAGTCGGCCGCCCCGGCCCTAAAGAGATGGCGACCATGCGGTTGGAAACGTCGACGGCGTTGGGGAAGGTTAGCCCTCCCTTCGGCTCGATGGTGACCACGATATCCCGCGCGGCGATCGGCTGGCTGTCGGTGCGGACGAAGGTTAGCAGCAGGGCGTTGTCGCCCGCGTCCAGCAGAGCGGTCTGTGGGTACGAAGCTGTCAGGGTCAGCGCATCGCCCGCGGCAACGAGCGTATGGGCAGCCGTCAGTAGCTGGCTGGCCGATGCCCAACTGGCGTTAACCCACAGCCACAGCGCCAGCGCGGCGGTGAGGACAAGAGTCATGACAATGCCCAGCGCCAGCAGCCCGTGCTCAATGAGCCACTCTTGCCAGTCGTCTTCCAGCTTGAAGGCCGAGACGGTCAGCACGACCAGGGCAATGGTCAGAAGCCCACCCGCCAGCCAACCAGCCCAATCCCAGTCCGAGCGCAGCGCCCCCAGGGCCAGAAGGATGCACGCGGCTGCCACGGCCCACAGGGCTGCCAGACGCGTGGGCAAAGGGCGGGCTTGCTTGCCCTCCTTGTCCTTGCCGTCATCTTTAGACGGAGGATTTGGGGGCGACGGGTTGGCGGGTTCCGCGCTCATGTGGCTCACCTCGATCGGACGACATCGAGCACACTGGTTCACCTATATTATACATACACAGTGCGCGGCTGTGAACAGTTGCCGGCGGTCGGCACAGGTATTGTCGTCCGGGGCGATCCGGTAACGGGATAACTGGCCCCTCAATGAGGTTCAGAGGTTACAAGTTGTATCCCGCTCATCCTCCCCCTGCCCAAATCCCCCCTTTTCTGCTATCCTTCACCTTTACGACTAGACACACCATTCGCGCGGCGCGCCGCCAGGCAGCCGCGCGGATCGACCACTGAGATTTGCATCTATGACCGTTCGCGTCCGATTTGCGCCCAGCCCGACGGGCTATCTCCACATCGGTGGGGCGCGCACTGCTTTGTTCAACTGGATGTTCGCCCGCGGCCACGGCGGCCAGTTCATTCTGCGCATTGAAGACACCGACCAGAAGCGCACCGTCAAGGGCGCGGTGCAGGCCATCATGGACGCGCTGCGCTGGATGGGCCTCGACTGGGACGAAGGCCCGGACGTTGGCGGCCCCTATGGCCCCTACATCCAGAGCCAGCGCGCGCCGCTCTATCGCCAGTGGGCCGATTGGCTGCTGGAACACGGCTACGCCTACAAGTGCTTCTGCACCGCCGAGGAACTGAAGGCCCGCCGCGCCGCCGCCAAGGCCGCCCGCGGCGACCAGAGCTACGACCGCCGCTGCCGCCTGCTCACTGCTGCTGAAGTCGCCGCCCGCGAGGCCAACGGCATCCCCTACGTCGTGCGCTTCAAGGCCCCGACCGAGGGCGTCACCGTCATCCCCGACGTCATCCGCGGCGACATCCGCGTGCCCAACAGCCAGATCGCCGACGCCGTCCTGCTGAAGTCCGACGGCCTGCCGACCTACCACCTGGCCAACGTTGTCGATGACCACTTCATGGACATCAGCCACATCCTGCGCGCCGACGAGTGGATCAGCAGCGCGCCGCTACACCTGAACCTCTACGCCGCCTTCGGCTGGCCGCATCCCGTCTACGCCCACCTGCCTCTGGTGCTGAACCCCAGCGGCAAGGGCAAGCTGAGCAAGCGGGCGCAAGCCTTCGACGATCACGGCCGCGAGGTGCTGGTCAAGGTCGAGGAGTTCCGCGACGCAGGCTACCTGGCCCCGGCGCTCAACAACTTCCTGGCCAACGTCGGCTGGTCGTTCGGCGACGACCGCGAGATCTTCCCCATCGAGGAAGCTATCCCGCGCTTCGAGTTGCAGGACATCAACCCCGCGCCGACGCGCCTGCCCTACGACAAGCTCGACTGGCTGACGGGGCAGTGGATTCAGGAGATGGATGTGCTGGAACTGGCGCGGGCCGTGCGGGCGACGCTGGAGCGGCAGGGGCACGAGGTCAGCCCGGAGGCGCTGCTGGCGGTCATGCCGGCCTTGCGCGTGCGGCTGAAGAAGCTGACCGACGCCGAGGGGTTCTTGCGTTTTCTGTGGGAAGATGGAGGTTCCGCCGCGCCGGCGACCGACCGACTGGCGAGCGCCAAGCTCCCGGCCGAGGATCGGAAGAGCACACGTCTGAAAGAGTGTA
>ERZ724514.871-NODE-871-length-13558-cov-6.758646_pt1 | contig 13558 bp, 6 predicted proteins | sample MGYA00376047_ERZ724514 | MGnify/ENA primary metagenome ERZ724514 (study PRJEB28724, sample SAMN07190883) | activated sludge metagenome | isolation source: activated sludge of sewage treatment plant in Hong Hong | place: Hong Kong | collected 2016-03-17 ...
CGCGCACCGAGCGCGAGGCCATGCAGCGCAGCCAGGCCACCGCGCTGAGCCGAGCGCTGGGCATACAGGAGAGTTACGAGCGTTCCCAGCAGCGATCGGGCGCCACCAGCACATCCGACGGCGGCTCGACCAGCACGCAGTTCCAGACCCTCAACTCGGTGGCGCGCGACGTCAATCGCCGGCTGGGCCTGAGCGACGACTCGACGGTCGGCAAGAGCGTTGCGGCATCGGCTTCCGTCGGGGCCAGCATTCCGCTCACCCAGATCGGCGCCCAGGCGAGAGCGGAAGGCCGGCAGATCGACCAACAGACCCTGCAAAGCGCCTACGACTTCGCCCGCAAGGCGGTCGAAAGCGCGCAGCTCACGGAAGCGAGCGCCCTGATCAAGGACTTCCGTTCCTCGGAGGCCTATCAATGGGCGCGCGGCGACCGCACGACATCCACCGCCGGCTACGACTCCTCCTTCCGTGAGGCGAGCGAGCGGCAGACCTCCAGCGACAACGCCTATGGTCGAGCGCGCGAACTTGCCCGCACGGCGCAGTTCATGCGCGAATGGAGTAGCGGCACGCAGACGGACTTCACGAACTACGCGGCGCGGCGCCTCGCCGAACGCGGGCTCCTGCGCGAGGAGGACCCGATCAAGCTGCAGCGCGCGGTGACCGAGATCGCCTACTCCTACGCCCGCGGCGGAAGCTCGGCAACCGGCTACGTCCCCAGCGACAGTCCGCTCATGCCGTCGCGGCCGCTACCGGAAACCATGGGCTGGCCCGATTCGACACTCAGGGAGCAGTACGACGCCAACCGGCGCGCGGCGGACGGCACTGCACTCGGCCAACAGACCTCGGCAAATGAATCCGAGATCCGCGCTCGCCAGACTCGGCAGCGCGCCGTACCCGGCCAAGTGGTGGGCAACGACCTGGCCGGTCGCGTCGGCGCCAGCGAAGCCGAGACGAAGGCCAAGATCGACAAGGGCCGCACGCAAGTCTCGCAGGACGCCGGAACTCTCAGCGAGAACTACAAATCGTCGGTGCGCATCGGCAAGATCAGTCCCAACCACGGTGGTAACCGAGCGGTCTGGGATACGGTGGGCGCCAACGCGAGCGAGCCAAACCTCGGCACTGCGCCCAAGGTCGAGCCGATCGGCGAATGGCACTTCGACAAAGACGGCGTTCCGGTCGCAGGTCCCAAGCCACAACCGGCGACACCACCCCCGAAACCCGGAACTGCCGAAGACGTCGACCGCACGAGAAAGGATCGCGGCGGCGCAACCGGCGAACGGTGAGCTACTCGTCGACCCGCGTCTTGCCCGCGCCGATCTCGAGGCTACCAAGACCGTTTCGCGTCATGCGGCCAGGGGCGTCATCCCAAAGCTGTGCATCGGACAGGCCAAGCGTCGGTTCGCATGCATCGGTTTGACGCGCTTCCGCGGCGGCGTCAACGGGGACACCCACATGGATGGCAGCGCGAACCTGTGTCGCGAGACTCGCCATGAAGCTCGATAACTTGCCGATTCCGGACATGGACCAACCTGCTCAAGTCTTGGAGATCACAACGCTCATCCTACGCTCGCAGACGAAGGCGATGGCGACGTTTGAGGACCAGCTTAGCCCTGGTACGCGAGGCCAAGTCCACATGTTGTCTATTCAGAGCCGGAATAACGTCCCCGCCACGCCCGCCTACCTCACGACTTCCATCAACTTGGCGAAGCTGTCCACCACGTCGTACTTGACGTTTTCCGGGGCGTAGCGCCGATTCAGTTCGTCGAAGAACTTGCGGGCGCACTGGATCTTTGTTTTCTCAATCGCCCGTAGCTCCAACGAGGACATCGAGCCCTTGGTCTCCGCCACGAAGTACACGTGCTTGACCACGCCTTCCTTGAAGGCGATGGCCCAGTCTGGGTTGTAGTCGCCCACCGGCGTCGGAATCAGGAAACCGCGTGGCAGCTTGGCATAAACGATCACTTCAGCTGCCGTGTCCAGTTCCTTGACAAACTTGCGCTCCGTGTCCGAATCGGTCAGCACGTAGTCGTAGACATGCCGGTCCAGCTTGGCACCTGACTTGCTGAAGTCTTGCTTGGTCTGCCCCGCCGTGAAGATGTCCAGGTCGTAGCGTTGCTCGACAGGGTCGTAGGCCAAGTGTTCGACGATCATCGTCGCCTTCTGCTCGCTGACCAGGCGAGTCGCCTCAGCGATGAAGTTCTCGGGGTTGGTCTTGAACTGGGCGAAGACGGCGACGTTCAATCCCTTCAAGATGTTCACTACCGCGCGGCGCGTCAATTGCGTGCCTTCGGCCAGCTTTCCGACCAGGTCGTACTTCACCGCAGAGTGGACCGAGTGCTGCCGGTTCGTCTCCGTCATTGTCGCCTTGAGCACGAACGCCGCCCCGCCCTTCAAGTCGTCGAAAGTCGTCACCGCGGCCTGCTCGCCGGCCTGGATCGTGTACTGCAACGGCATCACGCGCAGGTTCTCGTTCAGCTCCTTGACCGCCTTGCCCACCAGCTCCGCCGAATCGAACCTCACGTTGTAGGCTGCTTTGCGGTTGATGCGCTCCCACAGCGCCTTGAACTCCTGCTTTTGGAAGTTGTCGTTGAGCGGGTTCTTCTTCGGTCTTCGGTCGTCCTCGAACTGCGGCATCTGCTTGTCGCTGAAGACGCTGTCGATTAGCTGGAACACCTGCTCCCCGTGCGGCTTCAGATCGGGCGGCAGCTCGGCCAGCGCGCCGACGCCCTTGGCGTCGTGGTAGGCGGCGCTGATCCGGTCGTCCTCGTCCGTGTAGTCGTTCTTGACCAGGTAGCGGTAGATCTGCTTCGCAAGCTGCTCCGTGAGCTGCACATCGCCCGTAGCCGTCTTCAGCACCTTGCCGGTGAAGTAGTCGGTGTTCGCGAACCTCGGGCGCGCAGACAGCGACTCACTGATGTCCTTCTGCAGCGCCGAGACGAAGTCCTTGTAGCTCTCACTCGCCACCACAGTCAGCACGTTGATGTCGTGCACCGTGGCGGCGTGATCCATGCGGTCGCCGCTCTGGTTGACCGACAGCCGCAGGCCGCGCCCCACCTCCTGGCGCCGCGAAATGGTGTTGTCGCTGTGCTTGAGCGCGCAGATCACGAACACGTTGGGGTTGTCCCAACCCTCCCGCAAGGCCGAGTGCGAGAAGATGAAGCGCACCGGCTCGCTCAGCGACAACAGGCGCTCTTTGTCCCTGAGGATCAGGTCGTAGGCATCCACGTCGTCGGACAGGCCGGCGTTCTCGCCACGCGCCGCCACGTCGGGGTCTACCAGGCGTTTGCTCTTCTTGTCGATGGAGAAGTAACCGCTGTGCGTCTTCGCGACAGAGATGCCCTTCAGGTACTGCACGTAGGTCGTCTCGTCCAGGCTCAGCACCTCATTCAGGGCAGCCTGGTACTCCTCCTCGAAGACCCGCGCGTACTCGCCCTTCTCGTCGAGCGCGGCGTAGTCGCGGTACTTGGCCACCTCGTCGATGAAGAACAGCGTCAGCACCTTCACGCCCCGGGCGAACAGGGCCTGTTCCTTGTCGAAGTGTGCCTTGATCGCCTCGCGGATCTGGATGCGACGCAAGGCCGCCTCGTTCACGTCGCCCGCTGCTTCTCCGACGAACAGCTGCACGCCGTTGGTGAAGCTCAGCGTGTCGGTGGTCGCGTCGATGTCTGACACTACATAGCCGCGGTACTGGTCCAAGCCGTTGGAAAGGTCAGAGAGGTTGTCGCTCTTGACCAGCTTGCGCACCACGCGCTTGATCTGGCCGCCAACCAACTTCTGCTCCAGCTCGACTCGGGCTTCGGGTGGCCTCTTGGTAGAGATCTCGATCGACTGCAGGTACAGGTAGGCGTTGGTGCCCGCCAGCCCCTTCACCGCAATGCCGCGCACCGCGATCTTCTTCACCAGCTTCTGGTTGTAGGCGTCCAGCGCGTCCAGGCGGTGCACCTTGTTGTGCACCGTCTTGTGGGTGGCCGAGTAGCGCAGCACCATCAGCGGCTTGAAGTTCACCAGCGAATCCAGCGTCTTGCCGCCTTCCATCTTCTGCGGCTCGTCTAGTATCAGGATCGGCCGGTTGGCAGCGATCACGTCGATGGGCCGGCGCGACTGGAAGTCGTCCAGCTCCTCGTAGATGCGCCGGGCGTCCTTGCCGGTGGCATTAAAGGCCTGCGCGTTGATCACCATGACGTTGATACCGGCGTCGGACGAAAAGCTCTCCAGATAGTGCAGCTGCTTGGAGTTGTAGATGAAGAAGCGCGGCTTCTTCTGATAGCTCTCTAGGAAGTGCTCGGCCGTGATCGCCAGCGACTTGGCCACGCCCTCACGGATGGCAATGCTGGGCACAACGATGATGAACTTGCTCCAGCCGTAGAGCTTGTTCAGTTCGAAGATTGTCTTGATGTAGCAGTAGGTCTTGCCGGTACCGGTTTCCATCTCTATGTCGAGGTTCAACACAGAGACATTGGTCTTGACCAGCGAATCGGAGATCGGCAGGTTCTGGCGCCGCTGCACCTGCTGGATGTTCTCCAGTAGGCTGCGCTCGGAAATCTTCAGGTCGGCGTTCTTGAAGCCGTCTGCGAACAGGGAGTCCATGCCCTGCTTGCCCCAGCCGGGGTCAACTCGGTAGCTCATAGCTTCTGCGGACGCCGGCGGCTGGCCGGCGAAGCAGTCCACCACGGCTTGGACAGCGGTGGTTTGATAAGCCTGCGTCTTGAACTTCAGCTTCATCGCAAACCGCCTCAGATGCACTTCACTTCGGTGGCAGGCGACAAGAGCTTGAAGATCTGTTCGACGTTGATCTTGGCGGCGCTGTCCTTGAAGCCTGCATCTCGGAACACCGCGCGCAGCGGCTCATGCGTCGCCAGTTCCTTCACGAAGGCTTCGTCGATGTGACCACCGGCATCGAAGCACGCGGCCAGTGCGTTGGCATCGACGAAGAAGACTTCGCGGTCCTGAATGGTCTTCTTCGCAATGGGCAGCGCGAGGTCAACGCCCCAGTCCAGCATCACCTGGAACAGAAGGTCTTCGGGTGTGCGGTCGGGCTTGATGTTGTCGATGAAGAGGTCGAGAGTGCCCCTGTCCAGCGCATCCGGGGCGTAGAAGACGTCAGCCATGTTGGAGGTGTCGATCTTCAGGACGCGGAAGCCCAGGTCCCCCGTGCCTCCGCCTGACTGGGTCCGCAGCTCAGATGCAACGTTGCGTACGCGCTTCAGTCCCATATCGAAAATCGAGGCCATGCTGGGTTCTGGCGTCGGCAACGGTTCCACGATCTGTACACCGATGAATCGGCGGTTGCCACCATCTTCAGCGTTTTGCTTCAACACAGCGTGTGCCGTAGTTGCACTGCCGCTGAAGAAGTCCAACACGATGTCCCCATCGTTCGGCTCCACAGCAAGTTGAAGTATTCGTTGAAGCAGCTCGACCGGCTTCACCGAGTTCAAGACATTCTGTGTGTGCTCAAACTGCACGTACTTGAGCAGCGTCTTCTTTGCTTCCTGTGTGTGGCCGACGTCTTCGTAGAGCCACAGGGTCTGCGGCACCCGCCCTTGCTTCACTTCCGACAGGAATCGCTTCAGCCGAGGCATGTTGTCGCCATCGGTGCCCCACCAGATACGGTTGTCAGCATTGAGCTTGTCAAAGCTCTCCTTGCTGAAGCGCCAGTAACTTCCCTTCGGCGGTCCGTCGATGACTCGACCCGATGGGCACGTCAACGGATAAATCCCTGCGTCGTAGCGATTGCGAGCCGCCAAGTCTCCCGATGTCCACGGGCCTCTCGGATCGTTGTCAGGGTTCTTGTAGCGCGCAAGCATCTCCTCCGTTTGAGGCAGCATGCGAGGTGCCCACGCATCGCCTTGCTTTGCATAGACCAAGATGTAGTCATGATCCTCAGAGAACCATCGTGCGCTGTTCTTGGGAGCAAAGACTTTCTGCCAGATGATCTGTGCGACGAAGTTGTCCTCTCCGAACACTTCGCTGCACAGCTTCCGCAGGTTATCGACCTCGTGGTCATCGATCGAGATGAAGATGACGCCATCTTCTTTCAGCAGGTTCCTCGCCAGGCGAAGCCTCGCGTACAACATACTGAGCCAGTCCGAGTGGAAGCGCCCGTTCGCCTCGGTGTTTGCAACCAGTCGGCCGCCCGCCGCGTCAGTCTGGTTCGACTCACGCAGGTAGCTTTCCACGTCGTCGCTGTAGTCATCGTCGTAGATGAAGTCCCGCCCAGTGTTGTACGGCGGGTCGATGTAGATCAGCTTAACCTTGCCAAGATAGGTCTCCTGCAGGAGCTTCAACGCGTCCAGGTTGTCGCCTTCGATGAACAGGTTTTTCGTCGCATCGAAGTCCACGCTCTCAGCGCGGCTTGGCCGCAGCGTCTTGGCGATCGGTGCGTTCGCGGTCAGCAGCGCCTCGCGCTTACCCGGCCAGTTGAGCTGGTAGCGTTCCTGCGACCCCTCGACGAGCGATCCCGAAAGCTCCTGCCGCAACTGGTCGAAGTCCACCGCCAGCTTGACGCTGCCGTTTTCCCCCTTGGCCTCGGTCACGCAGCCCGGAAGCAGCTCCCGCAGGCGTGCAATGTTTTCCTGCGTGAAGTCGGGCGAGTGCATCTTCAGTTTGTCCATGTGAATCTTCTTGTGGCTTGCATACTCCCAGTGGCCTGGTCGCCTACGGACGACTCATAGGCCGTCAAACGGGTCGGCGTCGTCTGGATCGGTTCCAGCCCCATCTCCAAGGGACACTTGCTGCCAGTCGGCAGCAACGGCAGGCCACTTCACGTTTCGCTCGATCGGTTTGCCTTCGGCGTCTCTGGCGAGACCGTCCCCTGACCATACGGCCCAGAAGTCAGGGTCATGCGAGCTTGGTTGCTGCTCCTTCGGCAGGTTGTTCATCTGCACCAAGACCGGCAGCTCGGATGCCCACCCCAGCAGGATGGCGTGGCGAGAGGGCAAGGAAGGCAAATCGCGCAACAGGCCGCGCAGGTTGTCGGGCACCAGCTTGTGAACCAGTTCTTGGTCACGGTCGTTGCTGATCCGGTGAAGCAGGTAGCTGTTGCATTGGGACAGCACGGTCTGAGATAGCTCGCTGGGACGCTGGGATGACAACACTAGCCCTAGGCCGAATTTGCGCCCTTCGCGGGCGATCTTCTCGAAGACCTGGCAGCAGATGGCCGCCGAGTTCTGGTTCTCTGCATCGTCCGGGTAGCGGCGGATGAAGGTGTGGGCCTCCTCCATGACCAGCACGGTGGGCAACGTCTTGCCAGCATTGAGCTTGCGATAGCGTTGCAGAGCTTCCAGCGTCATGCGGGCGATCACGGCGGTGATGACGTGAACCACTTCAGCCGGAACCAGCGAGAGGTCGATGACGGTGACAGAGCCGTTCGAGGCTTGGCTGTCGCCTATGTGCTTCGTCAGCCACTCATGAAGCTTTATGTCCTCGGTGCCGCTTGTGATGCTCTTCATGCGGCTATCCGAGAGAATCATCCTAATCCGCACCAGCATCGTTTCGACGTACTCCGAGACACCCATCAACTCGGCGTTGGCTTCAACGCTGCGCAACAATTGATCGCCGGTGAAAGGGCGTGGTATGTCGGCGTCAATGGGTAGAACGTCGGCGGCTCCACCACCGAAAGAGGAGTGAGTCTGACTCAGCCGTTGCAGCAAGCCATCGACTTCCTGCTTGGTGAAGACCGCTGGCCAGTCCCCTTGATGGGCACCGAGTAGTTGCGCGACGTGTTGGGCGAGTTGTTCAAGTGCCGCGGTCTCCTGTTGGGTAAAGGACGCGTCAGCGACAAGGCCTTCGTTCCATCTCTGAAGACGATCTCGAAAGCCCCTTGCCTGCCCGGCTCCTTTCCAGGGGCCTCCAGCATTTCGCTCGACCTGAACAGCACTAACCAGCGTCCGCAGGTAGCGACGTGTGTCGTGACTGGGCGTAACTGCGGCATCAATCGAACCATCTCGCACGGATCGAAGTGCTTGGATCAATGTCGGGCGCTGTGTTCTCGCGCTGGCTTTAGTGAATGCACTCCACTCGGCGCTGTTCCAGAACCACAAAGGCACCTGGAGCTGTTCGACGCCTTCGGGCGGATCAACAGCGAAGACCCGGACCTTGCCCATCCCCTTGAACGTGCTGGCGTACTCGCCATTGGGGTCAAGCACAATGAAGCGCGCATTGGGATCAGCGCCATTGCGCTCCTTCTTGGCCGCATCAATTGACCAGCGAACCAAGCCGGCAACCGAGCAGGACTTGCCGCTACCTGTATTCCCCAAGACTGCCAAGTGGCGGCCGAACAGACGGTCAGGGTCGATTCGGACTTCCGCGTTGGCTGCCAATGGACTCACGCCGATCTTCACGCGGCGCTTCTCCCCCGACTCGACGATGGCACGGAGCTGGTCTTGCGTGGGCAGCAGCACCGGGTCGCCGACCGAAGGGAAAGTTTGCACACCGCGCTTGAACTCGTAGCGAGCCTTGGCATCGCCTCCGCCCATGTAGAACAAGAGGCCCAAGGGGTTGAGGCTCATCTTGCGCAGCGGATACGGCAAGTCCACCAAGCCGAAGTCCTGCATGCCCTTGCGCTTGGGGTACTGGGAACGCTCGACAGTGATCCACTCCACCTGCGCCACCAGGTAGCCCTGGTCGCCGGGCGCAAGCACATAGCCGTTGATGCGAGGGAACGGACGTGGCGTGCCGGTGTTCAGCGAAACCCCATCAGGAGCCTCGATATCCAACAGCACTTTGATCTCGTCGGGCGAAACGAAGTCGATGGTGCCGATGCGCAGCGAGTCGGCATGTGCCAACGGCGACAAGCTCATAGTTCGCCACCCCCTTCAACAGCATCTGTCCCTTTGGTCTTGAGCGCACTCTGCTGGGTGCCGAACCGCTGCTTCAGCAGTTCGCTCATGCGGAAGGTGGCCTTGTCGATGGCCGCCTTCGGCAGGTAGTTCTCGGTCAGCGTCGTCAAGTCGGCAACCACCGGACCAAGCAACAGGCTGATCTGCGACGGCCGGCCGATCTGCTCATAGGTCTGCATGACTCGACCGAGCGGGTCGCCATGCGAGATCACGACCAGGTGGGTCGACGGGATGGTGAGCATGTCCCGAATGACACGGTTGACATGCTCGTCCCCGAAGCCGTAGCCGTACGTCACGAGCGTACTGTTCGGGCGGCAGACTGCCACAGCGAGGTCGCGGAATAGCTCGACATAGGGGTAGTCAGCGGTTTCCCTGTCCTTGGCGGCGTTGGGGTAGATCATCAGTTCGTATGCAGTCGCTCCACCCAGGCCCGGAGCCCTCAAATAGGGCTCGACCGTGTCCGCCCCAAAGGGCAGGCCAATACGTCGAATGTTCTTGCCCGTCTGGACCCAGTCCACCGAGCCGTGCAGTTTGATGAAGCGGGCCACGCCCTCTAGATAGCGAGGCTCGCCGCGGATGCCGGGCGGGTTGTAGTGCATGTCCACATCGAGCCGCGAGGATCGGAAGATAGGCATCAGGTTGCCGAGAAAGCGATCCAGGAGGTGCAGGCCCGCCACCTCGGCTCCTGCCTCAATCAGCCGGTCGTAGTTGGTCGTGAAGATGCTCAGGCGATCCCGCGTTCCGGTTCGGCTTGCAAAGCTCATCAGGAACGTGACCAGCGTGTTGAACGCTTGCTCTCGCTGCTTCTCCTGGGCAGTGGCAATTCCTTGCTCGCTCTTCAGGATGGACTCTGCGAACTCCTGCATCCCGGCTTGAAGTTCTTTGCGCAGAACGTCAACCTGTGCGTCTTGCAGAATCTCCAGGCCGCGAACCAGTTCATTCGCCACGCGCAGTTGGTCCTCGAAATTGCCCTTCTCGCGCCCAGCTTCCTTCGAGGACTTCTCCACCGCCGCGTTGATCTTGTCTTGATGACAAGTGAGGTTCATTGCGCCCATACCGGTCGCACCCGTGCCGGCAGCCAGGTAGTGCACCGCATGAGTAAGCCCGGAGCCCACCAACAGGGAAAAGTGCTCCGATTGGAAGAGTGACGTTAGCCAAGGCTCGATCCGCTCACGAAGCTCCCTTTGCCCGAACTCTTGCCCGTCGCTGATCCACGATGCCTCGCTGCCTTCTTGGAGCTTGAACTTCTCGCCATCCGCGGAAAAGTAGAGGGGCCGATGGTCGTCTCTGACCTTGATGACATTGGCTGGCTTCTGCGGGACGGCCGGCAGCTTGATGGTTGTTGACATCGTGTTGGTCCCTTGGTGGTTCACCGGCTTAATGCCGCATGGTCGCTCTTCAACTGTCGCAAGCGGGCGTTGATTTCCACCTTCCGGTTGAACTGCCTTTCCTTCTCAAGGCGTGCCGCGGTCTTGTTCACTTCGCGCTGTAACGCTTGGAGTTGACTGAAGCGATCTACTAGTGCGGCCATCGACTCATGGGGGCGCGCCGAGAGAGGAATCAGCGTGCGCAGCAATTGCTCGTAGAGGCCGCCCAAGTGCAGAACCAACGGCATCGGGGCGCGTTCAGCGCTGGCGGGCATCCAGCCAGTGGTGAAGTAGTCGCTCAGCACCCAGCGGCTGGCGTCGCCTTCGTTCGGGCGCTTGTGGCAGGCCACGACCTGGGTCTGGCCGGCGTGCGTCAACTCAAAGATGAGGGGAAACTGGACCGCCTGATCGATGGCGCGCAGCACGTCGTAGCTCAGTTCCCGGGTCTTCAGCTGGATGCCGAAGACCTCGATCTCGGGCACGCCCGGTCGGGCCGGCAGGTTGATGGTTTCGGGCGCCAGCTTGTACTGCCAGACGATTTGCTCCACCTGCTGCACGAACAGGTTCTTCAGCCGCGTGCTGGCATGGCCGTGCGCGTAGAGCTTGCTCTTGGGCAGGGTACGGCCGAAGGCCGCCTGCGCCGGGTAGTGAATGAAGGCGGGGTGCGCAACGGGTTGTGAGGTGAGCCCGTTCATCCCGACCCCTGGATGACGAGGAAGGTGATGAGCTCGAAGTCGTCCAGGCCGGCGATGGCGTTGACCAGCGCGGTGGTCCGGCCGCCGGTGAACAGGCTGTCCAGGTCTTTCTCTTCCTTCACCTGGATCATCGAACGGATGGCTTGGCCCAGCAGGTCGGAATAGGCCTGCATCTGCCGGCCGTCGGCCGTCTCGGCGTTAAAGCGGCGGCAGGCTTCAGGCATGGGCTGGTCGCGGCCTTTGCAGGCGGCGCGCACCAGGTCCAGCAGGCGCTTGACTTCGCTGTGGTCGTGGATGACCTGACCCTGGCGGCTAATGTAGACGAGGTAGTAGGGGTGCAGGCGGTTGTGGTCGTTAACGTTGACGCCGCGGTGGCGGTTGCGTAGCGTGAAGATCACGCCGGGCAGCAGGCCGCCTTCGGGCTGCGCGGGCACCACGGCATGCATGCCGTTGGGGGTGTGAGCCAGTTCTCCATGAGCCTTCACGTAGTTGAGAAGGTCCATGCGAAAGTCGTTGAGCCCCAGGTCGGTGATCGAGACGCCGGTCTTCAGGTCTTCCAGCTCGATCACTTCCTCCTGCAGGCGCCGCAGCTGTTCCTTTCGGTAGGCCACGTCGTTGGCCTGGGCGCTCAGCACGTTGTCGTCACCGGTGGCGGTCACGTCGGCGATCATCATCCGGCTTTCGACTCGCTCCTTGAGGTTGATGTACTCGTCCAGTGAAATGTCGGGCCAATAGTTGACGAGCTGGATGCTCTGGTTGGGCGATCCGATGCGGTCAACCCGGCCGAAGCGCTGGATGATGCGCACCGGGTTCCAGTGGATGTCGTAGTTGATGAGGTAGTCGCAGTCCTGCAGGTTCTGCCCTTCGGAAATGCAGTCGGTGCCGATGAGCAGGTCGATCTCGCTCAGCTCGCCGGGCAGCACCGCCGTCTTCTCTTTCGACCGCGGGGAGAAAAGGGTCAGCAGCTCCTGGAAGTCGTAGCCGACCTTCAGCGTAGACGCGGGCCTGTCCTTGCCGGTGACCTTTGCGCTGTGCAGGTGCAGCTGCGATAGCAGCTCGGGCGCCAGGTTGGCATAGAGGTAATCGGCTGTGTCGGCAAAGGCCGTGAAGATCAGCACCTTGCGGTTACCCGGATTGATGGGCTGGCCGATCTTGCCCAGCACGTGGGCCTTCAGGTGCTGGAGCTTGGCGTCTTGCTGTGGCGTCACCTGGTCCATGGAGGCCAACAGCGCATCGATGAGCGCGAGGTCTTCGGTAAGCTCGTGCTCCCAGCGCGGCAGGTCCATGTCGGCGAGGTTGATCTTGATCTTGCCGCCGACGGCGTCAGAGCCTGCGCCGCTCAGGTCTTCCAGGTCGGGCAGGTCGTCGTCTTCGGGGTCGAGGTCGGAGAAAGCGTCGGTCAGGTCCGCCACACTGGCGGCGCAGCCGTCCTTCTTGAAGGCGTTGATGCGGGCCAGGGTGCCCGTGTGGTTGTTGCGCAGCGACCGCAGCGTGAGGCGGAATGCATGTACCGAGCTTTCCAGGCGCTTGAGCAAGTTCACCGTCATTAGTGCCTGCAGGCTCCGTTCACGGTCGACCTGACGGAACTTGCCCCCGCCGCTGGCCACCTGGGTGTCATACAGCGCCTCGTACTTCTTCAGCCGGCTGGGCAGGATGTAGCCCAGAGGCGCATACACGGCCAGCTTCAGGCGTGAGAGGTGGCTGAAGATGTCGTTGAAGCCGAGCACGTCGCTGCGGTGCGTGATGGGACAGTGGTACGAGAGCGGCTTGCGCCGATCCGGGAAGCGGCCGATGTCGGTGGTGTCGTAGAAGGTTTGGATGTGCTTTCGGGAGCGGGCGATGGTCACGCTGTCCAGCAGCTCGAAGAAATCGAAGTCCAGCGCGTCGAGGATGGCGCGGGCCGTGCGCTGCTCGGGCGGCAGCTTGCTCCAGCTGTTGAAGGCCGCCTGCGCGTGGCGGAAGATCTCCTCGACCGACTTGCCCGTGCGCAGCTTCTTGCTGAGGTTCTCGGAGTCGCCTTCGTAGGCCAGCGCCAGCTGGTTGCGTAGGTCGTTGAAGCGGTTGTTCACCGGCGTGGCCGACAGCATCAGCACCTTGGTCTTGACGCCCTGCTTGATGACCTGGTTCATCAGCTTCTGGTAGCGCGTCTCCCGGTCCTTGAAGACATCGTTGTTGCGGAAGTTGTGCGATTCGTCGATGACAACGAGGTCGTAGTTGCCCCAGTTCACCCGGTTGAGCGCGGTACCGAACGACTCGCCACTGGTACGGCTCAAGTCCGTGTGGCACAGCACGTCGTAGCTGAAGCGGTCTTTCGCGAAGAGGTTGGTCTTGAGGTTGTGGTTGAAGGTGAGCCAGTTGTCGGCCAGCTTCTTGGGGCACAGCACCAGCACCGAGCGGTTGCGCAGCTCGTAGTACTTGATGACGGCCAGGGCGGTGAAGGTCTTGCCCAGGCCCACGCTGTCGGCCAGGATGCAGCCGCTGTAGGTCTCGAGCTTGTTGATGATGCCGGTGGCGGCATCGCGCTGGAAGTTGAACAGCTTCTTCCAGATCAGCGTGTCTTGGTAACCTGTGCGGTCGTTGGGTAGCACGTCCTCGTCCACCTCACCCAGGAACTCGTTGAAGATGTTGTAGAGCATCAGGAAGTAGATGCTCTCGGGCGAGT
>ERZ724514.876-NODE-876-length-13510-cov-3.849944_pt1 | contig 13510 bp, 16 predicted proteins | sample MGYA00376047_ERZ724514 | MGnify/ENA primary metagenome ERZ724514 (study PRJEB28724, sample SAMN07190883) | activated sludge metagenome | isolation source: activated sludge of sewage treatment plant in Hong Hong | place: Hong Kong | collected 2016-03-17 ...
CTCTGGTTATGTCATCCCGCTGCGCAACCGCCGGGCCGATTGGATTGAAGCCGATGGCCGGCAGTAGCGCACCGGGCTGCGCAGGTTATCGGGGAGGGGCGCCGCCAGCGCCCGATTTGCCGCAAGTCTACTGCAAATGGCTACGCGGCTGCAGTGTTTCAACTAGCTGCCGCCGGTGATTTGTTTCTATCGCCACCATAGGCCGCATCAATGGCTGGCTTGGCCGGCTGTGCCGGGCTGCTGGCGTACAATGGCCATCGCCGATGCTACCAGACCGCCGACATCCGCCATGTTTCCCGGCAGAATCAGTGTGTTGCCGGCTTTGGCTACCTGTCCGAATGCCTGCACATATTGTTCCGCCACCTTGAGATTGACCGCCTCCATGCCTCCCGGCTGGCGAATGGTTTGTGCCACCATGTGAATCGCCTCGGCAGTGGCACGCGCCACCAGCTTGACGGCCTCCGCTTCACCCATGGCGCGATTGATTGCCGCCTGTTTTTCACCTTCGGACTGATTGATCGCTGCCTGCATTTCGCCCTCGGAGCGCTGGATGGCCGCTTCGCGCTCGCCGGTGGCGATGTTGATCTGCTCCTGCTTGCGGCCTTCGGATGCGGCGATCAGTGCGCGCTTTTCACGTTCTGCGGTAATCTGCGCCTGCATCGCGTGCAGAATGTCGGCCGGCGGGGTGAGATCCTTGATCTCGTAGCGCAATACCTTCACGCCCCAGTTCATCGCCGCCTCGTCCAGCGCTGCAACTACCGCGCGGTTGATATCGTCGCGTTCCTCGAAGGTGCGATCCAGTTCCATCTTGCCAATCACCGAGCGCAGCGTGGTCTGTGCCATCTGCGTGATAGCCAGAATCGGATCGCTGGAGCCATACGACGCGAGCTTCGGATCGGTAACCTGAAAGTACAGAATACCGTCTACCTGCAGTTGGGTATTGTCGCGGGTAATGCACACCTGGCTTGGTACATCGAGCGGTATTTCCTTCAGGCTGTGGCGATAGGCGATCCGGTCGATGAACGGCAACACGATATTCAGGCCCGGTTGCAGCACGCCATGAAACCGGCCCAGGCGTTCCAGCACCCAGGCGTGCTGTTGCGGCACGACCTTGACCGATTTGGCGATGAAGACGATGACTACGACGAGGATGATCAGTGCGACTGGCATGATGGCTGGCTTTTCTCGGGTGGTTGATCGGATAACAGCAACGTCGAAGCCTGAACCGCGACGATGTACAACGGCGTGGATTCGCGCGAGCCGCGCACCAGCCGGGCGTCCCATTCGGTGCCACGATGGCGTACCCGGGCGCGGGTTGCGTCGTGCCAGCTGACAATGGTCACCGTCTGGCCAATGTCGAAATTGTCCTGTCCGGCTGCTGGCGCGGTTTGCCGGCGTTGCCGCCACAGCCAGCCGACGCCTGCCACACCGACACCCGCCGCAACCAGCAGCTGCAGCGCGAACGGGATACCCAGCCAAGCCAGCAGCGCCGCCAGCGCAAATGCTAGAGCAACAATCAGCAGATAAAAAGTACCGCTGAACATTTCGCCGGCAAGCAACATGCCGGCGAGTATGGTCCAGACAAGATAGGGTTGTTCCATGGACATCCTGCTCTCAGATGCTGCAAGTGCCCGAGCTAGAGCACGTTGCGGGTTCGATACTGCCGGCCGGAGGCTGCCGGCCCGGCAGGGGTTTTCGGGGCGGTCAGGCAAACCGACAGCAGTGCGTTGGTATCGCGCAACCGGCTGGACAATATCAGCGCAATGTTGCGATACAGCTTGGGTGCTACCAGCGGGATTTTCACCAGCGAACCGCGCTCGAATCCGAGCAGCAGCGACGGCTCGACTGCCCGTACTGTCGCAGAGCGCGGCAACTGATCGAGAATCGCCAGTTCGCCGAATACCGATCCGGGTTGCAGCGTACTCAAATGCTGTACTCCGTCCGGCCCTTCGTGCTCGACCTCAAGCAAACCGGAAACGACAACAAACATTTCATTGCCATTCTCGCCCTGCACAATTACCGCCGCTCCCGGCTCGACGTCGTGGCGCCGGCAATTGGCAAGAAACTCGCGGATGTCGTCCGACGCCAGTCCGCAGAACAATTTCACCGACTGGGCAAGCTTTTTGACTAGACTATTGTTATACATAAAATCCCGTCTCCGAGTGGCTTTGATTCTAGTTCCTCATGTCGTATTCCTCCACCTGCGCGCCGGCCGGAAATGAACGATCTCCTGTCATTGGCTGATCCGATCAACGCCGAAGCCTGGGTGTTCCTGCTGGTTACTCTGCTGATCGGCGGGCTGACCGCTGTGCTGCAACCGGGCGAGCGTCTTCGCCTGTTGCGTACAGCCGGATTCTTTGCTTTCTGTGTGGCAATGCTGCTCGCGTCCAATTCGCTGCAAACACTGGGCATGCGCCAGATTTATCTGGTGGTGCGCGAAGCATCGACAATCGGTATCGGACTGGCACTGATACGCCTGTGGGGTGTCATCCTGTTCGGCCTGCTGTTGCCGCGCTTGCGTTTCAACGCACCGGAAATCATGGAAGACGTGGTGGTGTTCGTCGGCTACATCGCCTGGGGGCTGGTGCGCTTGCGTTATGCCGGGCTCGACTTGAGCCAGATCGTGACTACGTCGGCAGTGATTACCGCGGTAATTGCGTTTTCGATGCAGGATACGCTAGGCAATGTGCTGAGCGGTCTGGCGCTGCAGATGGGCGATGCGCTGGCGCTTGGTGACTGGGTGCGCATCGGCAATACCAGCGGGCAGGTGGTCGGCGTGCGCTGGCGCGCCACGGCAATCGAAACGCGCAACGGCGAAATTGTCGTAATACCCAATAGCGTGTTGATGAAGAACGAATTCACGCTGATCGGCAAACGCGGCAACCTGACCGTGCCGCAGCGGCGCTGGGTGTGGTTTTACGTGAATCTGGAAAGTATGCCGGGAACGGTGATCGAGACCGTCGAAAAGGCGGTGCGCGGCGCAGTCATATCCGGCGTGGCGAGCGACCGGCCGGCTAGCTGTGTCTTGATGGATTTCGAACAGGGCAATGCCAAATATGCGCTGCGCTACTGGCTATCCGATATCCGCAACGATGACGGCACCGATTCCGCAGTGCGCCAGCATCTGTTCGCCGCGCTGCTGCGTGCCGGCATCCGTATCGCAATGCCGGAATACAACGTCTATCTCACCAAGGAAAACGAGCACTATCTGGAGGCGCAGCGGCAGCGCGATCTGCTGCGGCGGCTGGATGCGCTGCAACAGGTAGACCTGTTTGCCAAGCTGGACGAGAACGAGCGCCGCACCATTGCCGAACGCCTGAAATATGCCCCGTTCACCAAGGGTGACATCATTACCCGCCAAGGTGCAGTAGCGCACTGGCTGTACATTCTTACCCGCGGCGATGTGGATATCTGGAGCGAACAACCATCCGGCAGGGCGTTGCTGAATACATTGTCGGCCGGCAGCTTTTTCGGCGAAATGGGCCTGCTGACCGGCTCGCCGCGCTCGGCCACGGTGCAGGCACGCACCGACGCCGAATGCTACCTGCTGGACAAGGAATCGTTTACCAGCGTGCTGCATGCGCGACCGGAGCTGGCAGAAGTGATCGCACACGTGCTGGCGGAGCGCCAGGCAAACCATCCGGCCATTCCGCAAAACAGCAACGAACGCCGCCGCTCGGCGCGCCAGCCGGAGTTGCTGGAGCGCATCCGGCAGTTTTTCGGCCTGGCGGCTTAACTGCGATTGCCAGTCATATCGCCAATAATGCAGTCAGGATTTATCCAAGGAGGAGTGAAGATGCAGATCGATTCCACCCGTTTCGGCCGGATCGAAGTCGATCCGGATACCGTGATCGAGTTCCCGCAGCCGCTGGCCGGCTTTGAAAATTCGCGGCGCTACAAACTGTTGCACGAGGACGTCAGCAACCCGATCGTGATGTGGCTGCAGTCGCTGGATGAACCGGACGTTTCGTTCGGCCTGATCGATCCGGCATGCATCGGCATCAATTACGAAATCACGCTCGACGATAGCGAAACCGCTCTGTTGAAGATTTCCGACCCCGGGACTGTGTCGGTGTTGCTGATGGTGCGCAAGGAAGACAACCAGCTGATGCCGGCTTCGCATGCGCCGATCCTGATCAATACTGCTGCACGTCTTGGCATGCAGAAACCCGGTATCAGCGCCAGGATCGTCTTCAGCAACCGGTAATCCGCTTGGGGCAGTATGCCGACAAGGTGTATCATTGCCCCAACTCGTTACTGTTTTCTTCTGCCCGCATGAAAACTACATTTCTCGATTTTGAACAACCGATTGCCGAACTTGAAGCCAAGATTGAAGAACTGCGCTTCGTGCAGGACGATTCGGCGCTCGATATTTCGGAAGAGATCAATCGCCTGCAGCAGAAGAATCTTGAGCTGACCAAATCCATTTACGCCAAGCTCAACCCGTGGCAGATTTCCCAAGTTTCACGCCATCCGCAGCGGCCTTACACGCTGGATTACCTGAAAGGCGTGTTTACCGATTTCGATGAGTTGCATGGCGACCGTGCTTTTGCCGACGATGCGGCGATCGTTGGCGGCATGGCACGCTTCAACGGTCAGCCATGCATGGTAATCGGCCATCAGAAAGGTCGCGATACCAAGGAAAAGATCGCGCGCAATTTCGGCATGCCGCGCCCGGAAGGCTATCGCAAGGCGCTGCGGCTGATGAAGCTGGCGGAAAAATTCGAATTGCCGATTTTTACCTTCGTTGACACACCTGGGGCCTATCCCGGCATTGGTGCGGAAGAGCGCGGCCAGTCGGAGGCAATCGGCCGCAATCTGTTTGAAATGGCCAAGCTGCGGGTGCCGGTGATCTGCACCGTGATTGGCGAGGGTGGCTCCGGTGGGGCGTTAGCGATTGCCGTCGGCGATGTGGTGCAAATGCTGCAGTACTCGACCTATTCGGTCATTTCACCCGAAGGTTGCGCTTCAATTCTGTGGAAGAGCGCCGACATGGCGCCCGAGGCCGCCGAACTGCTGGGCATTACCGCCAATCGGCTGAAAACGCTGGGGCTGATCGACCGCGTCATTCCCGAACCGCTCGGCGGAGCGCATCGCGATCATCCACAGATGATGCAGGCAATGAAAAAGGCGCTGGCCGACGCTTACAAGAACCTTGGCAACAAGCCGCTGGACGACCTGCTGAGCGCCCGTTTCGATCGAATTCTCGGCCATGGCCGGTTCAAGGAAATTACCGCCTCTGCTGCCTGAGTTGCAGCGGATCGAATCCTGCGTCGCTGCAGCGCTGCAGCCTTTCGCCGGCCGGCGCTGTGTCGTTGGCCTGAGCGGAGGGCTGGATTCGGTGGTTCTGCTCGATCTGCTGGCTCGCATTGCACCGCGCTTCGCGCTGCAACTTTCCGCACTCCACGTCAATCACCAGATCAGCCCCAATGCCGACAACTGGCAGCAGTTCTGCCAGCAGCTGGCGCACGTTTACAGCATTCCACTACAGGTTCGGCGGGTGCAGTTGCGGCGCAGCGGCGGTGAAAGCCTGGAAGCCGTTGCACGCACTGCACGTTACGCCGCCTACCACGCCGCGGACGCCGACCTGATCCTGCTCGCGCATCATCTGGATGACCAGTGCGAAACCATGCTGTTACGTCTGCTGCGCGGTGCAGGTACGCACGGCCTGGCGGCTATGCCTGACAGCAGGCCACTGGATCATGCCGACAAATTGTTGCTGCGGCCACTGCTGCAGATCCCGCGTGAGCAACTCGAGACTTATGCACACGCCGCGGGTCTGCGCTGGATTGACGACGAAAGCAACGACGACACACGCTATCGGCGTAATTGGCTGCGCCATGAATTGTTGCCACGTATCGAACAGGTGTTCCCTGCGTATCGAAGGCAGCTGCGACAGGCGGCGCAACATTCGCGGGAAAGTGCCGATCTGCTCGATGAACTGGCTGCGCAGGACTTTCACGGCGAATTGGCTGAGGGCTGGCTGGAACTGACGGCGTTACTGCCTTTGTCGCCTGCACGCCAGCGCAACCTGTTGCGCTGGTTCCTGCGCCAGCGCGACGTCACACCTTCGGCTGCGGTGCTTGAACAACTGCAGCAACAAATGCTGCAAGCCCGCGTGGATGCGGAGCCGCAGATCCGCATCGGTGGCTGGCTGGCCGAACGTTATCGCGAGCGGATGTATTTGCGGCGCATGGCGGTCGAACCGCGCTGCCCGCCGCAAACCGGCATCGATCTGCTGGGCCGCACCGAAGCCGTTTTTCCGGAATGGCAAGGTCGCCTGGTCATGACTGCGAGAGTGGGGCAGGGGATAGGGTTGCGCTGGTTGTCGGCTCACCGCCTGGATATGCGCAAACGCGTTGGCGGCGAACGCTTACGCCCGATTTTGGGCGGTGCCCAACGGCAGCTCAAGCACCTGCTACAGGAGGCGGCGATTCCGCCGTGGCGGCGCAATACCTTGCCGTTGCTGTGGATTGGCGATCGTCTGGTGGCGGTGCCGGGCGTTACGGTGGCAGCCGAATTTCAGGCCTCCGCAGGTGAAGATGGCGTACAAATCTGCTGGCAACATGATCCAGATCAATATGTTGCAGCGCAATGACGAAATATCTTTTTTGCCGAAGCAAGTTGACTATACTGCCATTCGGGTGGCGCGACATTATCGCGGTGATGTCGCAAACCCGAGCAACAAGCAGCGAGCGTTGCGCCCGGATGGCTGGTAGCCAGATCCGGGCGTTTTTATTTAGTCGATCTGGTGGCTGAGTTCGAAGCTTGCGCCGGAGTCGATCTGCAAGGCGTCGCGCAGATACGGCATCACCTGTTGCAATACTTGCGGCAGCGTGTATGGCGGATTGACGATAAACATGCCGCTACCGTGCATGCCAAATCCATCGGCGCCGGGCGTGTGGACGGTCAAGCTGGCGTGCAGCCAGTTGTTGCCGGCAACGCCGCGCAGTTGTTCTACCAGTTGTCGCGATTCGTTACGTTGCAGTAACGGATACCAGATTGCATAACAGCCTGTAGCGAAGCGTTTCAGTGCATCGCGCAAACTGGCGACAACCCGAGCATAATCACCCTTGTCCTCGTATGGCGGATCGATCAATACCACGGCGCGGCGTGTGGCCGGCGGCAGCAACGCTTTCAATCCATCAAAGCCATCGGCCTTGTCGACTTTCACCTGGCGACTGACGTCGGCAAAATTAGCTGCCAGGATTTCATGATCGCTCGGGTGCAATTCGAACAGCCGCAATTTGTCCTGTTCGCGTACCGCGTGCCATGCCAGCCATGGCGAGCCGGGGTAAAACTCCAGTTTGCCGTTTGCGTTCAGCGCGCGGATTTCCGCAACATACGCCTGCAGCGGTAGCGGTAAATCGGCGGCATTCCACAAGCGGCCGATGCCCGCGGCAAATTCGGCATTCTTGGTTGCATAGCCTTCGGTAAGGCTGTACACACCGGCTCCGGCGTGGGTATCGATATACCAGAACGGTTTGTCCTTGCGGCAGTAGTATTCAAGCAGTTGCAACAGGACGAAGTGTTTCAGCACATCGGCGTGGTTGCCGGCATGAAAGGCGTGGCGGTAACTCAGCATGCGTTTGTTTATTCCTTTGGTGATTCGGCGACGGATTGTGCCGATTCGCTTTCGGTCAGGTAAAGCCAATCGAGCATCAGCGTATAGGCCATCGCCAGAATGGTCGGGCCGATGAACAGACCGACGAAACCCCAGGCCAGCAGGCCGCCGATTACGCCGATAAAGATCAATGGCAGCGGCAGGCTCGCGCCCTGGCTGATCAGGTACGGTTTGAGCACGTTGTCGATGGTATTCACCACTACCAATCCCCATACTGCCAGCGCCCCAGCCCAGAAGTGATCGCCGCTGCTATAGAGCCAGAACGCTGCAGGCGCCCAGACGAAAAAGGTCGGCAGCTGGATGACCGCCACCAGAAACGTGGCGAACCCCAGCGCGGCAGCCGCCGGCACACCGCACACCAGCAGGCCCAGTGCCGTCAGGGCTGCCTGGGCGAAGGCTGTACCCATTACCCCCATCGAAACGCCACGCACGGTGCGTTGTGCCTGATCCAGCAGGAATTCGCCGCGCGTCGGCGAAATGCGCTGTGCCAGGCGCCGGGCGAAATCGTTGCAGGCCTGGTGTTTGGCCAGTAGCACCATCGCTACGATGATCGCGATCAGGAACTGTACTGCCGCCATTCCGGCGCCGGTGCCTTTTTTCAGCAGCCACAACACCATATCGCGCAGAAACGGGGTGACCTGCTGCAAGGTGTCGCTCAGATGCGTCATCATGTTCTGCCAGCCATGCAGCAGCGGTGCACCGACCAGTGGCAAATTCACCAGCCACGGTGGCAATTCGCGCTGTTTCAGGCTTTCCAGATCGAACGGCTGCTGCAGCACCCAGTTCACGCCATCCACAACCGACAAGCCCAGCGTGATCAGCGGAATCACCAGTACCAGTGCCAGTAACATCCCCAGCAGCGTGGCTGCCCAGCCGTGGCGCCCGGCCAGTCGCCGGTCGATGCGGAAAAACAGCGGCCACAGCGAAATGGCAATGATCGCTCCCCACACCATTGCGCCGATGAACGGCGCAAACAACTTGTAGCAGGCAAAAATCAGAGTGAAAACGATGGCGAGTTGCGCGTAGTTTTCAAACCGTTGCAGCGATCGGGACGGAGACATGGGGGGCCTACTGGGTTGGGCGGAACGATGATGGCAAACGGCCTCAGGCCGTAGCTTTGGCCAGCGGCAAAAAAGCCGGCGCACCGCGTGCACCGGAGCTGCGATAGTCTGCAGCGAGCAATTCGGCCAGTGCATGGTGTGGCGGGGTTTGTTGTGCCAGCCAGGTATAGACCAGATCATAAAGCCGTTCCAGCGCGATCTGGTAGGTCTGGCGGGAATGGCTCCACAGCCAGTCGCTGAACGCCATGAAGCGCTCGAACGGTAGATCGCCGAGCAGCAGCGGCAGCGTATTGGGAAAACGGCCGCTATTGCCGATCAGATCCCAGTAACGGGCGAAACGGTTGAGCCGCTGCAGTGTGACGAAATCCAGATCGCGATTGCTCAGGATGTTGTATGGCGGCAGCGGGTTATAGCGCATATCGAAAGCCTCGGTGTGACGCGCGATCGGTGTACCCTTGAGACGCTTGAGTATGCCGAGCTGGATTTCCTGCGGCCCGAGCGCCCATAGCCGGTTGAAGCCGGCAGCAAAGCTGAGCATATCCTCGCCCGGCAACCCGGCGATCAAGTCAGAATGAATATGTGCGCGGCTGTGCTGACTCAGCCAGCGCAGATTGGCCTCGCTTTTGGCATTGTCCTGCTTGCGGCTGATCAGCGCCTGTACTTCCGGGTTGAAAGTCTGAATGCCGATTTCCAGTTGCAACACGCCTTCCGGAAACTGTGCAATTGCCTGTTTCAGCGTATCGGGCAGGTGATCCGGAATCACTTCGAAGTGCACGAACAGATCCGGTGTCAGCCGCTGCAGGAAGAAATCGAGAATGCGCAGGCTGCTCTTGATATTCAGATTGAAAGTGCGGTCGACGAACTTGAACGTCCGCGCACCACGTTCATACAACTGCTGCAGCTGTTGCAGAAAGGCATCGAGCGGAAACGGCCACGACGTCTTGTCCAGCGACGACAGGCAGAACTCGCATTTGAACGGGCAGCCGCGCGATGCTTCGACATAAACCAGCCGATGCGCCAGATCGTCGTCACTATACAGGTGGTAAGGAAATTGCAGCTGCGCCAGCGGCACTTGTTCTCCGGCAATGACTTTCTGCAGCGGCTTCGGTCCATGCAGCAGGGCTTGGCACAACTTGGAGAAACTGACGTCGCCGGGGCCGGTGATCACGTGATCGACGTAGCGCAGGATCGGCTGCGACTCCAGTTCGTGGCTGACTTCAGGGCCGCCAAGCACGATTGCGATGTCCGGGCGCACTTGTTTCAGTTGCGCCACAACGCGCGTGGTTTCCTCGATATTCCAGATGTACACGCCGAAGCCGACGATTTGCGGTTGCAATGCCAGCAGGCGCTCGACCACGTCAAGCGGGCGCTGATTGATGACGAACTCCGCCAGCTGGGTGCGCGACGCCAGTTCGCCCATATTCGCCAGCAAATAGCGCAAGCCAAGCGATGCATGGGAAAAACGTGAATTCAGCGTACTGAGGACGATATCAGCCATTACGGGCAGCCGGAAACAAAGCAGGCATTATACCCGCCTGTGCCAGATGCTTTGGCAGATATGCTCTGCCATCCACTATTCTTGCGCACGAGCTGCCACGAAAGGCACGGCTGCTTGTCGTTCAGGAATGCAGAGCGATTCCACTGCCGCTGGAAAGCACGGCCTGAATCTGTTGCACCGCTCCGATACTGAGGAACTTGATGAACTGCAGCCCGGTTTCAAAGCCGCCGCCCTCGCGTTGATCGTCGATGCGGGCAATGCGGCAATGCGCCTGCACTACGGTATCGGCGACCTGCATGATCAGATGGCAATTGGGTTCGGTAAGAGGGATATCGTGGTGGACACGCAGGCCGTGAATGGAAATATCCTCCACCGTAGCGCGAATACCCGATCCTTTGGATTGAATCAGGCGCGCAGGGGCGCGGTAACTGATTCTGGGGTTGGCTCGTTTGTTGTACAGCATTTTGTATTGTCTTCTTATGTGTTTTGGGTATTGTACTCTAAAAACACGCAAGAAATATGCCACGCATTATAAATCAATGTATTACGTTTATTTGTTAATGCTTCTGTAAAATAATCCGACAAAACTATCGGCAAACAAAAGGGTTTTCCTGTTCAAGCGCCAAGCCATGACCGGTGCCGCCGCACCGCATCTTCCGGGGCAACGCCCCGGTAGCGCTGTGCTGCTCGTTGCCGGCAGGCGCAATGGCACAACGATGCCGGAATTGTAAATTATTCCGACACCAGTTTGCGCGCGGTCAAGGTAGTAGATACAGACAGAGGTCGTCGCGTTCTTCGGCTGCATCGCGCAGCAGTTCCTGTAACGGTTCTGCCGCGGCGCCCAATAACTGCGGTTGTTTCCAGACAATTTCCAGCGGCCCCGGCAGGTCGCCGGTCAGCGCATCCCACAGCGCATCCTGGTTGTCGCCGAAATGAGGCGGCAACGGTAGCTGGGCGTGCAGTTGCCGATAAAAATCGGCCAGCGTATGAACATTCTGTAACACGCAACGGGTCAACGACATGCTGGCACCTCGACAAAAGTCCGGTAGTGATCGATGGTCACATAACGCCTGCCGTCGCTGGAGAACAGGATGCGCTTGCTGCCGCGATGCCCGCCGCGATAATCCAGGTCGGCTTCGCGCCATTGGCCCGCTGGCAACCGATGCTCGCGGTTGCCAAAGCGGTCGCCGCCGATACTCTTGCCGTGCAGCGTTGGCATTGACCACAGGCTGGAGCCGGGCTGCCAGCCCACTGCCTGCGCTGCGCGCTTGGTGACGAACTTGTCCGGCAGCTGGCGGTTCTGGCTGCGGTTCAACGTATTCAGGATCGAGTCCAGTTCATGCTCATCGATCGAGCGCCCGGCATACTGATTCAGCATTGCCGCCGCTTGTGCGCAGTCCGGCTGAGCCAGTGCCAACGGGCTCAGCAGTGCCAATACGCTGGCGTATGCCAGGCTGGCAATCGATATTCGTGGCATATTGGACAACATATTGATTCCATATGAAAAAGCCGCACGCGTGGATGCGGGCGGCCGGCTTTGTCGGGTAGTGGATTCAGTTGCGGTTCTTCAGGCTGTCACGAATTTCGCGCAGCAGGACAATATCTTCCGGAGTGGGTGCCGGTACGGCCGGCGCAGCGGCTTCTTCGCGCTTCATCCGGTTGATGCCTTTGATCAGCAGGAAGACGGCAAACGCAACGATCAGAAAGCTGATGATGACGTTGAAAAACAGGCCGAAATTCATGGTTACCGCACCGGCATCCTGTGCGGCTTTCAGCGTTTCGTATGGGCCGGGCGCCTTGCTGCCCTGTTTCAATACCAGGAACAGGTTGGAGAAATCGACATTACCCAGAATCAGGCCGATTGGCGGCATGATCACGTCTTTGACCAGCGAATCGACAATCTTGCTGAACGCACCGCCGATAATGATACCGACGGCAAGATCGACGACATTGCCGCGCATGGCAAATTCCTTGAACTCCTTCAGCATGGGATCTCCTTTGGGATTGTTATCCAGCGTATTTGCCAGCCCATTATTGAACAGCGGCCGCGGCCTGTAAACATTGTCAGCCCTTGCGCCCAAGATAGACGGTGATTTCCTCGCGATCGTGGTATAGCTGCCGGGCATGCAGCTGGTAATCGATACCGGCCTTGTGCAGCTTCTGATCCAGCTGGGCGAAGCAGCGCTGGATTTCCTGGTAGCGCTTTTTCATCGGCAGTTTCAGGTTGAAAACGACCTGCCGTGCCCAACCCTGAATCAGCCAGTCGCAGACCAGCTGGGTGATGCGCACCGGTTGCTCGACCATATCGCACACCATCCAGTCGACCGGCTTGCGCGGCCGGTACTTGAAGCCGTCGGCGCGGACGTGTTCAACCAGTGGGTCATCGCGAACGGCTCCCTTGAGCGGGCCATTGTCTACAGCGGTAACGCGCAGGCCGCGATTCGCCAGTTGCCAGGTCCAGCCGCCAGGCGCCGCACCGAGGTCGACCGCACGCATGCCGGGCTTGAGCAGGCGTCGTTGCGTAGTCTCGTCGAGCAGCGTCAGCAGCGCTTCTGCCAGTTTCAGCGTGGAGCGGCTGGGGGCTTCGAACGGCATTTTCAGGCGTGGAATCCCCATCGGCCAGTCGCTGCGGTTGCCAGCTACGCTGAGTGCAATCAGGCAGCGCTCCTGTTGCGGAAAAAACAGGTGCAGCCGCGGCAGTCCAACCTGATCGCGCCGCAGCAGGCGCTTTTCCGCCAGCGGAGCTTCCAGGAGCGGTGCGAAGCGGCGACAGAAACCGGACAAGGTCTTGCCGTCGTTGGTGTCAGGCGTCTCCAGCCAGAGATCGTCATATTGCAGCGGTAATGCCTCCAGCGCTGCGACGATCGGTGTCAGGCGATCCCGGTTCGGCAGATTGCCAATATCGCCAACCACCCACAACAGCTGGCGGGCGAAGATCAACTGCGTCCAGGCAATGGAAGCCAGGCGACTGGCGGCCTGCGGCTGGGCGAATTCACACAGCACGTAGGCACTGTTTGCAATAACGGTAAAGTTGGCGCTCAGGTCAAGCGGCGCCAGCTGGTCATGCAGTTCGGCGGCGCTTTCCTGTTCGAAGCCAGCCCGGCAGTAGGTGAGCAGGGCGCTGATACGGATCTGGGCGGGCAAGGCTGGCATGGAAAACGGGGCAGTGGATTGGCAATCCGCAATTATATGGCTTTCCCGCAGTAGCGCACATGTCGATTCTCCGCAGTGATCCGGCTTGCCGCTGTCTGTGTGGCCAGACAACGGTTTGGTGCAAGGTTTGCCGGCGAAGATTGATTTGTGTCAAATAGCCATATCAATGAAATG
>ERZ724514.881-NODE-881-length-13484-cov-5.214983_pt1 | contig 13484 bp, 10 predicted proteins | sample MGYA00376047_ERZ724514 | MGnify/ENA primary metagenome ERZ724514 (study PRJEB28724, sample SAMN07190883) | activated sludge metagenome | isolation source: activated sludge of sewage treatment plant in Hong Hong | place: Hong Kong | collected 2016-03-17 ...
GTCGTCGGCTTCAACAAGATGCCGGGGCTGGACGTCTATTTCGCGGCCGATCCTTGCTACGAGGACAAGGCGCAGACGCTGCGCAATCCGCTCTACCGGCTCTCGGGACGCTACCGGCACTTTGCCGCGTATGAACGCGCAGTGTTCGCACCGGACAGCCGTACCGAAATCCTGATGATCTCGCAGCTGCAGCAGCCGCTGTTCGAGAAGCACTACGCGACCCCGGCGGCACGCTTCCACCTGCTGCCACCCGGCATCTCGCGGGATCGGCGGGCGCCAGCCAACGCCAGGGAAATCCGTGCCGCCTTCCGCGCCGAGTTCGGCCTCGGCGCCGACGATTTCCTCCTCGTACAGATTGGATCCGGCTTCAAGACCAAGGGGCTGGATCGCTCACTTGCCGCCTTCGCGGCTCTGCCTGAAGAACTGCGGCGACGCACGCGGCTCATTGCCATCGGTGCCGACGAGCCGTCGCTGTTCCGGCGCATGGCGGTATCGCTCGGCCTCGGCGAGCGCGTCGACATCCTGCAGGGACGCGACGATATCCCGCGCTTCCTGCTGGGTGCCGACCTGCTGGTCCACCCGGCCTACAACGAGAATACCGGCACCGTGCTGCTCGAAGCGGTGGTGGCCGGACTGCCGGTACTGACCACGGCGGTCTGCGGTTACGCACACTACATCCTCGATGCCGGCGCGGGCGTCGTGCTGCCCGAGCCTTTCGCGCAGGCAGCACTGAACGAGGCGCTCGCGCGCATGCTGGGCGATGATGCTGCGCGTCGTCAGTGGCAGGCCAGTGCGCTCGCCTTTGCGGAGACGGCCGACATCTACGATAACGCCGAAGTCGCTGCCGACATCATTCTTGCGGAACGGACATGAGCGACGAACTGATCCTTGCCGAACCCTTTCGCACGCTGTGGGCCGCACAGGACCCCTTCGTCGCTGTCGAGGCGCTGGAGGGGAAGGTCTATCGCGAGCTGGAGGCCCGCCGCACACTGCGCATCGAGGTCGCCGGGCGCGGTTATTTCGTCAAGATCCATCGTGGCGTGGGCTGGGGCGAGATCCTCAAGAACCTGCTGACCTTGCGTGCGCCGGTGCTCGGCGCCGGCAACGAAATGCGGGCGATCCGGCGGCTGGAGGAACTCGGCGTCGACACGATGTGCGCTGTTGCCTACGGCGCGCGCGACGGCAGCCCGGCAGCGCAGCATTCATTCATCGTCACCGAGGAGCTGGCGCCGACGGTGAGCCTGGAGGATTTCTGTCGCGACTGGCCACAGCGCCCCCCGGAGCCGCGCTTAAAACGCGCGCTGATCGGCCGTGTGGCGACAATGGCGCGACGCATGCACGAAGGCGGTGTCAATCACCGCGATTTCTACATCTGCCATTTCCTGCTGCACCTCGACCCGGTCCCGACGTCCGACACGTTCAAGCTGTCGCTGATCGACCTGCACCGGGCGCAGACCCGGGCGCATACGCCACGTCGCTGGCGCGACAAGGATCTCGCTTCACTCTATTTCTCGGCATTGCAGATCGGCCTGACGCAGCGCGATTTCCTGCGCTTCCTGCGTATTTACTTCGACCGGCCGTTGCGCGAGATCCTGCGCGAGGAGGCTGGCCTGATCGAGCACCTGCAGCGTGAGGCCGCCCGCCTGCAGCGGCGCTACCTGAAGAAGTTCGCTCCCGGAGCGTCGGGATGATCGACTGGCACTTCAATGCCGACTTCCACGGGCGCGAAGCCGAAACACTGTTCGGTACGCTGCCGGCGACGTTCGCCGTGCGCGGGGAGCCGATCGCCAGGGACCCGCTGTCGACGGTCGAGCGGCTGGCGGCCGACGGTACGCGCTACTACATCAAGCGCTACATCGGCAACGGCAAGAACGCCGTGCGCCGCTGGTTCGGCCTGCGGGGCCTGCTGGCGCCGCAGCGCGTGGTCAAGGAATGGGAAAACCTGCTGCTCTTCCGGCAGTGGGGTATTCCGACGGCAACGCTGGTCTGCTGGGGCCTGGAGCGCGTGCGTGGCAGCTTCGTGCGCGGCGCCGTGGTGACCGAGGAAATCGAGCGCACCATGGACATGGGGACGATGGCCAACCAGGACGATCCGCGGCTGCGGGACCGGCGCTGGATGGCCGAGGTCCTGCGCCAGGTGGCGAGCCATGCCCGGCGCATGCATGACGAAGGCTTCGCGCATAACGACCTGAAATGGCGGAATCTGCTGGTGGACGATGGCGACGTGCCGACCGTCTACCTGATCGATTGCCCGAACGGGGCTTTCTGGCGCGGCCCCCTGCTGCGTTACCGGATCGTCAAGGATCTCGCCTGTCTCGACAAGATCGGCAAGTACCGCCTGTCGCGGACGCAACGCCTGCGCTTCTATCTCGACTATGCCGGGCATGACCGGCTGTCCGCTGCCGACAAGCGGCGCATCCGGAAGATTCTGAAGTTCTTCGAGGGGCGGGAATGAGCGGGGTGCCATTCGATGCCGACGGCCTGCGGGCTGCAGGCCGTGATCTTGCCGTACCGTTTCAGGTACAGCTGGCCGATGGTCGCCTGTTGCAAATGCAGCGCCTCCTGCGCCTGCTGCCGGGCAAGCGGATTGCCGGTGAGGCATCGCTGGAGGGGCGGCGGGTGTTCGCCAAGCTCTTTGTGGCGAAGGCCGGTGAGCGCCATTGGCTGGCGGAGTGCAAGGGCGTGGGGGCGCTTGCCGCCGCCGGCATCCCGACGCCGGAAGTTCTCCTGGCCGACCGCTTGCGGGGCGGCGGCCACCTGATCGTCAGTTCTTACGTCGAAGAGGCCGAATCACTCGCGGCCGACTGGGCGCGACTGGATGCGCCACCGGCAGGAGATCCGGGCGCCCTGGACGTTCTGGCCCCCGTGCTGGCGATGCTGGCGCAGATGCATCGCGCGGGTCTTGCGCAGCGCGATCTCCATCTCGGCAACTTCCTGCGTTCCGGCCATCGCCTGCTGGTGATTGACGGCGATTCGGTAACGGTGGCGGCAGCGCCCCTGCCTGCATTCGCTGCAGCCGAAAACCTCGGCGTGCTGCTGGCGCAGCTGCCGGCCACGTGGGATGGCGTCGCGCCAGCGTTGCTGGCGGAGTACCAGTCTGCCGGCGGCATTGCCAGCGTCGATGCAGCGATGTTGTGCGCTTCGATCGAGAAGGTGCGGGCCTGGCGTCTGCAGGATTACCTCAAGAAGTCGCTGCGCGATTGCACCCTGTTCTCGGTCGCGCGCAGCACGAACCGTTTTGTCGCCGTGCTGCGCACGGAACGCGAACGGCTGGCGGACGTGCTGGCCGTTCCGGACAAGGCGATCGACACCGGTTTGCCGCTGAAGTCGGGCAATACCTGTACGGTCGCTCAGGTGGCGCTGCCGGGGGGCGATATCGTCGTCAAGCGCTACAACCTGAAGAGTGTCGGCCACGCGCTGTCGCGTCTGTGGCGCCCGAGCCGGGCCTGGCATTCGTGGCGTGAAGGCCATCGGCTGGCGCTCTACGGCATTGCGACGCCGGCGCCGCTGGCGCTGGTGGAGGAGCGCTTCGGTCCGTTGCGTCGTCGTGCCTGGTTGTTTGCCGAACATTGCCCGGGCGTGAGCCTGTCCCGGCATCTGTCGCCGGAAAGCCCGCCGCCTGCGGCGGAGGCGCTTGCACTGACGACGCTGTTCGAACTGCTCTGCCGCTTGCGCATCACGCACGGCGACATGAAGGCATCGAATCTGCTGTGGCACGCAGGCAGGATATGGCTGATCGACCTCGACGCCTGCACGCAGCATCGCTCCGAGGCGGCCTGGCGCAAGGCCTGGCGGCGTGATCGCGCGCGCCTGCTGCGCAACTGGCCCGCCGATTCCGGATTGGTGGCCTGGCTCGATCGCGCTCTGCCGCCCGCCTGAGAGCGCTCAGGCGGAGTGCCCGTCCGCCGAATCTTCCCTGAACTGCACGGCATGCAGCCGCGCGTAGTGGCCGTTGGCGGCGAGCAGCTCGGCATGCGTGCCGCGCTCGACGATGCGCCCCTGATCCATGACCAGAATGAGGTCGGCCTTCTCGATGGTGGTCAGCCGATGCGCGATGACGAGTGTCGTGCGGCCCTCCATCACCTTGTCCAGCGCCGCCTGGATATGGCGTTCCGACTCGGTGTCGAGCGCCGAGGTGGCTTCGTCGAGGATCAGGATCGGCGCATCCTTGAGCAGGGCGCGGGCGATGGCGAGGCGCTGACGCTGCCCGCCCGACAGGAGGACGCCGTTTTCGCCGACCAGCGTATCGAAACCCTGTGGCAGCTTGTCGATGAATTCACGCGCATAGGCCGCTTCGGCGGCCTGCTCGATGGCCTCGCGGGGAGTGCCGGCGAGGTCGCCATAGGCGATGTTGGCGGTGATCGTGTCGTTGAAGAGCACGACCTGCTGCGTCACGAGCGCGATATGCCGGCGCAGGTTGCGCAGGGTGTATTTCTCGACATCGACGCCGTCGATGAGAATCTGGCCTTCGCGATGATGGTAGAAACGCGGCAGCAGGCTGACGAGCGTTGACTTCCCGCTGCCCGAGCGGCCGACGATGGCGACCATCTGTCCGGGGGCGATGCTGACGTTGAGTTCGCCGAGAACCTGCTGTTCGGTCCCGGGGTAGCGGAAGCTGAGGTTGCGGATTTCGATGTGACCGTCGACACGGTCGCGCTCGACGTCACCTGCATCGGTTTCGGGCGCCTCGTCGAGTTGCGCGAAGATGCTTTCGGCGCCGGCCAGCCCTTTCTGGATCGTGCCGCTGACTTCCGAGAGCTGGCGGATCGGCTTGGGCAGGAGGCCGGCCGCCGTGATGTAGGCGATCAGGTCGCCGGCAGTGGCGTCGCCGCGCAGGTAGAGCACGAGGAAGAGAATCACTGACATCGCCGAGAACGTCACCAGTTGCAGGGCCGGCGTGAAGGTGGCGCCGGTCTTCACCATGCGCAGCTGGCGGGCCGTGTTGTCGGCGCTGGCGATGCGGAAGCGCTTCGCCTCGTAGTCTTCGCCGCCGAAGCTGCGAACGACGCGGTAGCCCTGGATGGTCTCCGAGGCAATGTGGGTCAGATCGCCCATGGCCGCCTGGATCTTCTTGCTCTGCTTGCGGAACTTGCGGCTGGCGCCGCTGACCATGACCCCGATGATGGGCAGGATCGCGATCATGATCGCGGTCAGCTTCCAGTTCATCCAGAGCAGGTAGCCGAACAGGAAGACGACTGTCAGCCCCTCGCGGATGACGACCTTGATCGCATCGGTCGCAGCGCCGGTGACCATCGTCACGTTGTAGGTGATGCGCGAGATCAGGTGGCCCGAGTTGTTGTTGTCGAAATAGGTATTGGGCAGGCGCAGCAGCGACTCGAAGAGCCGGATGCGCAGTTCCTCGACCAGTCCGAGCGAGACGCGGGCCAGGTAGTAGTTGCCGAGGAATGAACCGATGCTGCGCCAGACGATGATCAGCACCATCAGGATCGGCACGCCGTACATCAGTTCGATATTGCCGAGCAGGGGCAGTTCGTAGCGCGTCGTGCCCGGCGTGCCGAGGCCGTCGACGAAATACTTGAGGATCGCGGCCAGCATCGGCTGCGATGAGGCGAAGATGATGTAGCCGACGAGACTGATGCCGAACAGGCCGAGCAGCGGCTTCAGGTAGCCGAGCAGGCGCAGGTAGATCTTCAGCGAAGAGGCGGGTTTCGGGTCTGGCGAGGGGGTGGTCTGCTGCATCGGAGCGGCGGGCTGGGATAGTCCGTGCAGTTTATCACGCCCCCCGGCAGCCCCCGTGCGCAGCGACAAGGCGGTAAACTAGCGTTTTTTCGGACGGGCCGGCCTCTTGGACAGACTTGGAAAGCAGGAATACCTTGCGATGCGCGAAGGGGCCGAAGTGCTCGAGGTCGACCACTATGGCGAAAAGGTGCTCCGCCTCGTCGATGGCTCGATCCTGAAGCTTTTCCGGCGCCGGCGCCGCCTGCTGTCTTCCGCAGCGCTCTTCCCTTATTCGCGGCGCTTCGTGAGCAACGCCGCTGCCCTTGCCAGACTCGGCATACCCGTTCCCCGCGTGCTGCGCCTGGTGCGCATACCGTCCATCGAGCGCGATGCCGTGCATTATCAGCCCCTCGTCGGCCAGACCCTGCGCGATGCCATGCGCGCCGGACTGCCGCCGGCGCGTATCGCCGCCCTGAAGGCGGCATTCACCGGTTTCATCGTCCGCCTGCATGACCAGGGCGTCTATTTCCGCTCGCTCCATCTTGGTAACGTCATCCTGACGCCGGATGGCGAACTGGGACTGATCGATTTTGCCGACCTGCGCATTCATCCGTGGGGCCTCGGGCGCTATCTGCGGGCACGCAACATGCGACGCATGCTGGCCATGGCGGACGAGCGCGACTGGGTCGACATCGAAGCCATCGTGAATGCCCGGCCTCCGCGCGAGGAGCGGGCCTGATGGCTGCAGACGCGGCGCCCCGCGGGCGCTTCGGATGGGCAATACTGGCAGCGCTCCTGCGTGGACGCCTGCGCATTCCCGGAGGACATCGTCCGCCGGCCGGACATGTCGTCGGTGACGCCTTTGCCGGCGTCGGCGTGGCGGCATCCGACGATCCGGCCGTCGATGAATTCATCGTGGAGCGACTGCGCTGGGCAGGCTTGAACCATGTCCGCATGGATTTCACCGCCAGCGACGAAAACGGCCCGGCGGCGCGCCTGCTTGATCGTCTGATCGCGGCCGGTGTGCGCATCACGCTGCACCCGATGCAGGCGCGCGACGAAGCGAAGCAGATGCCCGGCACCGATGCGGCAAGCCGATGGCAAGCCTTCCTGACCCGTACCCTCGACCGCTATGGTGCTGCCGTCGAGATGATCGAACTTGGTTCGACGGTGAACCGCCAGCGCTGGTGTGGCCACTCGCTGGCCGGCTTTCTTGCGATGTGGGCGATCGGCTGGCGGGAAGTCCGGGCGCGCGGACTGACGCTGGCGGGGCCGAGCGTCACCGATTTCGAACCGCCCTGGAATGTGGGGCTGCTGTCGCTGCTGGCCGGGCGTGGCCAATTGCCCGACCTGCACAGCGACAACCTCTTTTCCGAACGGTGCACGGAACCCGAGCGCTTCGACCACAAGATCCTCGGCCGCCGCCTCGTCGGCCTGCACAAATTCAACCTGATCAAGAAAGCCCGGTTGCTGGCCCGCCTCGGTGCCGATGTCGGCGTCCCGCGCCTGATCTCTCCGGCAGCCTTCTGGACGCTGCCGCGTATCGAACGCATGCTGCCGGACAGCGAGCAGAAGCAGGCCGATTACCTTTCGCGCTACATGGTGCTGTGCGCAGCCTCGGGGGCGCTGGAGCGCGCCTGGTGGGGGCCGCTGATCTGCCATCGGGAAGGGCTGGTCGACAATGGCAAACGGCCTTATCCGGTCCTCGAACGCATCACCCGCTACGCGAGCGTTGAAGGCGACCGGCACGACCTGCGCGTCAGGCCGGCCCTGCATGCGCTGCGTGCGTTTGCGGCGCTCGTTCCCGGTGCCCGTTACGAGGGGCGGCTGAACTCGTCGGAAGGGCTGGAGGTCCACGCCTTCCGTACGGCAGCGCGGCTCCTGCATGTGGTCTGGACGGTCAATGGCCGGGCCGCGGCGCTGGACGACCTGTATGCGGAGGTTGATGTCGCCGCAGCAGAATTCCGTGACCGGGACGGCGAGCCCGAGCATGCGGGTGATGCGCGGCGGATGCTGCTCGGTGAATCGCCTCGCTACCTTTCCTGGCCGGGTGGGCGCGAAGTGGCCGTGAAACCGGGCGCAGCGCTGCTGCCCGATCTCGTGATTGCCCGACACACCGCGGGCCTGAAATATTTCCTCTTTCGCGAGGGCAACTGGCAGGGCGTCATCGCTGCGGCATCGGCGCAGGAAGCGGATGTCCTGCTGCAGTCGATTCACCCCGAACGACTGGCGGCACCTTCCCGGGAGGCCAGTCTGCGGCATGCGCGGAATGCCATCTGGGCGATCCCCGACCCGCGTCGCAGCGATGCCCGCCTTGTGATCAAGCAGCCGGTCACGATGCACCTGCACAAGCGACTCTTCGATCGCTTCAAGCCCTCCAAGGCCTTGCGCAGCTGGAACGGCACCAATGAGCTACTGCGCCGGGGCGTTGCCGCAGCGGCGCCGGTCGCCTGTTTCGAATGGCGCGGCGACCGGACCCTGATGCGCAATTTCTACGTCTGCGAGCACGTGCCGGCGGAATGGACGGCGCGCGAGATGGTGGCCGCCTTTGCGGGCGGCGCCCCGTTGTTCGCCGGGGTGGCCGAGCCTGACGCCTATCGACAGCTGGCCGCCTACCTGCTGCGCATGCACGGCGGCGGCATCCTTTTCCGGGATCTGTCGGGCGGCAACATCCTGATCGGCAACCCCGAACCCGGCCAGCTATCCTTTACGCTCATCGATACCGGGCGCATCCGCGTCTTCCCGGTCCCGCTCACGCTTGGCCAGCGCTTCGACGATCTGGTGCGGATCTGCAACAAGCTGCATCCCGCCGGGCGCGAACAGTTCCTGGCCATTTATCTGGCGGCCATCCGTAGCCGGCTACGGCGCTGGCACCGCATTCCCTTCCTGCTCTACGACCTCAAGGTGTCGGCCAAGCGGCGCATCGGACGCAAGGCGATCAAGAAGCTGTTCAACCGGCGCTGATGCTTTCCGGGTTCAGTTTGCAGCGTTGAGGAGGCGCTGGCCGAAGCGCCGATAGTCCCCGGCGCCGGGCGAGCTCAGATAGCTGCGCAGGAAGCTGGCGATCACCTGCGGCAGGTCGCCCCGGCCGTCGTCGCGGATGCGCGTCCAGTAACGCCGCAGGTTGCGCCGGAAGTGTCGGCGCAAGGCGGCGTCATCGATCAGCCCCGGGTGCAGATCGATGAATTTCGCGTAGGTGAGGAAGAACGCACCGAGCATCTTCCTTCTCTGGCGCAATGAATTGCCCGGGTGCTTCCGGTAGCTCGCCAGTGTCTCGGGCAGCCTGGCGATCGCATAGCGGGCAGAGAGCCTCAGCCAGCAGTCGATATCTTCCAGCGGTAGCGCCGGGTCGAAGCCGCCGATCGCGAGAAAGGCCTCGCGCCGCAGCGCAATCGACGGGTTGGAAATCAGGTTGCGATGGAAGAGCCAGCGGTAGGCCGCTCGATCGACGCCCGCGTCGGCATGCAGGCCCGGCCGTCGTACCGGACGAATGACACCGTCGGCATCGATCGTGTCGGTGTCGGTATGCACCAGTGCAAGCTCGGGGCAGTTCCAGCCCGCAATGGCAGACTGGATTCTTGCAACTTTTTCCGGATACAGGCGATCGTCCGAGCCGAGCAGATGCACCCATTCGCCCTGGCTGGCTTCGATGCAGGCATTGGAATTGGCACTGACGCCACGATTCTCGCGACGCTCGAGAACGACGCGGCGGAAACGCCCCGCGTGGTCCGCCAGGAAACGCTGCGCGATCTCGAAGGTGTCGTCGGGTGAGCCGTCGTCGATCAGCACCAGTTCAAGTTCGGGGTAGGTCTGGGCGCAGACCGAGGCGAGACAGGTCTCGATGTATCGGGCGTGGCGGTAGGCCGGGATGGCGATGCTGACGAGCGGCACGGTCATTGTCTGCTCTCTTTCTCGCGCGGGATGGCGACGACAACCGCATCCCCGTTCGGAATCTCGAAGCGCTGCACGACCTGCAGCCCGGTATCCCGCAACCAGGATTCCCAGGGCGGATCCTTGCGCGAGATTTCGAGAACGAAAAATTCGTAGCGCCGGCTGGTGGCCGCATGTTCGATTTCGGCCCGGTTGTTGCGCGCCGCGATGGGTACCTTCGCCCAGCCCGCATGGTAGGCAGTCCTCCCGCTATCGATATAGACCTTCGCGACGTCGGTACCGCTGTTTGCCAGCCACTTGCCGGCCTCGACGTGGTGCGCCTTGCCGGCCCCCGTCGAGATTACGTTGCCCGCCGCAAGCACGAGGCAGAGAACGATGGTGATGGCGTTGGCGTGGCGGAAGCGCTGGCTGCCCCACTGCAGTCCGGCGGCGACGAAAGGCGTTGCGAGCAGCAGGATGAGTCCGACATAGCGGCCGGCCAGAAACTGCAGGTCGATGACGAAGATCGCGAGCACGCACAGGTGTGCGGCGATGCCCCAGACGAAAAAGGCATGGCGCCTCACGGCGGCACGCACGTCTCCGGCGACGAGGAAGCCGGCGAGCGGCAGCAGGAAAATGCCGAACTTCTGGAGCAGCTTGACCGGAATCAGCGCCAGCGAGCCGAACAGCAGAATCGTGCGGGCCTGGCCGCGGGCGTACTCGATCAGGCCGCTGGCGAGGACGTCGGCCTTTGCGTCAAAGCGTGCCGTGCTGACGCGCCCGAGGTCGGCCGCGATGCGATTGTCCGCTCCCAGTTTTCCCGCCATGAAGAGCGCTGCGACGATGGCGCAGCCGATCAGGGGCAGGAGGCTTACCATCGCGAGATTCCTCGCGCGTTGGCCGCGCGGCGCGGAAAAAAGCTGCCAAGCGAGCAGTGCCGGAAAAATGGCGACCGCCTCCGGGCGGAAAAGCGCTGCCGCCATGACTGCGAGCTGGATTGCCAGCGCGCCCGGCCAGCGCGGCTGCTCTTCCCAGCGCAGCGCCAGCCAGCAGGCCAGCATCACGAAGAACCAGCAGCCGAATTCGCGCAGCAGTTCGTTGCGATATTCGTTGAAACCGGGGAGCGCCAGCACCGTCAGGCATGCCCACCAGGCCAGCGCGGGTGAGCGGCGCGCGGTGCAGGCCACCATCAGTGCGCAGGCGCCGGCCATGAAAAGCGCGTTCAGCAGGTAGCCGGCGTTTTCGAGGCCAAGTCCGGTGAGCTTCGAAACGATCGCGATGCCGATCGACAGGAAGGGCCATGTGAAGATTTCCTTTGCGGCAGCGAAACCCCCGTCGAGGAATGCCTGCGCCGTATGGATGTAGAGCATGCCGTCCCGGTTGATCGTGCTGCCCAGCCGGGCGACGAGCGAGAGCAGCAGGCTGCCGGCGAATGCGGCGGTCACCGGCGTCAGCCAGCGCGGTGCGTGAATCGGGATTGTCATGACGATCGGGGCGCCAGTGCAGGGAGCAGTTGATGTGTCAGCCGGGCCTGCCAGGTGTGACGGGCATGGAAAGCGGCGTGGCCGGCCGTGGCGACCGCTCGCCGTTCATCCGGGTGGGCGAGGTAGTGGCGAACCTTGTCGGTCAGCTCGCCTGACGAACGGTAGGTCTCGATCTCTTCGCCGATCCGGAACAGTTCGCCGAGTTCGTCGCAGTGGTCGGTAAGCAGGAAGCAGCCCGCGGCCAGCGCCTCGAAGATGCGCAGGTTGATGCCGGTCTCGGCGCCATAGAAGTCGGTGCGCGTGATGTTGAGCACGATCTTCGCCTGCCCGAGCAGACGGTGCAGTTCCTCGCCCCAGACCGGCCGGTCGTCGATGCGTGCGCGCAGCGGCGCCGAGATCAGCGGGAAGTTGCGCTGCCAGCGGTTGCCGCGCACGGAAACGTGATCGCGGATGCCTTCGAGCAGGAAGATGCGGCGCAGGTCGCCGCTGCCGACGAAGAGCACATCGGTCGGCTGCGTGCTGCTGTCCGTCCCGATCGGCTTGGCGCCGAAAGGCACGAATACCGCGTCCAGTCCGCGCGTGTCGCGGAAGAAGCGCGTCGTCACTGCCGAGCAGGAGAGGATGCGGTCGTAGACCGGCAGCTCGTTCTCGACGAAGAAGATGAACTCGCGCCGCCGCCCGTAGAGGTTGCAGGTGTCGGTGTCGTAGAGGAAGAGGCCGGCCTTCGCCTCGTCGGCCAGCCGGCGCAGCAGCTGCGGGTCGAAGAACTTGTAGATGAAGCCGACGACGAGGATGTGGCTTGGCTGTTCGCGCGCGATCAGCTCGCGCAGGTCGTGTCCGACGAGCTTCGGCAGGAAGTAGAAGGCGTCGCCGTCCGTTCCCCGGTTGCGCAGCTTGGCATAGGCCGAATGGGCGCCATAGAACGCGCGGCGCGGGGCCTGCAGGCAGTCGAAATGCGTCGCGGCGACACCCAGTTCGGTCAGGGTTTCGCAAATCTCGCGGCCGAGCGGGACGCCGCCGATGCCGTCGAGGACGAGGATCTTGCGCACGCCGCTCATGACAGCGCCCTCCGCGCAGCGAGGACGTCGCCGACGCCGACGAAGGGCTTCCAGATCTCGCCGCGAAAGCCGGGCAGGGTCAGGCGCGGGCAGACCACGCGGGCGGGTGCCCAGTCGGGGCGCCAGTGGAACTTCGGATTCCTCTTCCGGTAGATGGTGACGACCGGCACGCCGAGAAAGGACGCGAGATGGCCGTTGCCCGAGTCGTTGGCGATCACGGCGCCGGATTCGTAGAGGTAGGCCGCCAGTTCACCGATATCGTGGAACACCGGCGTCTCGAAGCGGTTGCCCGGCATCTTCCGCCAGCGTTCGTGGTTCGCCGGAGCGACGACGATCTTCGGTTCGTCGCCCTGCGTCTGCAGCGTGCGGCACAGCTTGAGGAAGGCGCGCGGCGGCCAGTCCTTCTTCTGCGGCCAGGCCGAGTCCGGGCTGATGATGATGCGCCGGGGATGGCGCCGGAACTGCAGGCCCGCTGGCGGCGTCAGCATCACGGTGCGCGTCAGCTGTGCTAGGCCCATGCGTTTCTGCATGTATTCGAGTGTGATGTCGACGACGCTTTCTGTGGTGTAGTCGCGGTCACGGATCGAGCCGCCGCAATCGAGCAGGCCGTGCAGTGCGGCAAAGGCTTCCGGCGGCAGCGTCGTGCGCTTTGTTTCGGTCAGATCGAAGCGCCAGTCGTCCGGTGTCTTCTGGCAAATGAGCAGCCACTTGCGGCGCATCGCGTCGGTCGTCGCCGGGTCCATCCGGTCGCGCAGGAACTGAGGCGGGCTCATGATGACCAGATCGAAACCCGCGAGCGCGGCGTCCATCTCCTCGGCCGCCGGATACGGGCGGATCTCGAACTGTGGTAGCCAGGCGCGCAACTGGTAGCCGATGTTGCCGAAGTAGGTGACCGCAAATCCGTTCAGGCGCAGGTTCTCGGCCATCATCAGGTAGATCAGGCCGTCGCCGAGCGAGCTGAAGGCGACCAGCGCGATGCGGGGCTTGCCTGCCGGCGCGTTCATGTCGCCAACCCCTGCCGCACCATGGGTAGGGCAAAGAAGCGCTGCCGGGCTGCCTCGTCCGAGAAATGGCGGCGCAGGTGTTCCAGTTCGTTGCCGGCATCGCGTCCAGAAGCGAAGAACGCGGCCAGCTTGTCGGCCAGCGCCGCCGCGTCACGCAGCGGGAACAACCGTGCCGGATCAGCGACGACTTCCGGAGCGCCGCCGCAGTCGGTGGCCATCACCGGCACGCCGGCGACCATGGCTTCCAGCAGCACCATGCCGAAAGGCTCGTGATCGGAACTGAGTGCGAACAGATCGAAGGCGGAAAAATATCGGCGAACGTCCGGCACCTGGCCGAGGAAGCGGACGCGGTCGGCAATGCCGAGGCCGGCGGCCAGCGCCTTCAGTGT
>ERZ724514.883-NODE-883-length-13456-cov-4.608164_pt1 | contig 13456 bp, 7 predicted proteins | sample MGYA00376047_ERZ724514 | MGnify/ENA primary metagenome ERZ724514 (study PRJEB28724, sample SAMN07190883) | activated sludge metagenome | isolation source: activated sludge of sewage treatment plant in Hong Hong | place: Hong Kong | collected 2016-03-17 ...
CGGTACTGCTGAAGACCTTGCTAATGATGAGCAGGTACGAAAAGTATATCTGGGTCAGAATTTTGAACTCAGAAATTAAGAAGCAAGAGTATTAATCCAAAAGAGGAAGATAAAGCTGCACAACCTTACCCTGATAACTTCCATCATCACCAATAATTTCTTTTTCAACTATCCTGGCATTGGTATTGTTGGTTTGATTGATAATATCCAAACGCTCTTTTGTGATTTGCATTCCCATTGATTTTCGTTTGGCATTACGCAGTTTTTCATCCTCTGTCATTCGGGCATCTGCTTTACAACCATTGTCCTTTATTGTAAAAACTAATTCGTCCTTTGTACTGTCAATATTGATGGTAAGAAGACCACCTTCCGTTCTGTTTTTTAATCCATGCCAAATTGCATTTTCCACAAGCGGTTGAATAATCATTGGCGGAACCATGACACTTTCATCATCTATGCTTTCATTTATTGTCAACTGATATTTAAAACTATAATTAAGCCTCATACATTCTACCTGAATATAAAGATCAATAACTTCACTATCGTCCTTCAAAGAAATATTCTGATGGTTTGAGTTTTCGAGAATCTTGCGGATTAATGTACCTAGTTTTAAAACATAGTTACCTGCTTTTTGCATTTCACTGTGGCTAATTAAAATGTAGATGCTGTTTAATGCATTGAACATAAAATGTGGGTTCACCTGTGCACGCAGTGCTTTCATTTCTACTTGTGCAACCTGCAACTGCAAGCGGCTTTTTTCTATCTGAACTTCTGCTTCGCGCTTTGACCGATAGAAAATAAAAATTAAAAAAATAAATGCCAATAGAAAAGCTGTAAAACTAAACAGCATCAACTCCTTGGAGGTAATAATCAGAAAAATTCCCATAAGAATACAAAACCCGGATTAAAAAATACGTCACTAATCTTAAGCACAGAAAATCTATTGGCTAAAATAACTTAAATCCCTGAAAAATGTGATGTTTCTTTAAAATTTAAAATGGCAACAAAATTCGTTTTCCCGGTCTGGCATATTTTTTCCGTTTTGCCTTAGTTTTGTGCTTCTTCTCTTCCTTATGCAGAATTTTAGCCTCTTCCTCAGCAGTAATTTTTCTGAGAGAAATATCCATAAAAATGACATTATTACCCCTCAGTTTATTAAACCTGATGACTCGTCTTTCATATCCTTGTCTAGATATCCTGAAACTTACATTGCTGATTACCTGAAACATTTTAGTATCAAATCGCCCACCTTGATCTGAATAAATTATCTTATACATAAGACTCCCCTCGTAAATTTCTATCTTCACAGAATCGAGTGTTGCCATACTTTTCTTCTCTAAAACCTTACCTTTTATCTGACAATGCTGCGCATCTGCCATTTGTACTGACAAAAAAAATAAAAAACAGAAAAATGATTTACTCATTATTGTTTGACAAAAGCCACTTTAATCTTATACGTAAAATACTGAAAATGTTCTGAATAAAATTGAATTGCCGCTAAAATTAATGTTTTCTTATCATTGAGGACTAAATTGATTTAAATTTCACCTTTTTGATATGATAACATTACAAAATAACACCCTTAAAATCAGAATAAAAAAGCAAGGTGCTGAATTATGCAGTTTGTTAAATTTAAATAATTCTATTGAATATATATGGCAGGCAAAAACAGCGTGGGCAAAACATTCACCTGTATTATTTCCAATAGTTGGTCAACTTAAGAATAATGAATATAAATGGCAGGACAAGACTTACAAAATGGAACGACACGGCTTTGCACGAAATATGCTTTTTTGCGTAATTCAAAATGATTCCCATTCTGCTACCTTTGAATTAACCGACAATGAAATTACACTTCAGCAGTATCCATTCAAATTTTCCTTTCAGATTAATTATAGCCTGAATGGTGCAACGTTAATTATCAGCTATAAAATTAAAAACAACAATGCATTTTCTATGCCCTTTTCTATTGGCGCACATCCTGCTTTTAATATTCCTTTAAGCACAGAAGAAACTTATACAGATTACTACTTGCAATTCAATAAAAAAGAAAATAGCGGAAAATGGGAACTTGAAAATGGCTTGTTAAAGAATGAAACACCTTTTTTTGATAACACCTCTGAGATTCCACTCTCAAAAAGTTTATTTGAAAATGATGCATTGGTTTTTAAAAATCTAAAATCAGATTTGATTGAAATAAAAAGTAAAAAAAACATTTATGGCTTAAGTGTTTCAACAGAAAATTTTCCTTACCTCGGAATTTGGGCTGCAAAAAATGCAGATTTTGTTTGCATAGAGCCCTGGCATGGCATTGCTGATGATGTAAATGCTTCGGGTAATATTTTGGAAAAAGAAGGTATTATTCTTTTAAACGAACAACAAACTTTTACTTGTGCTTTTACTATTAATGTTTATTAAGAAAAATCATTGTGTATTTGCACTTGTCAACCATCAAATACCGACTGAGGTTTGAATTGGTTTTTTCAGCATTTTTCTGTTTTTAATACTTGTTCCAATGGAAATATAATAGAGTTTACTTGAATCTACTTTATAGCTGACAGAAACGGGTTTTTCTGGCAGGCTGAAACTTTCTGTATTGTTTGTCAGAAAATCGTTGAGATAATATTTAACCCTAAAGTACATACCACCTTTGAAATTTATCTGAGCAAACAAAGAAGGGTTAAACACATTTACATCATTACTGAACCATTGTGATTTTTTTGATTTATCACCATCAAAAAATAATTTTCGTTTATAGGCAAACATTATCTCAGGCTCAATACCTGCAGTAATGAAATAGGTTTGCATATTTCCTAATTTTAAAGCAACAGGAATACCTAATGAATAGGAGCGTTGCTTTATGGTTAATTTTTCTGTACCTACTTTCATGGTATTGATAAACCCAACATTTCGCAAAGCAATACCGGTATAAAAACCAAAGGCATTAGAAAAATTATAATGCAACTCCTGACTTGTGTGAAAAAAAGCGCTAAACCTAATTTTATTATCAGGGTCTGTAATTGTATTTATGCTACCAAAGGGATCATAAACTGCCTTATCAGAAATTTTTAATTCGCCTGCAGAAAAAATAAACTCTCCTGAATTCATTGCGTACCATGATTTTATTGGCGTTCGTTGAATTAAGGATTTAGTGTCTTGTGCTTTAACACTAAAAACACCCATTATAATAATCAGAACCATCCAAAAAATTTGTTTCATCTGTAATTTAATTTAGGCCAAAAATAGTAATTCCATTTGCATTTAGTATCAATTTAAATACGACTTTAAAAACCACATGTGCCTTAATTTAAGGCATAACCGCGTTAAAAAATAGATAAATAGTGTGTTCCGCTATTTATTTTTTTGCTTTTCACCCCAAAAAATTTACCATTCGCCAAATTACAATTTAATGAGCAGTGATGCTATCTTAACTTGCTCGGGTTAAATTTTAATTCATAATAAAAATCACTAAAAATGGAAAAACAAATTAACTCGCAAAAACTATTTAGTGCATTAAAAGTGGTATTCGTTTTTATCGCTTTGTTCTTTTTTAAAGGAGCAATTGCACAAACGCAAACATTTACATCCTCAGGAACATTTACAGTTCCTGCCGGAGTAACTACCGTTCAGGTTGAAGCCTGGGGTGGTGGCGGTGCCGGTGGTGGTGTAGCATCAGGCTTTCTCCCTCCAAATCGTGCCGGTGGTGGCGGTGGTGGTGGTGCCTATTTAAAAAACACATCTGTTACTGTAATTCCCGGCAGTACAGTAACCATCACAGTTGGTGCCGGAGGTACAGGGGTTAATGGTGCCGATGGAAACAATGGTGGTGCCTCATCCTTTGGAGGTCTTGTAACTGTAAGCGGTGGTAATGGTGGTAAACATGGAAGTAATTCACCAGCTAATGGCGCAGCAGGTACCGGTTCATTTGGAACACGCAATGGTGGAAATGGTGCAGCTGCATCCGGAGGCAATTCCGGTGGCGGTGGTGGTGGAGCAGGTACTACCGGAAATGGTGGTAATGCTTCTGGCATGACTGGTGGTACCGGTGGAGCCGGTGGAGGCGGAAATGGTGCTAACGGAAGATCAAGTAATGGAGATGGTGCTGATGCATCTGCGTTGTCAGGTGGTGGTGCCGGTGGCAGAAACAGTAGTAGCCAATGGGGAAGCCGTACAGGTGGTGATGGATACAGAGGTCAGGTAATTGTTTCATGGATTTGTCCTGCTTATAATATTACTGCAATTTCTGCGGTTACTCCCATTTGTCCTACACCCGGTACTTCTGATATTAGTTTAACAGGGTCAGTTACAGATTTACCTGTTGGATTATATACTGTAACCTATAACCGCAGTTTACCTTCTGCAACTGGTTTAACAAGTACAATGACAGTAACTACTGCCGGTAGTGGAATTTTTACTGCCACAGGTTTAACTTCAAGTGGTTCATCGGTAATTACTGTTACCAATTTAAGTTCGGGTGCTCCCGGAGGTTTATGCTCATCTTCAATCACAACCAACAATACTGTAGCTATTACCGTTAATGCTGCGCCTTCAGTAACTGCAAGTAATGATGGTGCAGTATGTGAAGGTCAAACTATACAACTTCATGCTGTAGCAACAGGTGTTACATTTCAATGGTCGGGTCCTTCAGGATTCAGTAGCACCTTACAAGACCCAACCGTAGCCGGTGCTGCTGTTGCCAATGCCGGTACATATACTGTAACTGCTACAGATCCAATAGCCGGATGTTCTGCAACTGCAACCACCAATGTTGTGGTAAATGCTTTGCCTAATGCAAATGCCAGCAGCAATTCGCCTGTTTGTGCCGGACTCTCAATTAACTTATCAACTCCATCAGTATCTGGTGCCAGCTATGTATGGAGCGGTCCTGATGGTTTCACGAGTACAATTCGTAACCCTTCAATTTCAAATGCTCAAGCAGTTAATGATGGTAACTATATTGTTGTTGTTACCAGTTCTGCCGGCTGTACTAATACATCAAATGTAACTGTTAGTGTAATCAATCCTCCGGTTGCATCTGCTTCAAGCAATTCCCCGCTATGTACTGCAACAACACTTAATCTTTCTGCAAGTCCCTCAGGTGCAACTTATGCTTGGAGTGGGCCTGCAGGATATACAAGTTCCTCACAAAACCCGACACGAAGCAATGCAACTTTAGCGATGAGTGGTACTTATACTGTAACTGTAACTCTAGGTGGATGTTCTTCAACATCTTCTACAACTGTTGCAGTCAATCAGGCACCAACAGGTACTCCTACGGTTTCAAATGCAACTGTATGTGAAGGTTCATCTGTAACATTAAATGCCAATCAGGGATTACCTGTTTCTTATTCTGCTTCACCAAACGTAAGCATACCGGATAATAATGTAAGCGGAGTAAATTCAACTATTACAATTCCTGCACAAACTATTGCTTCTGCTACCCAGCTGACTATAGGAATAAATGTTAACCATACATGGGTAGGTGATGTTATTGCAAAAGTTACTTCACCTTCAGGAGTTATTACAGTATTTGACCGTCCGGGTGTGCCTGCTTCAAGTAATGGTAACAGTCAAAATTTAAGCGGATATTATGAGTTTAATGTAAGTGCAGGTACTGTTCTCCCTGAATCAAACTCTGGTCCAACAACGATTCCTACCGGAACTTATGCTCCTTCAAATACAAATGGTACAATAAATACAAATTGGAGTGGAATGACATTCCCAATGAATGCCGGAGGCAACTGGGTACTAAACATGTCTGACAGAGCAGGTGGTGATCTAGGAACATTAGTTTCTTGGACAGTAACTATTGTAACTAATTCTGGAATCACTTATACCTGGACATCTACACCAAACGGATTTAATTCAACAGATGAAAATCCAACTGCAACCATAACCGGAACTACAACTTATAATCTTGCCGCAACAGCAAATGGTTGTACAGCAAACACAACAGTAAGTGTTAATGCAATACCGGGGCCTATGGCGATGGCAAGCAGCAATGCTCCTATCTGTGATGGTAATGATATTAACTTTGTTGCTGACAACTTAGCCGGTGGTCAAGGTAGTGGTAACACTTACCAGTGGTATGACCCCAACAACTTACCTTTCAGCTCTCAGCAAAACCCAAATATATTTGGTGCAACTGCTGCTTATAATGGCATCTACACTGTGGTTGTAACCAATCAATATTTGTGTACTGCAACAACTTCTGTTCAGGTTGATGTCAATCCAAATCCAACAATAAGTATTTCTTCACAAATTAATGTTAATTGTTTTGGCGAAAGCAATGGATCTATTACAACAAACACAAGTAATGGAACCGGTCCTTATGCCTATACCATTGACTTTATAAACTTTAATGTGGATGGTATCTTTGATAATCTTCCAACTGGTACATATACAGTCTATGTTAGTGATGCAAATGCTTGCCAGAATACAGTAACGACAACAATAACGGAGCCGGCATTACTGCAGTTTACTAAAACTTATACAGATCAACAATGTCCATCCACTTTTGGTAGCATCACTATGAATGCAACCGGTGGAACAACGCCATACATGTACAGTTATGATAATGGTAGCACTTTTGTTAACAACAACGCAAACCTGAATATTACTGCCGGTACTTATGATGTAATGGTTCAAGATGCGCACATGTGTGTAACTAATACAGAACAACAGAATATTGTGTTGGTAAATACGCCATCAACTGCTGCATCGACTATTTCTTCTCAAAACGGAAATGAACTTTGCATCGGTGGTTCAACAATACTTACTGCAGTAGGTGGTACTTTAGGTTCCACTGCTGACTGGAAATGGTATAAAACCAATTGCGGTGCAACACCTGTTGGTACAGGACCATCAATTACAGTAAATCCATCTTCAAGTACATCTTATTATGTACGTGCAGAAGATGTTTGCGGTGCCACACCTTGTGCAGATTTATCATTAGCAATTACTGTTGGCGTTCCTTCAGCAGCGGTTACCGTTCCAATGACCGGAATGCCGCAAAATGTCTGTTCCGGAACAACAGCAAACCTTTCTATAAATGCTGTTGGTAATACAACACAATATATTTGGGATGCTCCTTTAGGAAGTTATTTTAATGGAAACCCACTTAATGTTTCCCCCTTCATTACGAACACTCCTAATGTACAGGTAACTTTTGGAAACCCTATTACATCCTTCTATAAAGTTGGTGTACAAGCAGCAAATGCCTGTGGAAGTACCATACGCAAAATACATCAAACACGTGGTGTGGTTTCTACGCCTAAAACAATTCTTGGTCCCGGTACGGTATGTGAAAACACGAATAATGTAGCCTATAATATTGCCCCAATTGATGGTGCAACTCAATATCAATGGAGTATTACAGGTGATGCTACTGTTTCAGGAAATGGAACCAATGTAAATATTGACTTCGGCCCTACATGGAATAACGGAACCGTGTGTGTGGCTGCACAAACATCCTGCTTCACCAGTCCGGCAAAATGTATCAGCATTAGTAAATCGGCTGGATTACCTAATAATCTCTCAGGTAATTTCACTGCATGTCCAAATACAAATCAGACTTATTCTGTAACTCCATTACCGGGTGCCGCAGTTTATAACTGGACATTACCAAATGGTGCCTCCGGATCATCAAACAACAATGCAATAAACGTTACCTTTGGTAATGGTTACAATAGTGTTGGCGATGTTTGTGTAAGCGTTACCAGTATTTGTGGTGTTACATCTCCATTAAAATGTAAGACTGTGGCTCCCGGAATACCAACGGTGCCTCCTGCAATTACAGGTATTACAAATGGTTTGTGTAATCAATCTGTGGCCTACAGCACGCCTATACAATCAGGTACAAGCTACATTTGGACAGCACCTGCCGGTGCCAATGTAATCGGACAAGGAAACAACTCTGTAAACATTCAATTTTCATCATTAACAACAGGACAGGTTTGTGTAGTTGCAAGCAATACTTGTGGAGCAAGTTCACCACGCTGTGTTGCTGTAAAAGGTGCACCAAACCCGCCAACTGACATCAGTGCTTTACCTTCAAGTTGGTGTGCAAACACTCAGGGAATTGAACTTACAGCCAATATCAGTAATACAACCGGTTCTTATACCTTGAACTGGAGCTATCCATCTGCTCCTGTTGCAACTTATGTTGCCGGTGGTGGTAATACAAACAACCTTACTCTTGACTGGGGTACTGGTAATGGAGTGATTTCACTTACTGCCAGCAATGGATGTGGTTCTGCAACCAAAACTTATAATGCAACCACCAATTGTCGCGAATCGGAAGAGATGACTGCAACTGACTTCACCATGTATCCAAATCCTGCGTCAGACATAGTAAACATAGAATTCTGGTCTGATAAAGATGGTGTGCAAAAAGATCTTAAAGTGCTTGATTTGAGCGGACGCACTGTTATGGTTCAAAAAATACATACCATTATCGGACGTCAATCAGTTCAGATTAGCTTAGCTCAATTTGCTAAAGGAGTGTATATGATTGAACTAAATGGTCAAAGAAATAAGCTGGTTATAGAGTAAACCGGCAACGCTGAAACCAAATAAAGCGAGGGCAGCCCAAATGGCTGCCCTTTTTTCTTTTTGCTCATTTCATCATATTTGTAAAAAGTTTCTACTTTTGATGCTGTCTTTTGAAGTGACCTTTTATAGTTGTTATGCTATAAATGATTCATTTTCATGAAAAGACTTGTTAAAAACAACTGTATATGAACAAAAAAGAAATTGAAGAACTGATTCGCTTTGTTGCCAAAGCCGGAGTGAGTGAAGTGCACCTTGAACAAAAGGATTTTAAAATTACTATTAAAAACCCAACCAAAGAACAAATTGTACATGTGGCATCATCTGTACAGCCTGTCATGCAAATGCCTGCTCCTGCACAACCTCAACAAATGGTTGTTGCTCCTGCAGCACCGGTTGCAACAGCAACCCCTGCCGCAAAACCTGCAGGTGATGATTCAAAATACAAAACAATTAAATCGCCAATGATTGGCACTTTTTACAGAACGCCATCGCCCGACAAGCCAAACTTTGTAAATGTTGGTGATGAAGTAAAAGAAGGCCAGGTGATATGTATTATTGAAGCAATGAAACTGTTTAATGAAATTGAAAGTGACATTAAAGGTAAAATTGTTAAAGTTTTGGTAGAACATTCCACTCCTGTAGAATACGATCAACCATTATTTTTAATTGACCCATCCTGATTCATACAACAAAATTTTTCTTAGAATCATAAGTACCTTGGGACTTTCTTAATTTCATCATTACCAAACTAATTATGTTTAAAAAAATCTTAATTGCAAACAGAGGTGAAATTGCTTTACGCATCATCCGCACATGTAAAGAAATGGATATAAGAACGGTAGCAGTTTATTCTACTGCCGATCGCGAAAGTCTGCATGTTCGCTTTGCTGATGAAGCTGTTTGTATTGGTCCACCGCCAAGCAAAGATTCATATCTGAATATTCCTAACATTATAGCAGCTGCAGAAATCACCAATTCTGATGCCATACATCCCGGATATGGATTTTTATCTGAGAATTCAAAGTTCAGCGCTATTTGTGCCAAGAATAAAATAAAATTCATTGGTGCCACTCCGGAACAGATTGATGGTATGGGCGATAAAAGCAATGCAAAGGATACAATGAAAAAAGCCGGTGTACCCACCATTCCCGGCTCAGAAGGATTGCTTACCAGTGTTGAAGAAGGATTGAAAATTGCTGCTGAAATAAAATATCCTGTCATTTTAAAAGCAACTGCAGGTGGTGGTGGAAGAGGAATGCGCATTGTGTGGAAAGACGAAGAGTTTGAAGCAGCTTGGAACAGTGCACGTCAGGAAGCAGGTGCAGCTTTTGGTAATGATGGCATGTATCTTGAAAAATATATTGAAGAACCACGACATATAGAAATACAGATTGCAGGTGATCAATATGGAAAAGCATGTCACCTCTCTGAGCGTGATTGCTCTGTTCAAAGACGACATCAGAAACTTGTTGAAGAAACACCCTCGCCTTTCATGACAAAAGAATTGCGTGAAAAAATGGGTGAGGCTGCAATTAAAGCTGCCTTAGCTGTAAAATACGAAGGTGTTGGTACTGTGGAATTTTTAGTGGATAAACACCGCAACTTCTACTTCATGGAAATGAACACCCGTATCCAGGTTGAACATCCTGTAACGGAAGAAGTAATCAACTACGACCTTATTAAAGAACAAATAAAAATAGCATCAGGCGAACCGATCTCAGGTAAAAACTACTACCCTACCATGCATGCTATTGAATGTCGTATCAATGCAGAAGATCCTTACAACAACTTCAGACCATCGCCTGGCAGAATCACCAACCTCCACGTACCTGGTGGCCACGGTGTGCGCGTTGACTCGCATGTGTATGCCGGATACACTATCCCAGCCAACTACGACAGTATGATTGCTAAACTCATCACCATTGCACAAACAAGAGAAGAAGCCATAAATACTATGGAGCGTGCATTAAGCGAATATGTGATAGAAGGTGTAAAAACAACTATCCCATTTCACATTCAGCTGATGAAAAACGAAGACTTCCGTAAAGGCAATTACACAACTAAATTTCTGGAGTCGTTTAAACTGCTTTAAATCTTACTCTCTTTTAATATCTACTTATTTGCCTCTTCATGCAATATTCGTAAATGCATGGCATTCGGCCTATTCATTTTTACTACTTTTAGGCTGTAAAATGTTTATTAAAATTAAAGGCACACATAACCTGAAACCATTCTTCAGCGTTATATGTTGAACAGAGGGACATGACAGGAAATTACAGTTTACTGATTGAAAAACTCGATGAGTTTATTCGTAAGTATTACCGCAACCAGGTAATCAGAGGAAGCATTTATGCTACAGGAATAACTATTGGCTTTTTTCTTTTCATTTCATTGGCAGAATACTTTGCATGGATGGGCTCTTCACTCCGAACAGCGCTTTTCTTTATTTATGTATTTACAGTTCTTGCTGTCATTGTCAGATTAATAATTATTCCCCTTTTCAAAACATGGAAATTAGGCAAAACACTTTCTTATGAGCAAGCTGCAACAATTATCGGTAATCACTTTACTGAAGTAAAAGATAAACTGTTGAATACGCTTCAACTTAATGAACTCAGCGAAAACAACAACAATGAATTGGTTCAGGCCGGCATTGATCAGAAAATTCAAAACCTGAAACCCATTCCATTTACAGGTGCTATTGATTTTAAGAAGAACAGAAAATACTTGCCCTTAGCTTTAATACCGGCAGGCACTTTAATTATTCTGCTGTTTGCGGCACCAAACGTTATTAAAGAAAGTACAAGCAGACTTGTCAATTACAATGTAGCGTATAAAAAACCGGCACCTTTTAATTTTGTTCTTCTTAATAAAGATTTTAATGTCATAGAACAAAATGACTTTACACTTAACTTTAAAGTAGAAGGTCAGGAACTTCCGGATCAGGTTTATGTGACTTACGAAGGAAGACAGATTAAAGCCGATAAAGAAGATAAACAACATTTCACATTTACTTTTCATCGCATTACAAAAAATACACCCTTTCAATTAATGGCTGATGGTTTTTATTCTGAAAATTATGAACTAAAATCAGTACCCAATCCATTAATTTCTGCATTCAAAATTGATTTAAACTATCCTGCCTATCTTAAAAAGAAAAATGAAACACTAAACAACACAGGCGACTTATTAATACCTGCCGGCACAATTGTAAAGTGGACATTCAACACTGTTAATACCTCCATTTTCAAACTTTGGTTTAATGACAGCCTGACACCGTTAGTGTCAGACAACAATCAATACATCTGCAGCAAAAAAATGTTAGCAAGTGCTAATTATTCCATTGCTACCGCCAATAAAATAATCACTAATAAAGACACATTAAAATATTCTATAAACGTTATTCCTGATCAGTATCCAATCATTCAGGTAGAACAACAAAATGATTCATCATCATTTCAAAGAATATTTTTTAAAGGGACCGTAAAGGATGATTATGGCTTTTCAAAATTGGCTTTTCAGTATCGTTTTATTAAAAGTAAAAATGATTCTTCATCACATAGCGATAAACTAAATACAGAAATTCTTACAATCAACAAGAACAACAATCAAACAGATTTTTATCATTTTTGGGATGGTGCATTGCATGGTGTTGTACCCGGTGACGAGGTTGAATATTTTTTTGAGGTTTGGGACAATGATGGTGTCAGTGGTCCTAAGTCTGCGAAATCACAGTCTTTAATTTTTAAAGCTCCTACACTTCGGGAACTGGCAGAAAATACAGAGAAAAGTAACGATGAAATAAAAAAAGACTTGCAGGAAAGCCTTAAACAGGCATCAAAAATTCAAAAACAAATTACCGATGCTGCTCGTAAACTTACAGAAAAGAAAAAAACTGACTTTGAAGACCGCAAGCGTATCGAAGATTTGTTGAAGCAACAAAAAGAATTGGACGAAAAGTTAGACAAGATAAAAAATGAGCAGCAGCAAAATCTTGCCAAGCAGAATGAGTTTAAAAACAATGAAAGTCAGTTAGCTGAAAAACAACAGCAAATACAGGAATTGTTTGACCGTTTGCAGAATCCTGAATTAAAAGAGTTGATGAAGCAATTAGAGCAAATGCTTTCGCAACTCGACAAACAGAGTGTGCAAGAGGCCTTGGACAAAATGAAACTCAATAATAAGGATCTTGAAAAACAAATGGATCGCACTTTGGAATTGTTTAAGCAATTAGAAGTAGAGCAAAAGTTAAAAACCACTTTAGAAAATTTAGATAAGCTGGCAGAAGATCAGAAAAAACTATCGGAACAAAGCATGGATAAAAATTCCGATGCAGAAAAATTAAAAGAACAACAGAAAGATCTTAACAAACAGTTTGAAGACATCAAAAAAGATATTGCAACCTTAGAAAAGAAAAATCAGGAGTTGGAGTTTCCACAGGAGTTGGCTAATACAGAACAGGAACAAAAAGACATAGAACAGGAGCAGCAAAACAGCGAACAGCAATTGAATGAAAACAAAAAATCAAATGCCGGTAAATCGCAAAAAAATGCTTCGGAAAAGATGCAGAACATGTCGCAAAAGATGAAAAATCAGATGGCTCAAAGCGAAATGGAACAGTCGGAAGAGGATATGGCTTCACTCAGGTATTTATTAGAAAACCTGCTTCGCTTTTCTTTTGAACAGGAAGCCCTGATGCAGTCTTTAAAGACTACAGATGTCAACAATCCGCAGTATGTAAAAATGGGTCAAAGACAGAAAAAACTACAAGATGACCTAAAGATTATAGAAGATTCGTTATTTGCCCTAAGCAAGCGGGTAATACAGATTCAGCAAACGGTAAATACCGAAATTTCCAACATTCAGTCAAATATTCAAAAATCTATTGCATTTTTGCAGGACA
>ERZ724514.896-NODE-896-length-13317-cov-9.895340_pt1 | contig 13317 bp, 9 predicted proteins | sample MGYA00376047_ERZ724514 | MGnify/ENA primary metagenome ERZ724514 (study PRJEB28724, sample SAMN07190883) | activated sludge metagenome | isolation source: activated sludge of sewage treatment plant in Hong Hong | place: Hong Kong | collected 2016-03-17 ...
GTGAAAATATGAACATATGCCCCTATCTTTACCCCATGAACCACCTCCTCCTCATCGAACATGCTGCCCATTTTGAAGTGGCCAGGGCTTATGCCATGATGTTTTTGGCTGCAGGGTGGAAGGTGACATTGGCCATCAATGAAAAGAATCATGGGTTTTTGGCGCATGTTATGGATGGCAAAAACCATGTTCAGCAGCTGGTGTTGAAGGCAAGGGAGGATGAGAAAGTTTATTGGAAGGAGGTAGACAAAGTGGCTTCTGAGGCAGATTTAATCATTGTTTGTTCGCATGAAAATGGTATGAGTGGCTTGATTCACGATCGGTGGAAGGCGCCTTGTTACCTGGTCATTCATGATGGCTACAACTATTTGGATCCTTATGGGCATTTGGTGTGGAAGGGAGGTTTGTGGCAGTGGATGCGCATTGTCAAGTATACAGCAAGCGGTTATTTTAAGAAAAGAATTCAATCTGCAAGACAGTACGATGGCTGGCTGACACCGGTGGACTGGCCGGAAGAGTGGAAAATAAAAAGTAAGATGTCCCGGGTTTTGTTCCTGCCCTTTTTGTGGTATGAAGGAATGGAGGCTGTTAAATCTGAAAAGTTTCACATTGTAGTGCCGGGTACCATCAACCAGAGAAGCAGAGATTATGAGCTGGTGAAAAGGCTGGTTGAACGCATGAATTTTGGCCCAAATTTACCTCCATGCAGGATTACACTGTTGGGCAAAGCCTCATCTGATTATGAAAAAAAAATGGTTGAAGAAATAAAAAATCTTTCGTCAAACCAGGTAGAATTGGTCACCTTTGCTCAGCACATCAACGGAGCGGAATTTGATGCCATCATGCAATCGGCAGACCTGCTTTTTTTGCCCCTGCAGCCCTCCTGGCAGTATGGTGTGGTGGCAGAAAAAGGTGGGTTATCTTGCCTTTCGGGAAATATTGGCGATATGGTAAGGTTTGGGAAAAAGGCGTTGCTGCCCAAACAATACAAGATTCATTCGTTGTTACATGAAAATGCTTTCTTCTATGACGACCGTGATGAAGAAAATTTATGGCCAGTATTCAAAGAGGCAATGAACGCTGCTTCAAAAATTGATTATGCCAACTGGAATCATTTTATATCCGGGCTTATTAATTTTAAATAACGTCTGCTCAATCCCATTTAAGGATTGATAATTTTTACGGCTGTTGATGGTCGTAAGAAATCACCCTCTTTAACTTCCAGCTGCCATTGGTTTTGATCCACAGGTGGTGAAAGCCGGCAGTACTGGTTTTGTGTTTGGGAGAAGATGAACGCTCTGCATAAAAGGAATGACTGCCCGATTGCAGCACACCGTACAACTCCCCCTGCTTTCTCAACAGGTGCAATTTCATACTGCTTTGGTCCAACGATCTGCTGGCTCTATAGTCCAAATGACACAAACTGGCAAGTGCATTTAAAAAGTCACTCCCCGAGTCGATCATGCCCGCCTGGTCGTGGTAAAATTCAAAGTCGTCTGCCAATAAATGTCTAACCTGTGTGGTGTCGCAATGATCATAACCACGCTGAAACAAGATGCTGTCATTGTGCATGATCTCCTGGTAAACCCTATTGTATTCTACATTCTCTGTTTGTGCCATAACAGGTTTGGGACCCATTAAAAAAACGATTAGCCAAAACAAGAGGGCAATGCCAATTTTACAATCCATGATCATTTCTTCAATTAAAAGCCTATTTAGTGGCAAAGGTTCAAAGATAAAATACGTGCCCAATAAAGCTATGGTTGCAAATTGATTTTAATTTCTTGAGGGGATGGGTCAAAGCACCATTTTCCTATTTGTCGTGAAAAAAGGCAAAACAAATATTTTTCATCAAAAACAGCACCCATTTCTTACATTTGAGTATCAAAACCTTTTTATGAAACATTTTATTTGGGCTGTACTGGCCATGTTTTCTTTTGGCACTCAGGCACAAGTCATTATCAGTGAGTATTCTTCCTCCAACTTGCGCGATTTTGAAGATGATTTTGGGGATCACGAAGACTGGATCGAACTGTACAATGCAGGAAATACGGCAGTAGATCTGGGAGGATGGTACTTATCAGACAAAGAAAATAAACCCAAAAAGTGGCAAATACCACAGGGCTGGAGCATCGAAGCAGGGGGCTACCTACTCATTTGGGCTTCTGGCAGAGATGTTGCTACCGACAACTTTTTACATACCAATTTTAAATTTACCCAAACCAATGGCGATGAGTTTGTAGTCCTCGCCAATGCAGCAGGAACGATTGTTGACAAGACCTCTGTTGAAGCTACTGCATTGGGGCATTCTCGCGGCAGGAGGCTAGGACAAGGGCAGGTCTGGTACATCTTTACCCAGCCCACACCGGCTTATGAAAACGAGGGTCCATGGTACAAAGCCTACGCTCCCAGACCCAGGATACAGACCAAGGCTGGCTTTTACCAAGGTAGCGTTGAGACAGAAGTGACCGCTACCGCCGGTTACCAGCTGCGTTATACCCTTGATGGAAGAAATGTAAGTGAGGACGATGACCTGTATACCGGTCCATTATCTTTGGATGTGACCAGTGTATTGAAGGTGCGCCATTTCAGTAATGACACCCTCGTATTGCCTGGTTTGATGGACTTCGCCACCTTTTTTATCAACGAACCCGAGACCGACCTGCCCGTAGTGAGTGTAGCCTCCGATGATGCCGTCACCCTAGCAGAAGGAGATCGCGATCTCAATCCAATCTCATCCTTTGAGTACTTTGATGGCGAGGGAAAGAAAAAAGCCACCTCCTTCGGAGAACTGGACAGCCACGGCCAGGATTCATGGATCAACCCACAGCGCAGCCTCGACTGGATCTCACGCGATGAGATGGGTTACAACAGCGGCATCAAAGAAAAGATATTTCAATACTCTGACCGCGATGAGTACCAGCGCATCATCCTGCGTGCCTCGGGAGACGACAATTACCCATCGGTAGGAGATCAGGATCACGAGGGCAGTACCCACATCAGAGATGAATATGTACATACCCTTGTCCAAAAAAGCGACATGCACCTCGATGTGAGAGCATTGGAGCGTTGCCTCGTCTACCTCAATGGACAGTTTTGGGGAGTTTATACCCTACGCGAAAAACCCGATGACCACGACTACATCGAATACACCTACAAACAAGATAAATACGACATCCAATTCCTCAAAACCTGGGGACAAAGCTGGGCAGAATATGGTGATGATGCCGCTATCCGCGACTGGGAAACACTGCGCGATTACATTTTGCAAAACGATATGTCAAACCCACAAAACTTCAAAACCGTAGAAGAACAACTCGACCTCACCTCACTGATGGACTACATGATTGCCAACCTCAGCGTAGTCTCATCTGATTGGATGAACTACAACACAGGCTGGTGGAGAGGGTTGAATCCGGAAGGCGGTCACAAAAAATGGGCATACATCATGTGGGACAACGATGCTACCTTCGATTACTATATCAATTATTCCGGTGTGCCCAACACCAACCCTGATGCCCAGGCCTGCGATCTGGATGACATTGCATCCTATATGGACTTTTTCTTTCCCGCCGATACCACCTATATCATGCAGGAAGCGGATTCGTTTTATTTCAATGGAGAATGGATATACATTCCTGCAGACAGTTTTTACATCTACCCCGATCTGGGCAAACACGAAAAGATATTCTTAAAGCTCATGGATGAAAACATGGACTTCCGCAACCGTTACTTCGCCCGCTACGCCGATATGAACAGCACCATCTTCAGCTGCGAAGTCATGCTTTCCACCCTCGATAGCCTGCTTAACATCGTAACCCCTGAAATGCCCCGCCAGGTAGAACGTTGGGGTGGCAGCATGGAAGAATGGCAACAAAACATAGAGACCCTCAAAGATTTCATCAGTCAAAGATGTGAACTCATCAATGCAGGCATCGCCGATTGTTACAACCTCACAGGTCCTTACCAGGTAGTGCTTCAGACAGATCCACCGCAAAGTGGCTCTATACAATTCAACACCCTCAACCACACCACCCTACCCTGGACCGGAGAATACTTTGGCAGCATGACCCAAAGTCTGGTAGCCACCTCCAAAGCCGGCTACACTTTCGAAGGTTGGCAATCATCAAACGGTCAAACCACCTTTGCAGACCCTGCCAAAGCCAGCACCAGTGCCGCACTTGGTGCCCCAGACACCCTGACCGCTGTGTTCAGAAATCTTACCGGCACCAATGACCCCGACGTAGCTGCTCTTACATTTTATCCCAACCCTGCCAGTGGTATGATCACCATTACAGATGGCAACTACACCAATGGCAGTCATTACGAAATAATAAACGCAGATGGCAAACTGGTTGCCAGCGGTCTACTTAATAATCACCAGATTAATTTGGAGGGCCTGATTCCGGGAGTGTATGGAATTTGTCTTCGTTATGGACAGGAAGTTGCTATGGGTAAGGTAGTGTTAGTGAGGTAACGGAGGTATCGGGGTATCCGGGTATCGGGGTATCCGGGTATCGGAGCACTTGTCTCTACGCCGGGGCACCGATGTAGGGATCCGGCACATGTCCCTACAATGACGCAGGTGTTGTAGGGAACGGGGGATATATGTTCAAATATTCATATGGTATCCCCACATCAGTGAACTGATGTAGGGATTATGTTCATATATTTTAAGCTTCCTCATTGATTCGAAAATTCACTACCTATCTGAATTAAAGAGAAACCCTTACTCAGGGCTCTTTTAAATCATTTGAATATTTAGCGTAGCGCAACGCAGGGCCCTGCGTTGCAACAGTTTTTTCCGCGAAAGCGGGACGTGAAAATTTAGCGAGGCACCGCCGAGCGTTACCATTTAGTCACGCGACAGCGGGACGCAACGCAGGACCCTGCGTTGCAACATTTAGCGCAGCGTCACCATTTAGCGAGGCACCGCCGAGCGTGAACATTTAGCGAAGCGCCAGCGTAGCGTGAACATTTAGCGAAGCCCATAACCTATCCCCTACTTTCCATTCACAAAACATTAACGATAACCCTATTGACAATACCCAAAATACCAATATATATTTGCACCATCAAGGAAAATATCTCTCCGGCGAAAAAAAATTAAAAAATAATTTCAATTCCCGGAACTTTTCCTGACCCTACCCCGTTGTAGGTTTTGTCTTTGGTTCATTTTAATCTTTAACATTGGTAAATATTAAAAATTGAATCACGATGACAAAAATTCACAAGTCGCCCGAATTAATTTATCCCTTTAAAAGGAAGGTTGTCCGCTTTAATGAGTGGCAGGTATGGGGTACCTGTCCCTATAACTGCGAAGCTGTTGTAGGGATCGGAGTCCCTACACCTCTTTCGAGGCATAGGGACAAGCACCTGTGCCAACGCCAGGAATCTGATGTAGGTATCGGAGCATTATTAGACTTCGTCTTTGCTCGGTTATTTATCATTTTCAAGGATTCATCCGTTTATCATTACGACTTTAGTTTATCACAAAACAGTTTGGCCTTTATGGGTGAGCCGTTAAGAAATTATGGAGTTAAGACGTAAAAAAGCTAAAACTGAATTTATCATAATATACAATGCTGAAAGCAGCATTTATTAATAGAGAAAGAAAACAAGTGCAGCAAATATTAGGCTAAATGTCTTTAAACAACTAAATAATCGTGTTTATGGTGTTATAAAAATATGTGTTAATAGAAATGATTTTAATCATGAAGTTTTATTTATCATTAAAACGTTTCTAAAATGAAGCACAATGTTTTTTTTGCAGTTGTATGCGCCACAGTTTTTGCAAGCTGTACTGAAAAGAGCGCATTTCCATCCATGACTGAGTCAACTGAGCTCCGCTCTTCAGAGCGCATGGAAATCAGCATCCAGACCACTGGAGACAATGAAGTAAATCTTACCCCTGAAAAGGTGGTGATTTCAAACCCTACTTCCGCATCGTTTACCGTAACCGTTGACCCGGGACTGGTGACCGAACAAGTTTACAGCGCAGTATCTCTCACCGCTTCACACGCAGCTGATGGCCTCAAGATTACCAAAAATCCGGGGCTGTATCAGGTGGTGTATGAAGACCAGGGCGAGGTGACCGTAAGTCCGAATAGTTCTTCTGTGTTTAATCTGAACATACAACCAATCGGGGTGCAAACCTCGGGTTATCAGACAATCATTACCGAAGATGATGGCATATAATTAATCCTAAAACAAGTGGCGGGCCCCTAAAGTCCGCCATTTTTATTTTGTATACATTTCAAACAATATTTTCGATAAAACACAGGATTGTAATCATCCATATTTAATTGACCCGGTTTTTGATCAATGTCTCTGAGCAATCGAAATAGGTTTCTGTATTTTTGCAAAGCCTCTGCGCTGATCCTATCCCGATTGTACTTTAAATAATTAGCAAAATTATTCACAATTCTTTTGTAGTATTGAAGGTCGTTGTGACGCCCTTCAAAAGCAGCGATTATATCCAAACCTTGGACAAGATATCTCTGATTGGGAGACATCTCAGTTACATTTGTATGATTCTTGATCAGCTGGTATTTACCTTTATAAAAATATACCTGAGCCTTTGCAATTTTACCAGCAGCATCCTGAAAACGGTCATCAACCTGAGGTACCCATTTTTTAATAAAACCAAATAATTCCTTTTCTTCCATTACCTGACACAAGGTGTTGATTAAATTATGAAAACTGGGAGGCGACAATTTACCTTCTGTTTGATAAATTTTAGTACTTAGTGCATATTGCACAATATCCACAATTCTTTCAACTTCTTTGAGTTTACCCAATGACCATAAATTGGTGCCAGATTTGAAAATGTAACGGGTAAGAACAGAATGCATAATACTTCCTTCAGCCAATTGTCCTCTAAGAATGGCGTCACTGATTTTATACCATAATTTCACCTCTGGTTTAATCATCAGTTTATACATAAATTTACACAAATCCACCATTTTGTTTTTTTCAATGACCTGCATCTTTTCTTCCATATGCCTCAATTCCTTAGACATATCCACATGGAAGTATTTGCTAAAAGAAACCACTTCACACATCATCATCGTTGCCTTGCCACAAAAATAGGCATCAAAACTCCGGAGCATGTCCCGATAATCCTCCTCCCTGTAATCATTCATGTCTGGGTTGTTGCAAAACAGATACTCAAAATGCACTTCTGAGCGATACCGGGCCAGGTTGTAATCTGAGCCCTCTTCCTGATCGAGGTTCCGCAAGACCTTAGCCCTCACCTGCTCCGCCTGTTGGTGCAGACCCTTACCATTGAGCCACCGCTGTACCAACAAATCCTGTTCATACGGCTCCTTGCGCAGCTGGTCCAGTGCCATCCATTCCTGGGCAATGTCGTAAAGCATAGACAGGTAATTAAGGTACGTCTTCTGGTGGCCACTCGCCAGGCAATACTTTGCCATCTCCTCATTGCCGGGATACCGCTCCTGCCAATCATTACGGGATGACAAGACCTCCAGCACACCATAGGCCTCCGTCTCCGGCCCTATGTAGGACAGCACAAACTTGCGAAAATGAAATACCTGTTTACTGTCTAAAGATTGATAAAATGTCAAAAACTTGGGAAGGGTCATTTTTTGAGTTTTATTGGATAAATTTAACGGTTATAGATTGATTTTCAATAGTTTTACGACATTTTTTTAGCCTAAATAGCTAGGAAAAGTGAAATATTTCTGTTGGAAAGAGTGGGGAAAAGGTGTGAGATTTGTCTTTAGATAGGAAAATTCAGGGTAAAGACAGCTGATTTTCAAGAAGGAACCGGCCAAAATGAAGAAGCCAATTTTAAAAGTTTGTAAATGATCAACGCCACATTACGCCAGAGAGGCACAGAACCAAAGTACGCACCCAAAAAAAAGGGGGTAAAAACCAGTTATCTCCAACTTGTTTTCGATACGCCCTTACAATCTTATGAAATTCCCAAATTTAGGGCTGCTGTTATTGAAAAGACCAAAAGACAATCGGATCTTTTTCACAATCATACAGAAGACGCCGGAGTAATCTACAGATATCCTCTGATCCAATATAAAATAAAAGACAAAAAACCTTGCATTATTTGTCTGAGAGAGGCCACCGACGACATCCATATTCTTCTTAAAGAAAAGAACTATCGAATGAGAATTGGGGCACAATTCATTGATTTTGAGATTGAAGAAGCCCGCCTTAAGTATGAGTACCTCGATATCGATGGGCATTGGCGAAACTATAATGTACATAATTGGATGCCCCTCAACCAGGATCAATATGCTATGTATATGAAAATAGAAAGTGTTGAAGATAGGGTCTCATTCCTTGAAAACCTTTTGCGGAAACAAATTGCTGTTTTTGCAGAAAGCATGCAAGTAAAATCAACCTATGAAGTAGAAGCAGAAATTCTGGATGTCACCAATGAAAAATACATTGAATACAAAAGCCAATTTCACCTTACATTTTGCATCAACATCAGGGCAAATGTGACCCTACCTGAATACATTGGCTTGGGTAAGGGAGTAAGTGTGGGATTTGGCATTGTAAAAACACTGGACAAACAAAATTAAAGCTATGAGTAAGTATCTATATGGTGCCAGCATACAAGGCATTCAAGAATTTATCTTTAAAACCAACAAATTAAGGGAGATCACCGGTGCCAGTGAAATTATCAACTCTATTACGGGTCTGGAATTTTTAAAAATATTTGTAAAAGCAGAAATATTAGAGACCAATCTCATTCAAAATGCCGCCGGCATTGTAAAAATAGTGTTTGATGAGCTAGAGGATGCAAAAAAAATAGTGTTAGAATTTCCTAAAGCAGTCTACACAATGGCACCCGGTATTGTGGTGAGCCAGGCTATTGAAGAAATAAACGGTGATCTGGTCAAAGCAATAGATGAATTAGAAAAAAAACTTGCAGCAGAAAAAAACAAAAGGCCCTTCCCTACAGAAATTGGATTTATGGGCATTGAAAGATCACGGAGGACTGGGGGTGCCCTTGTAGAAATTGGTGATAATAACCGTGAGAATTTAGACAGTGCTACAAAAGCTAAGCTCGACAATGCAGATTCTTATGAATTATTCAAAAATGGCTTAAAAGAGGATGTAAGTAAGGACCAGATCAAATCAGAAATGGACGATATATCCGGTGGATCTGATAAAAAATGGATAGCTGTCATCCACGCAGATGGAAATGGCCTGGGCTTGCTGATTCAAAACATGGGAGACGTTTTAAAAAATATATCAATACAAGAACAGATAATTTTTTTACGCGAATTCTCTACTCAACTTGATGAAAGCACAAAGAGTGCGAGTAAAACCGCATTTAAAGAGTGCATAGAGAAAGAATATGACCCTGACTACGGCTACCCGATCCGACCCGTAATTTTAGGAGGTGATGACCTTACAGTCATACTCAGAGCTGATCTAGCATTAAATTTCACCTCATTATTCCTTAAAGAATTTCAAAAACAAACAAAGGAAAGACTGAAATCTTTGTATCAAAAAGGACTTAAGGTAATAGAAAATGGTCTCAGTGCTTGTGCCGGTATTGCCTATGTAAAAAAAGCCTATCCTTTTCATTATGCCATTGATTTGGCAGAACAACTATGCAAATCTTCCAAAAAACATGTAAAAAAAGGATTAAACCCACTTGAAATGCCGGTATCAGCCTTGGAATTCTACAAGGTAAATGACTCCTTCATCCAACCACTAAGTGATATGAAGAAAAGGACCCATGAGTTAAACCTGGAAAATACCTATAAAGATATCAGCTTTAATGCCGGGCCCTATTTGGTACATGGCAATAAAAACGCTGAAAACAACTTGTGCCATTTAGTAAAATTAATAGCTGATTTGGAGAAATTTGAAAAAGAAAACAACAACAAAGGACTCGGTAAGATAAGACAGTTGGTTGATGAGTACCACACAGATCCAGCCCGGGCAGAGATGTTTTTAGGTCGGATTTCAGAAATAAATCCAGAGTTGGGAAAAATTATCCACGATATGACATATACGTCCAATACAAGTAAGATATCACATATGCAAGACATTCTTCATCTAATGAGCTTTAGAAAAAATGAAAGAAATTAAATACACCATCACTTTTCTGGAATACTGGCAGGTAAGTTCCGGGTTGGGTATAGGCTCTGCCGCTGATAGTGAATGCCTCAAAGATAGGGATGGACTGCCCTATATACCAGGTAAAACACTTAAAGGTTTGTGGAGAGACGCATTCCTATTCAGCGGGCAGGAGGAAAATATTGCTCAGTATTTTGGGAAAGATGTCGAAGAGAAAGGGAAGGTTGATAATAAATCCGAAACTCAAAAAGATCAAATAATAACATTACAGGATAAAAACAGTGAGCCAGGTAGAGCGAGGTGGAGCAACGCAACCCTAAGCTCAGCATTGATCCATAAGCTTAAGGATAAAAATGAGCTGAAAGCCCAATTATATACCAGTGTAACATCTACCGCTATCAATGAAAATGGCATTGCCAAAGCCAAAAGCCTAAGAACAGCTCAAGTATGTCTACCAATTACATTACTGGGAGAAATCGTATTGCCAGATGGTGAAGATATTGCGGCTGAGTTGTTTATAAAAGCCGCGCCATGGTTGCGCAGAATGGGCATGGGCAGAAACAGAGGGTTTGGAAGGTGTATTGTTAAAATTGAGACAAAATGAAAACACAATACTTCAAGTGCACATTAAAAGACGACGTCATACTAATGGCTTCTTTGGCAACCGAGGGGAATATGACGTCATTGGACTACATACCCGGCAGCAATTTTTTGGGTATGGTGGCCAACGAAATATATAATGATGATACAATGGACCCTTATGAAGTTTTACATACCAACAAAGTCATATTCAGTGATGCTACCTTGAGTATCGCTGGCCAAAAATCATATCCGATGCCCTTTGATTTTAAGGTAAATAAGTTGGATACTGAAATTACTCCAGAAACTGAAATCTACCTGCACCACACAATAGATGATGGTGAAATCAAAAAAAATGAAAGCCGAATACAGCTCAAACAATTAAGAGCAGACTATTTTACTTTATCAGGAAATTATCAAAAAGTAAAAAAATCATTCTCACTCAAATCTGCCTATGATTCAGAAAAATTTAAGTCTGAAGACGAAAAAATGTATGGTATGGAAGCCATAAAAGCAGGTCAGGAATTTATTTTTAGTGTATCATCTGAAGACGGGAATATTTTTGAGAAAATTAAATCTCTTTTAACTTCTAAACCCAAATTCCTTGGCAAATCCAAAAATGCCCAATTTGGCAAAATAGAAATTAAGGCTATTGACATACAGGATACAAGCCCCTGCTTTGAACCTAATGACTATATCCTGGTATATGCCGCCAGCAACTTGATATTTTTTGATAAATACGGTCAAATCACTTTTAGGCCTGAAGCCATTGATTTGGGACTAAGCTCAGGAAAGATTAATTGGGAAAAATCAAGTATAAGAACAGGTTCTTACTCCTCTTGGAATGGCAAAAGGAATATGCCTAACACCGAGAGATTTTACATCAGTAAAGGATCGGTATTTTATGTAGAAGGATGTAATGGTGCAGAAAATGAAAATATTGTAGGCGAATACCAAAATGAAGGGTTTGGAATGATATTGTATAATCCAAACTTTCTTATGCCTAGGCCTAATGATGAAAATCATGAAAATATTGAGTACCAATCTCGAATTAGATTAACTGAATACAAAAATCCAAAAGATGCTAACAATTCAGCTGATCTAGAGATAAAGGGCAGTGACAAATTAATCTTTGAGCTACTTGAACAAAAAGCTTTGCATACAAAAACAGAAACTGACATAACTCAAAAGGTAAATAATCTTGTACCTGAATGGGCGAATATAATGGAAAAAGTAAGCCGTACCCAATGGAATAATATAAGGAAAGCCGCCATACAGTCGAAAACTATGAATGAATTTTTAGATAAACTAGAAAATAATAAAAATGGTCTTTTGGAAGCCGGCTTTAGTAAAAAATATTGGGATGAAAACGCAAAAACGAAGTTCTTAAATGAAGTAAAGACTCTTGAAAACAAAGGACTTAAATACTTTGCAAAACTAGCAGCAGAAATGTCGAAAAAAGCCAAATCAAATTAAGAACATGAGCACCTATAATAAAATATACGTAGCCAGAATTATAGTTGAAGCAGACACACCTCTCTTTGTAGGATCAGGTGAGGTAGGCTTATTGTCAGATATGCAGGTACAACGAGACCATCTGGGCTTACCCATGATAATGGGAACTACTCTGGCCGGGGTATTGAGAAATGAATTTCAATCGAACAAGAAAAAAGGAGATTTCACAGGCATTGGAAATGAACGAAAATACACTCCCAGTCCTTTTGAGACTCTCTTTGGATATCATGAAGAAAACTTTGGCCAAGGCAGCAGGGTTCGGATAAGTTCAGCCTACCTCATGCTCAATGAGCGAGAGTGTGTACAGGGTCTTGGTCAAAAAATAGATCCCAAAATCTTTGATATTTTCACAACGCTACCCATTCGACCGCATGTAAAAATCAACGCAAAGGGGGTGGCTGATAAAGATAATAACGCTCTTTTCTTCAACGAAGTGGTCTATAAAGGAGGTCGGTTTAAATTTGAAATTGAACTGTTGGGGGGTGACTGTGATAAGGGCAATTGGGATGAAATTCTAAATACACTTCGTGATCCTCGTTTTAGAATTGGTATGGGTACCAGAAAAGGATATGGAGCATTAAAAATAATTGAACTTAAAGCCCAAATATATGAGGTTGGAAAAGAAGCACCTCCTACATGCCTCAATTCTGAATTGAGTAAAACCGAATCGACAGAAATTAACTGTGAGGATACAAATAATATAGAGAGAAAAGATGGAAAGGGCGAGAGTAAAGAGCAAAGAATAATATATAATGTAGGCTTAACTCCTGAAGACTTTTTTTATTTTGGCAATGATACCAGCGATACAGAAGTTGATAATACTCCAGCTACCGAAGCAGTGATTATGTATACCAAAGATACGGTAGAGTTATCAAAAGAGTACACAATAATCCCGGCCTCATCCATTAAAGGAGCACTTGCACATCGTACAGCCTTTTATTATAATAAACTTAAAAAAAGATTTATTGTACATGAAGATGGAGGCTATAAATGCAATGCAAATATTGAGGAAATAATCGGATCCAAAAATGAAGCTATAAGCTATCTTTTTGGTGTAGAAGCCAATGACAAGGACAAGGACAAGGACAAGGAAAAAACTGGTCGACGAGGTAGGGTTATAATCAATGACATCTTTTTAAGTAA
>ERZ724514.898-NODE-898-length-13309-cov-6.137770_pt1 | contig 13309 bp, 15 predicted proteins | sample MGYA00376047_ERZ724514 | MGnify/ENA primary metagenome ERZ724514 (study PRJEB28724, sample SAMN07190883) | activated sludge metagenome | isolation source: activated sludge of sewage treatment plant in Hong Hong | place: Hong Kong | collected 2016-03-17 ...
CCCGTAACTTCCGAAATGCCGTGCATCAGGAAGAGCGGGAGTTGCTGCGGGAAAATCAGCGGGAACATGAAGATTTGCGGGCGCGAGTAGACCGCATTGAACGCGATATGGCGAAACGGGAGCCGGTCATTGAGGCCGCCAGCACTATGGTGGCGGCCTCCAAGATGGTCAAAGCAGCGATTGTGATTTTAGCGGTCTTGCTGTCGGTCTTGACCGGAGCCATTCAGATTTTCGATAAGTGGTCGTCTAAATGACGACGCGGGCTTGGTGGGAACGCCGGTGCGGTCTGTGTACGCACCTCGCGGCGTTGTTTGGCTTGTTCTGCCTGTTCAGTGTACCGTGGTGCATCTGGCTCTGGTACGGCTGGATGAACGATACCGCGCCCGTCGTGGAGTACGGCCCCGGCAGCGTCGATCAGGCGCACGTGCGGCACGGCGATACCCTGACCGTGTTTCAGCCGGTGAAGAAATTACGCGAGTGCGACGGGGTGATTCGGCGGGTGATTACCGGCGCTTGCGGGCATTACGTCGTCTGGGAAGGGCCTAGTTCCCTGGTGAAAGACTTTGCCGGACGCTTGGTGTTGCCAGTGCGCATTCCGTTCGAGTTACTGCCCGGCCAGTGTCAATTCAAAATCCATGCGCGGTATTATTGCAATCCACTGGATCGTTTTCTGGAACGACAAGTGTACGAGAGTCCGGCAGTGGAGTTTACGGTGAAGGGTATTGAGCCATGATTAACATTGATATTCGCGGCCTGCCAGAAGTGCAGCGGATGTTGCGAAATCTGGCAGAAGAGCAGATGCCGTATGCGATCAGTAGCGCATTGAATAGCACGGCGTTTGCGATTCAACGATTCGAGAAGCAACGAATGCCGACTGTGTTTGATCGCCCGACCCCCTTGATTCAAGGAGCGTTCCGGGTTGAAAAGGCAACCAAACAAATTTTAACGGCAGTGGTGTACGTCGATCCGAAACGGGCCGTGATTCTCAAGACGCATGAAGAGGGCGGGCCGCGCGGTGATCAGAAGTTGGAACGTTATCTGCGAAGCAAAGGCTGGTTGGCTGTGGGTTGGCGGGCCGTACCGACTGACAAGATGAAGCTCAATAGCTATGGCAATCCAGCACAGGCGGAAGTGAATAAGATCATCGCCGGATTGCCGGGTATTAGCGGAGTCAAGGGCGATCAGCGCAGGTTGTTTGTGATTCCTGCTGTTGCTCAACGAGGCGGATTGTCGCCGGGTATCTATCGCACGTTGTCACGTTCAGGAGGTGCGGCGATTATGAAGCTCTACCATTTCGTGAGCCGGGCTGAATACAAGAAGCGGTTGGGGTTTGAAGAATCGGCGCGGATGGAAGCGATACGAATCTTGCCGGGATTGATGAGCGCGGCGATTGAACGGGCGATCAGGACGGCGAGGTGATTGAATATGAGTATAATAAATATGTTACGGGTCCTCCCTAGCGGTATAGACTGGGGGTATCGCAACGCTCGAAAAATTTCTAGATTTATCAACCTAATAGCTTGTTGTTGGCATGAATATTATTATCGTTAGCAAAACTGACGCTGCACAATTCTTCGATGTATCCGTTCAAGCTTTGGATGGATGGTTTCGTAGGGGCTGTCCTATCCACGAAAAAGACAGTAGCGACCGTATTAAATCGCTTGATTTAGCGGCTATGGCTCGATGGAAGATTGGACAAATATCTGATGATGACTTGACTGTTGAGAAAACCCGCCTCACTAAAGCACAGGCAAACAAGACAGAGCTAGAGGTTGAGGTATTGCGTGGAACGCTAATCACTGTAGATCGGGTAGAAAAGATATGGTCTGGTTTATGCGCCGGTGCAAAAAACAAAATGCTGGCTATTCCTTACAAAATTGCATTTGTTGCACAGGGCATCACTGACTTTCAAGTTTTAGAATCAAAAGTCAGAGATATGATTAATGAAGTTTTGGAATCTATTGATAATTTCAAGGCAGAAGAATACTCCCCGCCGATTGATGAATCTGCGGAACCCCCAGAAAAGCCGAAAAAGTCACGGAAGACGAACGCCGTTATCAACAAAAACAAGCCCGGCTGACTCCATTGCGTTTTTAATCCGCAAAATAGACGAAGTTCTAGGGTCTACTTTCCCCGCCTCAATTCTGGCGACGCTTTCCCGCGTCATTCCGGCAACTTCCGCCAATTTTGCCTGCGACCATCCCAACATCGCTCTACCTGCTTTGATCTGCTCTTGTGTAATCATGGCTTGCAAAGTCTCAAAAAGTGATTTACTATTACCTAAATGTGTTTAGCATAGCACATTTTGAAGGTAGACAAGGAACGGATGGAAGTGGAAAGCAACGCCACGGACTGGAGGGGAGAGTCGCGGATGGGAGAGCAGAGGAGCGGATCGTAGAGGAAAGGATCGGAATGGGCCTAACAGCCGGCTAATCCTTGGAAACAGGGGTTAACCGGGTGCGAAAGCATTGAAGGGAAGGGAGAGGGCTGGACAGGAATGGAGCGGACGGGACTGGAAAGGACTGGAATGGAGCGGACCGGACCGGAAAGGATTGGGCCTAACAGCCGGTTAGGTTTTCTTCGGAGAATCTAGCCGGGTGCGAAAGCATCAAGGAGGGGAGCGGATAGGCTCGGGTCGCAATGGGATGGAGCGTAAGTGACTGGATCGTAGCGTAAGGAAGTGGAAAGCAATGGGTTTTCTCAATGAAAGCAAATTCAACTTTTAGGCCATTGGCAAATCATCCGAATGCAGCGCATTGGGACACGATACGCCAGCAGGCGATTGAACGTGACGGCGGCGCTTGCCGATGTTGCGAGGAAACCGAAGGTTTGGAATGCCACCATCGGCATTACCGGAACTGGGGCCAGGAACGGCTTGAGGATGTGGTGATGTTGTGCCGGCAATGTCACGATTCAATTACCGACCGGCTTAGAAGTGAACGGTATCAGGGACGCTCTCACACAACCCCCGATACCGTAATTCCAATGGCAAGCATCAAAATCGAGGTGAAGTATGGCAGCAACGAACGGATACGCGCAAGTGACACTGAAATTAACCGGGGTCACCCCGTTAATTGTGCATTCGGGCCAATTGGCCGACCCTCTCAACAAATTCTCGAAAGCGATCAAACAGGTTTCCTCCAAGCGGAAGAAGGTCGACGCGGATTACGAGGAAATGGCGCGGCTGGAATTCCTGGGCGGCTTGTATTTGAAAGAATCGCGCCCGTGTATGCCCAGCGTAGCGTTAGAAGCAATGATGATTAGCGCCGCCAAGAAGGTCAAACGCGGCATGGATTTTAAGTCGGGGCTGATGATTGATGATTCGCCCTTCATTGAATACGACGGGCCGCTTGATCCTAACGCACTCTGGGAAGATGAGCGGTTCCGAATTGTCGCTGGCGTCAAAGTCGGGCAAGCACGGGTTATGCGTACCCGTCCGCAATTCCAAGATTGGTCATTGCAATTTACTTGCTCCTATATTGACCAATTGCTTGACCGGCGAACGGTTGAGGAAGTGGCTGTTATTGCTGGATGGCAAATTGGCCTGTGTGAATGGCGTCCAAAGTTTGGGCGTTTTAAGGTGGATGTTGTGAAATAAGGGACTGCAAAGGAGAGGACTGCAAAGGAGAGGACAGGAGATGATTGGACTGGAGGGGAGAGGTCTGTAGCGGGCCGGAATGGAAAGGGTAATTAAACAACCCGGCAGCGATGCCGGGTTTTTTGGTATGATTGAAGGATATGAGTAATCTTTCGCCTGTTATCAGTGCGGCGTTAAATAGAGGATGGTCATGGAAGCCGCCACCCAACTTTACAGTTTCGCAGTGGGCAAACACGGAACGCCGATTAAGCGCTGAGTCTGCTGCCGAGCCGGGGCGCTATTCAACCTTAAAAGCGCCTTATCAATCCGGTATGATGGACGCATTAAATGAGCCTGGTGTACATACTGTTGTATTGATGACTTCCGCACAGGTAGGCAAAACTGTTTTAATTGAAAATGTGATTGGTTATCATATTCACCATGATCCTTCCCCTATTTTGATGGTGATGCCGACCGTTGAAATGGCTGAGACATTTTCCAGAGATCGTCTTGCGCCTATGGTTAGAGATACTCCCGCTTTGCAGGGTAGAATTGCTGATCCAAAATCAAAAAGCGCAGGAAACACGCTTCTTTATAAATGGTTTCCGGGCGGATTTATTGTGATGACGGGCGCAAACAGCCCCTCTTCATTAGCATCAAGGCCCATCCGCATTGTTCTTTGTGATGAGGTAGATCGTTATCCGGTGAGCGCCGGAACCGAAGGCGATCCTGTCGCGTTAGCAGTCAAACGAACGGCTACGTTTTGGAATCGCCGGATCGTGATGACCAGCACACCTACGATCAAAGGGAATTCGCGTATCGAAATGGCGTTTAATGATTCTGATCAGCGACGGTATTATGTGCCTTGCCCGCATTGCGGGGAAATGCAGTTTTTGGAATGGAAAAATATTCAATGGCTTCCCGGAAATCCATCGAGCGCAGGTTATGTTTGTCGATCTTGCGCAGCGCTGATTAATGAATCCAGCAAACAAAGCATGTTGCAGCAAGGTCAATGGATAGCAGAATTACCCTGTAATGGCATAGCAGGATTTCATATCAATGAACTGTATTCACCGTGGCGGCGATGGTCAGATATTGTTAAAGATTTTCTGTTCGCTAAACAATCGCCAGAGACTTTAAAAGTTTGGGTGAATGTTTCTTTAGGCGAAACGTGGGAAGAATCCAGCGAAAAATCCGACCCTGCCACCCTACTCTCCCGCCGCGAAAACTACACATCAGCCCGCTTGCCGGCTGGAATCCTCTATCTGACCTGTGGCGTGGACTGTCAAGATGACCGGCTGGAACTAGAGATCGTCGGCTGGCGGCAAACCTCCCGTGATGAACCGCCCGAATCGTGGGGTGTGGAGTATCACGTCTTGCGCGGCGATCCGGCACGAACAGCGGTTTGGGAGCAACTGGACGGGATACTGAAAGGGGAATGGCGTACCGAAGAGGGCCGCGCCCTGCGGATTAGTGCCGCCTGTGTCGATTCCGGCGGCCACCATACCGCACAGGTTTACGCCTTCTGTAGTGAGCGCAAAGGCCGGCATATTTACGCCACGAAAGGCATGGCCGGGCCGCGCCCGGTCTGGAGTCACAAGGCCGGCAAGTCGCAAAAGTACAAAGCGCAGGTCTGGCATATCGGCGTAGATACCGGCAAAGACGCCTGGTATGCCCGGCTGCGCATTGCCGATTTTGGGCCGGGCTATTGCCATTTTCCCATCGCCTACAACGAGGATTATTTCGACATGTTGACCTCGGAACAGGTGCGCACCAAATACTCGAAAGGCCATCCAGTGCGCGAGTGGTTTTGTCCGCAAGGCCGGCGCAACGAGGCGCTGGATTGTCGCGTCTATGCCCTGGGCGCGCTGCTAGCCCGGCCCGTCAACTGGTCCGCGATGGCTGCGCAACCCGTCACCCCCATCAGCAAGCCCGCGCCGAAAGCGCAACCCAACAGTTTTATCAATCGACCCTCTGGCTCACCGTGGATTAGGAGATAGTATGCCGACCGATTGGAATCACCCGACCGGGAAAGCCCCGAAGACCGTCGCCCTGGTGTGCCTCGGCCCCTCGCGCAACAGCTACATCGGCGCGTGCTTTGAGTCCGATTTGTCGGATTCGCTGGCCGGCGTTGACGAAACCTGGACGCTGAACCGGGGACATAGCGCCTTTCGACATGATCTGTGCTTTGTGATGGATCACCTCGGCGGCGAAAGCGACAAGTTCCCCCGATACGGCGCGTCGTTGTGGCACCACAGCAAACCGATTATTACCAGTGATAATTGCGACGGCTGGCCGGCGCATGTCCATAAATTCCCGTTCAAGGAAGTGTGGAACTGGACCATCGGCGCGGTCAATCCGCAACACGGGGACTGGTATCATAACTCTGTTGCCTACATCATCGTCTACGCCGCCTACATTGGCGTCAAGGAGCTGCGCATTTTCGGCGCGGATTACTCGATGCACAGCAGCGGCGTGGTGGAAGACGGTCACCCGTGCGTCGCCTACTGGGTCGGCAAGATGGAGCAGGTCGGTTTGCAGGTGCTGGCCCCCGGCGACAGCGCGTTCCTCAACATCAATCAGCGTTCCTGGATTTACGGCTATCGTGACGATCCGCGCCGCATTCCGGCGAATCGGGCACGGTTCCGGGCGATGGTGGGCTTGCCTGCTGATCCTGAATCGACCGCGCTGCTCTCCGGTGAACGGCAAGTCGCGTCCGCCCTGGAGGGGATTCAGCAGGATCATCTGGAGCGTTATCGTTGGGCCGCCGCCCAGTCAACCGGGACGGTACTGGATATTGGCGCGGGGATTGGCTACGGATCAGCGATTCTGGCCGATGCGCCGGGGGTGCGTCAGGTGATTAGCGTGGAGCGTAGCCAGGAATCGCTGGATTATGCGAAGGCACACTATGACCGGGACACGATTACCCGATTCGGGATTGATTTAGACGGTTATGCTTTTGAAGACAGCCCTCTCGCCGAATCCGCCACGGCGTTTGAGATTATCGAGCATCTGGCGAACCCGACTCCGATGCTGAAATCCTTGCCGGCGCAGCGACTGTTTGCGAGCGTACCGAACCAAGACGTGATTCCCTATTCGCCGGAAACCGCGCCGTTTCACCAGCGCCACTACACGCAAGATCAGTTCGAGAGGCTGCTGAACGCGACGGGCTGGCAGGTGGAGGGATGGTACGGCCAACGCGACCGCGAAAGCCCGGTACAGCCGTTGACGCCTGAAGATCGAACGTTGATTGTAGAGGCGCGCCGATGCCCAAGCCCCGCTTCATAACCTGGAACGGCCAAATCTGGACGCTGCGGCGGCTAGCGAGCGCTTATCATTTGCCGGTTTCAACGCTGAATCACCGGATTGATCGATTCGGCGATAGCGCGACGGGACTGGCGCGGGCGCTGGCGACCGGCATTCTCGATTGCCGACAAGCGGGCCGGATCGGCGCGCAACGCAGTCACTGGAGTTACAGTTCTCAACGAGGTGATGTATGCAAAATGACACGATTCCCCTGAATGAAATCAAACTGTTCAGCTTACGGCCTGATCAAGTCGGGTTTGAAACTCTCATTTCCACGATTGAACGCCTGCTGGAAATGGCGCTATCCCGCATCAACGAACAAGAAGGCGGGGAGAATTACCGGATGAACTTGCTGCGAATCGCCATGGAAGTGGTCAAGGACATGCCGACGCCCGTTGCGCCTCCGCCGCCTCCGCCGCCTCCGCCGCGCTCGGTGAAAGGGGAGACGGGCAAAAAGTGATTTGATTAACGTGATGTCACCCGCTTCGGCGGGTTTTTTATTGTTCAAATTTTGTGCAAACTCTTGACAAAATCTGTTGACCGCGCTTGAAACGGGGTCATGAGTGAATTTTCTGGTATCCCCGTTTCAACCCTGAACGCTTGGCTCACTGAAGCCCAGACGGCGCTGCATTCCCTCGCCATCGGTGGAAAAGTCGTTTCGATTTCTGCCGCTGACGGTAAGCGCATCAGTTTCACGCCTGCCGAAGTCGCCAGCCTGCGCTCGTATGTCCTGAGATTGCAACGGGCTATCAGTATCGCCACTGGCGTATCGTCTCCATTGGGTATCTCGGTAGCGACCTGGGTACGATGATGGACGCGCTGACCCGCTGGATTGCGCCACTATTTCCGAACTGGGCCGCGTCCCGCCTGGCCGGATTCGCCCGGATTGCAGCGGCGCAACGGTATTACGATGCAGCGACCGTCACTCACCAGCATCCGCGCCGGGGTAGTAATGCGTCCGCCGATGCGGTGATGGATCGGGCGCGGGGCAACTTGCGGGAATACGGGCGATGGCTGGACGAAAACCACGATCTGGCGGTCGGCGTTCTCGATGACCTGGTGACCAACATCATCGGTTGCGGGGCTGGATTGGAACCCATGGCGACACAAGGACGCGACGCATTGCCCGCCGTAGAGTTGAATCACCAACTGGCGCTGCTCTGGGATGAATTCTGGCAATCACCCGATGTGACCGGCGAACTGCCGGGGCCGGAATTAGAGCGCTTGGTGTGCCGCTCCTGGTTACGCGACGGGGAAATCTTCGCTCAGCACGTGACCAAACCTGCCGCGCCTTACGGTTCGCGCATCCCCTATGCGCTGGAATTGCTGGAAGCGGACTTCGTTCCCTATGATTTGACCGATCCCAGCAACCGAATTGTTCACGGTGTGCAGAAAGACGGTTGGGGCCGGCCACTGGGTTACTACCTGCATACCGTGCATCCCGGTTCAACCGTGAGCGTTCCCGGTAGTCGGTTTGAAACGATTTTCCTGCCCGCCGACCGCATGATGCATCTCAAGCTCGTGCGTCGGCTGCATCAAACCCGTGGCGTCAGCGTGTTCCATGCCGTGTTAACCCGGCTCGATGATCTCAAAGACTACGAAGAATCGGAACGCATTGCGGCCCGCGTCGCTGCCGCGTTGACCGCCTACATCAAGCGCGATAGTGCGCTGGCCGATACCGCCGTTGCCAGTTTGACGGAAGACGGAACGACCAGCAGCCGTTCCTTCGCCATGGAGCCGGGCTTGATTTTTGACGGCCTGTTGCCCGGCGAAGATGTGGGCCTGATCGACTCCAAGCGCCCGAATCCGAATCTGGAGACGTTCCGCAACGCCCAACTCCGGGCGATTGCTGCCGGCACCGGAACGCGCTTTTCGAGTATCGCCAAGAATTACAACGGTACATACAGCGCCCAGCGCCAAGAGTTAGTCGAGGCGGTGGCGCATTATCGCCGGCTGTTCAGCTACCTGAAACACCGATTTTACTTGCCCGTGTGGCGACGGTTTATTGATGCGGCCCGGCTGTCCGGTGTGCTGCGGGTCTCGCTGAACATCAACGAATCCAGCTTGTATTCGCCGGAAATCAGACCGCCTCAGATGCCGTGGATCGACCCACTCAAAGAGCTGAAAGCTTTCCAGACGGCAGTGGAGTGCGGGTTCCGGTCCCGCCAGCAGGTTATCAGGGATATGGGCGGTGACCCGGCCACAGTGGATGCGCAATTAGAAGCCGATCCGCTGGATATTCGCCCGGTGATTGGCGCAGCCGTTCCGGCGAATCCGAAGCCCGCAACGGTGGATGACGAAGAACCCCAGGAGGAAGCCGCATGAAGCGCGATTTAGCCGGACAACGATTGGAGCGGCTGGCGACGCTGGACATCCGGGAAGCGAATTCTGAGGCGCGAACGGTCCCGGCGTCCCTGTCCAGCGAAACCCCCGTCAAACGCTGGTTTGGGAGCGAGGTGCTGGTGCATACCGCTGAGGCCGTGGATTTAACGCGCGCCGCCGAGGGCTTGCCGCTGCTGTGGGGACATAACCCCGATCAGCCGATTGGCATTGTCGATCAAGTGGCGCTGAAAAACGGCAAGCTGCGTGGCATTTTACGGTTTTCCAATAATCCGAAGGCGTCTGAGATTTTTCAGGATGTCCGAGACGGTTTTCTAAAAAATATCTCCATCGGTTATCAGATTAATCGATGGGAAGAATCCGCTGACAGTGAGGACATTCGAGTGATCGATTGGTCATTGCTGGAGGCGAGTGTTGTCGCGGTGCCGGCTGATGCAACGGTCGGAATTAACAGGTCACTATCCAGGGAGAACCCCATGACCGACGAGAAAAAGCCGGATGTGGCCGGCACTGAATCCACTCCAGTCATTGATATCAACATTGGCAAGATGAAGCGTGAGCATGTGATTGCCAAAAAGGCCGGCGCGGCGGAAGCGATTCACGCTGAACGCAAGCGCATTGCTGATCTGCATGAACTGTTTGATTTGGACCTGGTTCCGCGTAACGACTTCTATGCCAGTTTGCGGGCGCGGTCGGTTGACGAAGGCTGGCCGTTGGAAGGCGCGCGGAAAATCCTCATGGAAGTCCTGAGCGGCGAAGTCGAACCCGCTGTCGATTGGGGTCAGGTCACGGACAGCGTTGCGGGTCAGGGCGTCCGTGCCGCGACCCATGAAGGCCGCTTGCCTCCGGTCGTGGTTCCGGCCAAGCCCGGCAACCAAGCTCGGTCTCTGGGTAGTATCCAGATGGGCGAAGACGCCCGCGACAAGTTCATCGCCGGCGCTGAGGAAGGCGTCTTGGTGCGCGCTTGCGTCATGACGGACAAAGAAGTCACCCGCCGCGCCCGTGAAGGCGGCATGTACGGCAAATCGCTGCGCACCTTGGCCGGCGAATACCTGCAACTGTGCGGGGAAAATACCTCCAAGTTGTCGGATGCTGATGTCGCCAGCCGCGCCATTTCCGTTCGCGCCTCCGGTCAAACCACTTCGGATTTCACCAACCTCCTGAGCAACGTCGCTAACAAATCCCTGCTGATGGGTTTTGAGGAAGCACCGGAAACCTGGCAGTTGGTGACCCGTCGCGGCCAGTTGCCGGACTTCAAAACCGCCGATCGCATCAACATGTCCGGGTTTACTGGACTGTCGGAAGTGGCGGAAGACGGCGAGATCACCTACGGTAAATTCGCGGATCGGAAAGAGACCATCAAGCTCGTCCAGTATGCGAAAAAGTACCGGATGAGCCGGCAACTGATCATCAATGATGATCTGGGCGGGCTGACTCAAGTGCCGCGCATGATGGGCCGCGCTGCGAATCGTAAGATCGGCGATGTGTTTTATGCGGTACTGAATGGCACTGGCCCGACGCTGACTCAGGACGGTATCGCGCTGTGGGATACCTCCACGCATAAGAACTACGTCGCTGCGGCGACTGCGCCGAACGTGACCACGATTGGCACCGCTACAGCGGCCATGGCGAAACAGACCGATCCCAACAGCGGCGCGGTGCTGAATATCCGGCCTCGCTACCTGGTAGTTCCGGTGGCTCTGGAATCGACGGCTCGCGTGCTGATGGCGTCGCAATATGACCCCGCCGGAACCGCTGGCACTCTGACTCCGAACCCCTACAACGGGCGTTTTGAAGTCGTGACCGATGCGCGTCTGGACGGGCAAACCTACGGCACGCTGGCCTGGTATTTGTTCGCTGATCCGAACGTGTTTGATACGTTTGAAGTTGCGTTCCTGAACGGCGTGGCGGAACCCTACTTGCGGGAAAACCGCGCTTGGGATGAGCAGGGCATTGAATACCTGGTCGGGATTGACTTTGGCGTGAGCGCTCTGGATTTCCGGGCCGTTCATAAGTATCGCGGCAACTAACAGTAGGCGCGCCCTCACCCGGCGCGTTCTTCGCAGTACATTCAGGAGCACTATCATGAGTCAATCTCTCCAAGAAGGTCGGGTCTTTCAGTACACCGCGACCGGGGCCGTTGCCAACGGCGAATTGAAAGTCATCAACCGACTGCCCGGCGTGGCGTTGACCGCTGCCACCGGCGCCGGGCAAAAAATCAGCCTGGCGGTCGAGGGCGTCTTTTCCCTGGCCGCCGTTGCCACTGGCGTCAAGACCCAGGGATTGCGGGCGATGTATCGCAGCACCGGCTCTCAGTTGAAAATCACCACGGTTTCCGGCGTGGCCGGAACCGGGAAATACAGCGTCGGGGTGATTTGGGAAACCGCGACCGCTGCGGCCACTACCGTCAAGGTCAAGCTGCACGGCGGGCCGATTGGCGTCCTGGCCTAATCAGTAGCCACTGCCATGCCCGAGTCGCTGTTTGACGTGATCATGAGGGAGTCTGGAATACCGGCGTTTCAAGCGGTCTTCGGAATCCCCGCGACTCACACGAACAGCGACGGGGATGAAGTGCCGGTCACTGTGCTGTTCGGCCAGCAGATCGTCCCCGTGGGCGAATTCGGCGAACGAGCGGAACTGCAAATGACGCTGGAGATTCCGGTCGCCAGCGGGGCGCAGGTCGGACAGACGTTCGCGGTCGCGGGGACGGTCACGGATGACGATCCCTATCCCGATGATGTGGTCTGGACGGCCACGCAACTGCTGAATGATGACGGTTATTTCCGCACGTTCGCGGTACGGAGCAGCGCATGAGCAATGCAACCCTGGCGCTGGCGGATTTGGCAACGAGCCTGACAGCGGTTGCTCCGGTTCTCACGGGCCGGGCGGCGCTGGAAACCACCAGCGCCGATTTGCCGATCATCACGCTCTGGAGTACCGATGATCGGCCCATGGAAGACCCCGATTATGGGTATCCCGTGGAATTTACCCGTACCGCCACGATTGAATGCAAGATCGCAGCAACCGCGACGTATCACGCAGTATTGGATACCACGCTGACCGCGATTCGCCAGGTGCTGAAAACGGAAATCCTGAGCGGCGCGCCCTTGGGCGGGTACGCCACGGCGCTCCGGCAAAACGGCGCGCGCTTTTTTGCCCCAGCAGAAGGCAGTGAAATCGCCGTCTTGCAAGTGGTGATCGAACTGGATTGGCTCGAAACATGATGATCCACACCCTTAACCTCTACTGTTGTAACAACCATGAGGAAATACTAATGAAACTGTCTGAACTGACCACGGCCATTGCGGGTGTTTCCGCGCAACTCACGAAAGCGCAGGATGAAATTCTCGCCAAGATCGCCGCGCTGGAAGATGCGCTGTTGGATGTGGATTTGCCGGAAGAGGCCGCTGATGCGATTGAAGCGCTGCGCAGCCAGACGCAAGCGCTCGATGACATCGTTCCCGATGTGATTCCCGAGTAACGCCCCTTGATTTCTTTGAGCGTTTGCATCCCCACCACCGGCTTTTGCCGCGCTGAGCATACTTTGAGCCTCGTTAATTTCGGGCTGTATTTTATGCGGGAGCGGATATTTGCGGGCGAAGATCAGAGCGTGATTTTCCGCCATTATCAATCGTCCTGTATCAGCAATGGCCGGGAGTATTTGGTGACGCAATCGCTCAAGGAAGGGGCAACGCACGTGCTGTTTATCGATGAAGATATCCAATTCGATATGGACGCCGTGCATATTCTGGCCTCGCGTCGGCAACCGCTGGTCTGTGCCAACTACAAAATCCGCTTTGAAGGCGCGCCGTTTGCCGCGATCACGCCGGATTTTGAAGGCCGGATTGACACCACGGCGCAATCGCCCGACCTGGAACCGTGCGGCGCTTGCGGGTTTGGGCTGGCGCTGATTGCGCGGGAGGTCTTTGAAGCCATCCCGCAGCCGTGGTTTCCGATCCACTGGTCAGATGAATCCAAGACGTACAGCACGGAAGATGTGCCGTTTTTCCTAGCCGCGCAAAAGGCCGGCATTGTCCCGCTGATTGATCACGTCGCGAGCCGCAAGGTCGCTCATATTGGCAGTTA
>ERZ724514.905-NODE-905-length-13258-cov-4.483526_pt1 | contig 13258 bp, 11 predicted proteins | sample MGYA00376047_ERZ724514 | MGnify/ENA primary metagenome ERZ724514 (study PRJEB28724, sample SAMN07190883) | activated sludge metagenome | isolation source: activated sludge of sewage treatment plant in Hong Hong | place: Hong Kong | collected 2016-03-17 ...
ATCCCATTGCGGGTACAGCGCCAGCGGGTAGTGGTTCGGATTGTTGTTCGGGTCGGCGGCCCAGCATTTGCCGGCCGGTTTCTGAATCTTGCCGTACACGGCGAATTTTGCGGTGCGCGCTGCACCGTAGTCGGCACAGCCACCCTTGATCTGATAGAACAACTCTACCGCACGGTCCCAGTTGGAGCTGACCGGGCCCACCGCTGCGGTGTAAACCTGATGGCTGCCGTTGGTGGTGCGCATGTGCGCTTCGACATCGTTGAAACCACCCCAGTATTTGAAGCCGGTGCCTTGCAGCTCGTTCGGGCCGAAGCCGAGAAAGCCGTGTACCAGTACCACCGGCAGATTGTTGGCCGCCAGCGCTTCGCTGTTGGCCATCAATGCCGTAACAGCCAGCGCTGCGCCGGCCCAGAATTTCCTGCTGATCTGCAATGTGAATTTCATGTGTTGTTCTCCTCTGATGCTGCGCTGTTTTTGTGCCTGATGGCATCGTTGCTCACTGTGGCAACACACACCTGTCTTGAGAGTGCAGGTTCGTTTGCGCACAAAATGGCTTCGTTTCGCGGCTTGGCCCGGCGTTGCCGAGCATTTTTTAGAATTATTGTTCTAAATTAGAACAATTGCTCGGTGTATGCAATATGAATTTCGCCTACGCAATGCCGTTACGCCACAGATATCTGTTTTTGCGCTTGTATGGCACGCCGGTAGCGGGGTTGTCGTTTGTCCGGCAAATTGTGGAAAACTCTTGCTGGCAGTGGATTCTGCTGCAAATTCCGGCTGAGGCCCGGCTGCGGTAAGCGGTGCGGTCGGGATGAAAAATGTATTTTCCCGGATGTAATTTTTCGCAAAAAAGTTTTCTTTTGCCCTCGCCGCTAAGAAAACCCGGCCGGCAGCGGCCAAGTTGCATTCACTTCGAATGCGGGAGCAACCACCATGGCATTGCGCTGAGGTGGCCGGACATGGGCGATTCGTTGTCGCTGGCACATCCGGGGCTGGTGTGAAGCCCTTGCTCCGGGCCGCTGCCGGCGGTGGCGTATGCATCGCGCAGCGGCTTGGGCAGGACGCGCGGCTGGATTGTGGCGCGCATCGGCCGGGTGAAAAAATTGTCTGGCCTGCTGCTGGGGCTGGCGGGGCTTGCCATTCTCAGTGGCGGCGACAAATGGCTGGAGGCACCGCTGTTGCAACTGCCGCCTGAAGCTTGGCTACGGCTGACGCTGCTGTTTTGAGCAAAAAAAGCCCCGGCGGCGGCCGGGGCGGTGGCGCTTACGCCGGCTGCGGCCGGCTTGGCTGTGTGGCGCCGAAATTCGGCAGTGCGTAGCGGAAAATCCGCCACAGCACGCTGCCGAACTGCACACTGAAACGGCCGGTGTTGTAATGCTGACCGTACTTGGCGCAGATACGGCGCACTGCAATCGCCATTTCGGCGTAGCGGTTGGCCGGGATGTCCGGGAACAGATGATGCTCGATCTGGTGGCTCAGGTTGCCGGACAGGATGTGGAACAGCTTGCTGCCCTTCAGATTGCTGGAACCGCGCAGCTGGCGCAGATACCAGTGAGCGCGCGATTCGTTCTCCAGCACCGATTGCGGGAATACTTCGGCATCCTTGGTGAAGTGGCCGCAAAAAATGATCACCCAGGTCCACAGATTGCGGATCAGGTTGGCCAGCAGGTTGCCGCACAGCACGGCAACGCAATGCGGCCCGGCCAGCAGCGGGAAAATCAGGTAATCGCGCGCCGAAACCTGGCCCAGCTTGCGCAGGAACGGCCGGAAGCGCTCGCCGAATTCGGCCTTGCCCATCTTGCCGTTGAACAGCCGGTTCATTTTCAGGTGCTGGATTGCCACGCCGTACTGGAACAGGATCGCCAGCAGCAGCGCATACAACGGCTGCAGCAGGAAGCCGGGCTGCCAGCGTTGCTCCGGGAACAGGCGCACCAGACCGTAGCCGAGATCCTTGTCCTTGCCGAGAATATTGGTATAGGTGTGGTGCTCGTAATTGTGCGTATAACGCCAGAAATCCGCCGGGCAGGCGTGGTTCCATTCGTAGGTATTGCCGGCGAATTCCGGGTCGTGCATGAAATCGAACTGGCCGTGCATTACGTTATGGCCGAGTTCCATATTGTTGACGATTTTCGAAATGCCCAGCAGCACTACGCCGAGAATGAATGTCGGCGGAAAAAAGCCAGCGAACAGCATGATGCGGCCGGCCAGCTCGGTCAGGCGCACACTGCTGCGAATGCGACGGATGTAGCGTGCGTCGCGTTCGCCCAGCGTGGCTACCGTATGCTGGCGCAACTGGTCGAGTTCGGCTCCGAACGCTTGCAGTTCATCTGGCGTCAGGGGGCGGTTATTCGGCATGTAGAACTCCAGTGGTTTGGTTTTTATAGGTCGAGGGTAACGTCGGAAACCGGCGTCGATACGCACAGGCGGATCATCTCGCCCGGTTCGGCCGAGGTTTCGCCGCTCAGCAGGTTGTGCACCGTGCCGGATTCCTTCTTGCACACACAGCTGAAGCAGATGCCCATGCGACAGCCGCTGGCCGGTTTCAGCCCGTGCTGTTCTGCCTGCTGCAACAGCGTGCTGCCGCTGTTGCCTTGCTGGGCCTGCCCGCTGCGGCTGTAGCGCAGCGTGACCGCATGGGCTGCTGTGCCACTATCCATGCGCGGCGGGGTGAAGGCTTCGGTCAGCAGCGCCAGCCGGTGCTGGCGGCTTTGCCACAGCTCGCGTACCGCATCGGTCAGGCTCGCCGGGCCGCAGGCAAAACCGGCGCGCTGCGCCGCATCCGGCACCAGCCGGTCGAGCTGTGCGGCGCCGAATACTTCGACCGCCTTGCCATCCACATCGGTCAGCAGCGGGATGTGGCGCAGATTCGGCATGCGCTGCAGCAGCGCGCGGATCTCGTTCTGGAACGGCAGCGTGGCAGCGTCGCGCGCATATTGCAGCAACACCACGTTGGCGCGCGGCTGTTCGCTGGCCAGCATGTGCAGCCACGACATCACCGGGGTGATGCCGCTGCCGCCGGCGATCAGCAGCAGCGGATCGCTGCTCGGCAGGCTGGCATCGCCAAATGCCTGGCCGACTTCGAGGTAATCGCCGACGCGCACCTGCTGGTGCAGCCAGTTCGACAGCAGGCCGCCCGGCACCTGCTTGACGGCGAATTCGATCTGGCCGTCGGCGCTCTGGATATTGGTCAGGCTGTAGCTGCGGCTGTGGCGCACGCCATTGATTTCGGCGTAAACCTGCAGGTGCTGGCCGGGGCGGAAGCCTTGCCAGTTGCGGTTGGGTTTCAGGCTGAACGCAAGCATGTCGCTGGCCACCGGAACGATTTTTTCCACTTTGCAGATCACCCGGCGCCAGCGCAGTTGCGGCGACAGCCAGCGTGCGTAGAAATCGAATGTGGCTTCGTCGACCAGCGCGTCGAGCCAGCGGTTGCGTGGTACGGCTACTGCGGATGGAGCTGACATGGTTTATCCTGTTGAGTGAACGATTGTTCGCGAATTTGCCACGCATTCCGCATTAAGTCAACGACTGTTTACCAAGATGGCAGGTTATTGTTTCAGCAGCATTATTCGCGTGACAAATGTCACTGGATTCGACCGGAAAGCGTATATCTGTTACATTCGGCGGATTTTGAATCCGTGGCCAGCGTTGCCCGGACGATACAAAAGAGTCACATTTATGCTGCCGCGCGCCGAAAAGAAATTACAAACCCGTCAGGCCCTGATGCAATCGACGCTGGAGTTGATGACGGCCGGTGGCGGTTTCTGCAGCCTCAGCCTGCGCGAGGTGACACGCCAGGCGGGCGTGGTGCCTGCGGCGTTCTACCGCCATTTCGACGACATGGATGCGCTGGGGCTGGCGCTGGTGGAAGAAGTGATGCGCAAGTTCCGCACCGCGATTCGCGAAGTGCGGCACCACGAACTGGAAGTCGGCGGTGCGATCGATGCATCGATCCGGATTTTTCTCGATTATGTCGAAGCCGACCGCAGCTATTTCATGTTCCTGGCGCGTGAGCAGTACGGCGGCTCGCCGGCGGTACGCAAGGCGATCACCGACGGCATGCTGCAGATCAGCCAGGATCTGGCATCCGATCTGCGGCAGATGCCGAGGCTCAAGCACCTGGACCAGATGGACCTGGACATCCTGTCCGACCTGATCGTCAAAACCGTGTTCTCCTCGCTATCCGATGTGCTCGACCCGCCGCAACTGGCGGTGCGCGAATCGCTGCAGCCGCAGTTCCAGCTGGTACAGAAACTGCGTTTCATCATGATTGGCGCCAAACTGTGGCGCGGCATCGCCGGCGGCAAGGACCAGCATCCCTGACCCGGGCTGCAACCCGCTCTGGCAGCGGCGTGCAGCCGGCCTGCAGCGCGCATCCCGCTTGGCTTGCAGGCTGACCGGATCGCGGCGCGCATCCCGATCCGCCGGCGGATTTCCTTCGACTCGCCTGTCGCCGCCTCGGCGTCGGCCTCCCGCTCAAGCTACGACTGCCTGTCTGCATTCTCCGCGACGCTGTGCGCGAGCCAGTGGCAGATCTGCTCTATGACCCATTCTCCATCGTCCAGCGGCAGATCGTGCCCGGCCCACGGATGCAGCGCCAGCGTGCTGTGCCAGTGGCGCGCCAGTGCCAGCGAACAGCGGTGATCGACCAGCCGGTCGGCGCTGCCGGCCAATACCAGCAATGGCTGTGGCAGCTTGTGCCGCGGTGCGCTAAAGCGCGCCGCCGCCAGTAACTGGCGCAGTGCGTTGGCGTGGCTGACCGGATATTGCGTGCGCCAGGCCAGCCAGTGCGGCAGCACGGCCGGATCGGCGCGGCTGCTGGTCAGCCGCAGCAGCAGTTGCTCGAATTCGCGGCCGGTGTCGGCGCGCAGGCCGTGCAGCAGCAACGGTGGATAATTGCGCGGCCGCAGCCGGCGGTAGAACGGGCTGAACGGCCGCATGCTGGTGTTGATCAGCACGCAGCGGTGGATTTCCGCCGGATGGCTGCGCGCCCAGTCGCAGGCAACCATGCCGCCGAGCGACAACGCCAGCAGGTTGAACGGCCCGGGCTCGCCGTGCAATGCCAGTTGCGCGCGGCAGAACTGCACCATTTCCGCCACCCGCAGCGGGCTGCGCAGCCGGTAATGCTCGCCGTTGCCGGGCAGATCGATGGCGATGACCCGGTTGCCCGGCAGCGCCGCCTGCAGTCTGGCGGGAAAGTCGCCCCAGTGACGGGTTTCGCGCAGCAGGCCGCGCAGCAGGATCCAGCTGTTCATGTTTGCTCCGGGGGGTACCAGCGCGCCAGCGCCGCCAGTCGGTGTTGTTCGCGGCCGTAGTGCACCGGCAGCCAGTGTTGCCATGAATGTGCGGCGCGCGACAGGAATTCCAGCCACATCAAGTGCCGCCGCAGCACGCGCTGCTTGCGGTGCGGTACCAGCGGATTGAAAAAACCGAGCCGCGACAGCAGCTGGCGCGGATTCTTCTTCACCCACATCCACGAGCCCATTTCCAGCGTCAGCGGCAGGAACACCCGTTGTTCCTGCTGCAGCGAGCGCTGGTACAGGTAATCCCACAGATCGCCGTGGGTCAGGTATTGCAGGCTCTGCGGCTCGATCCGGTAATGATGGTGGGCGTAGGTCTGGCCGAACAGGCTGACCAGCGCGTGCACTTCGGCCAGGTGCGGCATCGGCGCGCGACTGCTGGCGTAGGGAAACCAGATGCGATCCTGCAGGCCGAAACCGGAGTGGCAATCGAGCGCAATACTGAAGCGGCGGCTGAGCAGCTCCGCCTCGACCAGATCGCACAGCGCCTGACTTTCGGGCTGCATCGGTGCGCCATGTTCGCCGCGATACCACGGCAACACCGGGCTGTAGCGCTGGCCGGCGAGCAGGAACGGCACTTTTTCGCTCGATTCGACCGGCGCATTGCGCATCAGATCGACTCCCTGCGGGTTGGCACGGCTACGCCGGTACATGCCGCCCGGATTGATCAGCGGCATGAATACCAGTCGGATCGATTGCAGCTCGTGCAGCAACACGCTATCCCACTGCAGCCGGCCGATCAGGCTGCGCAGGAACACCAGCAGGATGTGCGTGCCGATGCTCTCCAGCCCGTGCACGCCGCCAAAGAAACCGACCGCCGGCACTTCCGGGCTGGTGCTGCCAAGCGCCAGCGAATACACGGGAAAGGTCGTGCCATCGACGGCAATGCGGCAACGCTGGCGCACTTCCAGCCAGTTGCCGCCTTCTTCGATGATGCGTTCCAGTTCTGCCAGTTCCGGCAGCATCGGTTGATACATTGAGCCCTGTCAGTTCTGTCGCGCGAGTGTGACAGCCTAACTGAAAGCCGGGGTCGGGTGTGTTGCAGAAATATTGCAGCGCGGCGACACAATTGACGCTGGCGGATGAATCGGCGAGCATGCGCGATTGCGTACCAATCAACACGTTGCCAATGGAATCCCTGCGCAGATATTTCGCCGGCTCATTCGTTTTCACCGCATCGATGCTGGCTTGCGGTTATGCGCTGCAAGGCTGGAAGGGGGTGGCGATCTGCGCCATTCTCGGCGTACTGGAAACCTCGCTGTCGTTCGACAATGCCGTAGTCAACGCCACCATCCTGCGTGACATGCAGCAGCAATGGCGTCAGCGCTTTCTGACCTGGGGCATGCTGATCGCGGTGTTCGGCATGCGCGTGGTGTTTCCGCTGCTGATCGTCTCGGTGGTTGCCGCGATCAGCCCGCTGGCGGTGCTGGACATGGCCATGCGCCACCCCGCCGATTACGCCGCGCATCTGACCTCGGCGCATATCGAAATCGCCGCATTCGGCGGCGCTTTTCTGCTGATGGTGTTTCTCAAGTATTTTGTCGATTTCGAAAAGGACGTGCACTGGCTGCGCTGGCTGGAGGCGCCGCTGAGCAAGGTGGGGCGCATGGAAATGGCAGAGCTGGCGCTGGCGCTGGCTGCCCTGGCTATCATCGGCAGTTTCATTCCGCCGCATGAGGTGGTGCGCTTCCTCGTCGCCGGCATCTGGGGGCTGGTCAGCTATATCGTCGTCGATGGCATCGGCGCCGTGTTTGGCGCTGAGACCGGTGCCGAAACCGCGGCCAGGAGCGGTGCCGCCGGCTTCCTCTATCTGGAGCTGGTCGATGCGTCGTTCAGCTTCGACGGCGTGATCGGTGCGTTTGCCTTGTCCAACAATATCTTCATCATTGCCGCCGGCCTCGGCATCGGTGCGATGTTCGTGCGCTCGCTGACGATCTATCTGGTCGATCGCGGCACGCTGGCGGAATACCGTTATCTGGAGCACGGCGCGTTCTGGGCCATCGGTGTGCTGGCGGCGATCATGCTGCTGTCGGCAATCGTCGCCGTGCCGGAAGTGGTAACCGGCGGCATCGGCGCCTTGCTGATCCTGCTGGCGCTGGGTTCGTCGCTCCTGTTCCGCCGCCGTCATCCGCACTGCGCCGACTGATGCCCGTTGCATCGCCATTGACAAGCGATTCCGGTATCATGCTGCCGGCATAATAATCTGGAGAAACTGTCATGGCCAAAGTGCTGATGCTGTTGCCGGCACAGGATTACGACCCGACCGAGTCGGCGGTGCCTTGGGGTGCGCTGCGTGCGGCCGGGCATGAAGTGATTTTCGCCACACCGCGGGGCGATCCGGCGTATGCCGACGAACGCCTGGTGCGCACCGGTTTCGGCCCGCTGAATGCGCTGCTGATGACTCGCAGCGAGGATCTGACCAGCTACGCCCGCATGATCCGCGATCCGGCATTCCGCCAGCCGCTGGCCTATGCAGCGCTGGCTGGCGCCGAATACGACGCGCTGCTGGTTCCCGGCGGCCACGCACAGGGCGTCAAGACCCTGCTCGAAAGCGAGCTGGCGCAGGCTGCGGTGGTGGACGCGTTCAAGGCACACAAGCCGGTTGCCGCGGTATGCCATGGAGTATTGCTGCTGGCGCGCAGCATCGATCCGGCAACCGGCAAATCGGTGCTGTTCGGGCGCAAGACCACCGCCTTGACCAAGGCGATGGAGCTGGCCGCGTGGGGCATGACCAAGCTATGGCTCGGCGACTATTACCGCACCTATGCGCAGACTGTCGAAGACGAAGTCAGGCAGACGCTCGCCAGCGCCGCCGATTTCAAGAGCGGCGGCCCGCTGCCGCTGCGCGACCGCAAGCACATGCGGCAGGTCGGGTTCGTGGTGCGCGACCACAACTACCTGTCGGCACGCTGGCCCGGCGACTGCAACCGCCTGGCGCAGGAGCTGGTGCAGCTGCTGGCGGTGTAAACGCGTCAGCGTGTCGTGCCGAAGCGGATTCCGCCGTCGATCTGCACATTGGTGCGCTGCACGGTGCCGATCGACGACGGTAAATCCGGATTGGCCGGCGACACGGTGCTGAGAGTTTTGGGATACGCCAGCTCTGCCCTGGCCTCCGGCACCAGATTGCCCAGATCCGCATTCCTGCCGCGCAGTTCGCTGCCAAGCGTGGGCTGCTGCGCACGCTGGGCTTCGAGCTGATTGTCCAGCGCCTCGATCGCGGCACCGGCAGCGCGTTCTTTTGCCTCCCGGCTCGAATGCCCCGCCTGCGGGCCGGCCGACACGCCGGCCCGCGGCTGCGTTCCGAGCTTGACCCCATCCTTGCCGGCGATCTCGGTCAAGCCCGCGTCGCCCAGCGGCTCGACCGCATACACTGCCGACGCGGCAACCACCGCCAGCGGGATCAGCCCGACCTGCAGAATTCGGCGCAACATGATGATTCTCCTATGACAAACAATTCTGTCAGTGTGCCATGAATCATCCCGTTCGCGTGTGATGCCGATCAAGTCCGGCAACCCGGCCGGCTTGCATTTCTGCCCGGCTCGGCAACAATGGCATTACCAGCCCCAACCGGATAGGCGCATCGATGTCACTCGCCGTGTTGTACAGCCGCGGTCTGGCCGGCATGGAAGCCCCCCTGGTTACGGTGGAAGTGCATCTGGCCAATGGCTTGCCCAGCTTCACCATCGTCGGTCTGCCCGAAGCCGAGGTCAAGGAAGCCAAGGATCGCGTGCGCGCCGCATTGCAGACCGCCCGCTTCGAATTCCCGGCGCGCCGCATCACCGTCAATCTGGCACCCGCCGACCTGCCCAAGGAGTCCGGCCGCTTCGATCTGCCGATTGCGCTCGGCATTCTTGCCGCGTCCGGCCAGATCCCCGCCGACCGGCTCGGGCAATACGAGTTTGCCGGCGAACTGGCTCTGACCGGCGAGCTGCGGCCGTTTCGCGGCGCGCTGGCGATGACCTGCCGTGCCGCACACGACGGCCGCGCCTTCATCCTGCCGCGCGACAATGCGGCGGAAGCCGCGTTGGTGCGGGATGCGCAGGTGCATCCGGCGGACAGCCTGCTGCACGTCTGCGCACATCTGGCCGGAGCGGAAAAACTGCCGCTGGCGCAGCACGCCGCGTGCAGCATCGTACCGGCGCTGGCGGATCTGGCCGACGTCAAGGGGCAGGCGCAGGCCAAGCGGGCGCTGGAAATCGCCGCGGCCGGCGGGCATAACCTGCTGCTGCTGGGGCCGCCCGGTACCGGCAAATCGATGCTGGCGGCGCGCCTGCCCGGCATCCTGCCGGCAATGACCGATGCACAGGCGCTGGAATCGGCCGCGATCCTGTCGCTGATCGGCGCATTCCGCCCACAGCAATGGGGCCTGCGACCGTTCCGGACGCCGCACCATTCCGCATCCGGCGTGGCGCTGGTTGGCGGCGGCAGTATTCCGCGTCCGGGGGAAATCTCGCTGGCACATCACGGCGTGCTGTTTCTCGACGAGCTGCCGGAATTCGACCGCAAGGTGCTGGAAGTGTTGCGCGAGCCGCTCGAATCGGGGCGTATCTGCATTTCGCGCGCGGCGCGCCAGGCTGAGTTCCCGGCGCAGTTCCAGTTGATTGCGGCAATGAATCCCTGTCCGTGCGGTTATCTCGGCGACGCATCCGGCCGCTGTCGCTGCACGCCGGATCAGGTCAGCCGTTACCGCGCGCGGCTGTCCGGGCCGTTTCTCGATCGCATCGATCTGCAAATCGAAGTTCCCGGCCTGGCGCATGAGGAATTGCTGCGCGCCGCCAATGGCGAGGCGTCGGCGCTGGTGCGGCAACGCGTCGAGGTGGCTTATCAGCGTCAGTTGCGGCGGCAGGGCAAGCCGAACAGCCAGCTCGGCAGCCGCGAGATCGATCGCTGGTGCCAGCTGGATGCGCCGGGCGAGCAATTGTTGAAGCTGGCGATTGCGCGCCTGAATCTGTCGGCGCGGGCCTATCATCGCATTCTCAAGGTGGCGCGCAGCATCGCCGATCTGGCTGGTGTCGAGCAGATTGCCGGCCAGCATATTGCGGAAGCGGTGCAGTTACGCAAGCTGGATCGGGGGGCGAATGGCTGAAATACCGAATTCGCAAGCATCCGCTGATCAGATGCGGTTATAATTCCCGGTTATTCTCTTGTTTTGCAAAGCAATCCCGAGCATGTCCGACTTCCAAGACCCCAAGGCCCATCTTTTCGCACTGGTACAAACCGCGCTGACGTCGGTTGCACCGGACCTGACCGACCTGACTTTCGTCATCGAGCGCCCCAAGCAGGCCGCACACGGCGACTATGCCTGCAATGTGGCAATGCAGCTGACGCGCAGCCTGCGCCGCAATCCACGCGAGCTGGCACAGGCCATCGTTGCCGCATTGCCGGAATCGACTTGTGTGATCAAGACCGAAATCGCCGGTGCCGGGTTCATCAATTTCTTCCTCTCGAGCGCGGCGCGTACCCAGGTGGTGAAGCTGGCGCAGGAGCAGGGTGAACGCTTCGGCCGCAGCGAATACGGCGCACGCAAGAAAGTGCAGGTCGAATTCGTTTCCGCCAATCCGACCGGCCCGCTGCATGTCGGCCATGGCCGCGGCGCGGCGTATGGCGCCAGTCTGGCGGCAGTGCTGGATTTCGCCGGCTACAAGGTGCAGCGCGAGTATTACGTCAACGATGCCGGCCGGCAGATGGACATCCTCGCGGTATCGACCTGGCTGCGTTATCTGGAGCAGTTCGGCATCGATGTGCCGTTCCCGAAAAACTGCTACCAGGGCGATTACGTGCGCGAAATGGCGCGCCAGATCAAGGAGTCGCACGGCGACCGCTATGTGCATCAGCCGTGGACGGTGCTGGAAGGGGTCAAATCGGCCGAGGAAGATGTCGAAGAGCACCTCGACGGCCTGATTGCCAACGCCAAGAAGCTGCTCGAAGACGACTGGCACTACATCCACAACTTCGCGCTGAACGAGCAGCTGGGCGACGGCCGCAACGATCTGGCCGAGTTCGGCGTGCATTTCGACAACTGGTATTCGGAAAAATCGTTGTACGACAGCGGTCTGGTCGAGCGTGCGATGGATCAGCTGGAGGCCAACGGTCACATCTACCTGCAGGACGGTGCCAAGTGGTTCCGCTCGACCCATTTCGGCGATGAGAAAGATCGCGTGGTGCAGCGGGAAAACGGCCTGTTCACCTATTTCGCGTCCGACATCGCCTACCACCAGAACAAGTTCGAGCGCGGTTTCCACAAGGTGATCAATGTCTGGGGGGCCGATCATCACGGCTACATTCCGCGCGTCAAGGGCGCGCTGACCGCACTGAACATGGATCCGGAAAAGCTCGACATCGCGCTGGTGCAGTTCGCCAACCTGATCCGCGACGGCAAGCAGGTGTCGATGTCGACCCGTTCCGGCGAATTCGTCACCCTGCGCGAGTTGCGCGCCGAAGTCGGCAACGATGCGGCACGTTTCTTCTACGTATTGCGCAAGTCGGAACAGCATCTGGATTTCGATCTGGATCTGGCCAAATCGCAAAGCAACGACAACCCGGTGTACTACATCCAGTATGCCCATGCGCGTATCTGCCGCGTGCAGGAGGAGTGGGGCGGTGTGCGTGCCGATCTGGCCGGCGCCAATCTCGACCTGCTCGGCAACGAGCACGAGACGGCCATTCTGCGCCGGCTGTCGGATTTCAGCGAAACCATCGAAAACGCCGCGCGCGAATATGCGCCGCATCTGGTGGCGTTCTATCTCAAGGATCTGGCGGCCGAATTCCACAGCTACTACAACGCCGAGCGCTTCCTGGTTGACGATGCCGAGCTGACACTGGCGCGCATCGCGCTGATCGATGCCGTGCGTCAGGCGATGGTCAACGGCCTGGCGCTGCTGGGCGTTAGTGCTCCTGAGAAAATGTAAGCAGGAATGGTATGACTCGCGATTACAAGAATTCCTCCCGGCCGGCGCCGAAGCGCTCGACACCGCCGCGCACGTCCGCCAGCGGCGGCAATGTCTGGAAAGGCATGCTGATCGGTTTGTTCGTCGGTGTGGCTGCGGCAGTCGGCGTGGCCTTGTTCGTCAATCGCAACAACAATCCGTTTACCGAACCCAAGGCTGCCGGCAAGGCCGCCGAGCCGGCCAAGGCCGACAAGAAACACGCAGCCGCACCGGCGCCGGAAGCGTTGAAACCGGGTGCGGGTACCAAGCAGCCGCCGGCACCGGCAGTGCAGAGCTACGATTTCTACAAGATACTGCCGGGCACCGAGGAGCCGGGTATGGCGGCACCGGCGCAACCGGTGCCGCCGGCCAAACCGGTGGAGGAAAAACCGGCCAGTGCGCCACCGGCGTGGTTCCAGGTGGGGGCGTTTCAGAACGAGTCCGACGCCGACAACCTGAAAGCCAAGCTGGCGCTGATTGGCGTCGAAGCCAGCATCCAGACTACCAATCTGCCCGACAAGGGCGTCTGGCACCGGGTGCGGGTCGGCCCGCTGAAAGCGCCGGACGACATCGACAAGATGCGTCAGACACTGCGCCAGAACGGTATCGAAGCCAATCTGATCCAGCCCAAGGCCGCTGCCGGCAAGCCGGTGGTTGCGGCCAAACCGGCTGCGGCACCCGCTGCCACTGCGGTTCAGTAACAATTCAGCCGTGCCGGCCTAGCATGGCCCGCACCTTTTGATTTTTCAGGGAGTCGCGATGAAACTGTTGAAGCAAATCTGCAAGGCCGCTCTGGTGGCGGGTTTTATGGCGGCTGGCAGTGCCAGCGTCAGTGCCGAACCGTACAAGCTGCTGAATCCGCCGCAACCGGTCGATGTCAAAGGCAAGGTCGAAGTGATCGAATTCTTCTGGTACGGCTGTCCGCATTGCTACAAGCTGGAGCCGGAGCTGAACGCGTGGCTGGCCAAGTTGCCGAAGGATGTCGAATTCCGCCGCATCCCGGCGATCTGGAATCCGCGCATGGAAGCCCACGCA